>Ga0209702_10007876_pt1 | contig 12757 bp, 9 predicted proteins | sample FRY01_FD_187210 | JGI IMG/M metagenome (GOLD analysis project Ga0209702, IMG submission 187210) | Freshwater microbial communities from Lake Fryxell liftoff mats and glacier meltwater in Antarctica - FRY-01 (SPAdes) (version 2) | ecosystem: Environmental > Aquatic > Freshwater > Ice > Glacier... | reverse complement strand
CGAAGCCCACTTTCGTTTCGATCAATCCGTCGCAGGCAACTACTGACTGGAAAGCCGTATGCGGGAAAACCGCCCGTACGGTTTGGAGGGAGGGGAGTCCGGCAAACCGGACTTCCCTACCCCTATGCCAGGCACAATGTCATTCACTTTGGCTTGCGTCTCAGACCATAACTTCACTGCCGCCGCCTTTTGTCTTCGCGGCGGCGACGAGGCGACGGCTGTCAGGGGAGAACCAGAGCCCCGTCACGTCTCCGGTAAGACCAGTGAGATCGCAAAGTTGCTGCAGCGTCGAAAGCTGCCAGAGACGAATTTCACCGGCTCGATCACCGGTCGCCATCGTTCTTCCGTCCGGCGAAACTGTGACATGGTTCACCGGGCTGCGGTGTCCGTGAAGAACTTCTTCGGTGCTCGTCTGCGGGTGCCAGAGGTTGACCGTCCCATCCAGCAGACAGACTGCGCACGTTTCATCAGCAGAATCAGGCAACGGTACGATGCAACTGATCCAGTATCGCTGGTGTCGGAATCGCGGCAAAACTTCCTGTCCCGTACCGAAGTCCATGTGGGTGATGTCGTTACTTTGAGTCACGACGACGGTGGATTGATCAGAAAATCCTGCGACGCGAACGGCTCCTGGGTCACCTGCCGTCAGAGTTGTCGGCAGACGAAACACTTCGCGTTCGGATTTCAAATCCCAGACTGCGGAGATACCGGCCTCAATCTCAGAAGTGCTAACCGCCACATGCTGTCCGTCACGCGACAGGATTGGTGACATCAGCATCTGCTGGTACATGGGAAGTCGGCGCGTGATCGTCATCGACTCTACATCGATCTGCAGCAGCGATCCAACACTGTCCGTCACCCACAAAATGTTACCGTTGGGTGCAAATGTCAACCCGGAAAACGACGCACCGTCTGTCGCGGAAATCGACGGGCCTGGACGTCCATCGTGTGTGGAGTGCAAGCTAAGGTGTTTCTGATCTGAGCTGATGACTGCGATTCGTTCCACGCCGGAATCGACAGCGAGATCGTGAAATGCCGCCAGGGTTTCGATGATGCGATGACGCGAATTGACAATTTCGGACCAGTCACGCAGCCGCACGACCCCATTGATCTCACCCACAGCAAGATGCTGAGCGTCCGAAGAAATGTCAATCGACCAGCACTCTCCATTCTCCGTGTGAAAGATACGCTGCCGCGTTCTGCTGAGAACGTCCCAAACCTCGACAATTCCGTCGCCCGAACAGACCGCCAGAAACTTCTCGTCCGGAGAAAATGCCACGCCGCGAACGGTCGTGGGATCTGCGGTCCGACTCGGGAGTACGCCGCCGCTCCAGTCTGACCATCGCCAGACGGCGGCAAATCCAAGATTAGTTCCGCAGGCGATTTGATCGCCGCTCGCGGAGATCCGACCACAGCAGACTGCTCCCAAAGGTTTCGACAGAACGCTGATCGTTTCGAGCTCCGGAAACGTCCTGATGCTGATCTCGCCCGCGTTATTTGCAGAGAGTGCCAGTTTTCGTTTTTCATTGACGTCCAGCAGACGCGTCCCTGGAAGAACTTGAACATCCAAACTCGGATTCTGCTGCAGGTCACGAACCACGGTTGTGGCGGTCGGCGGCGGCGGCGACCATTTCAACTCCGAGGCGATCAATGTGCGATTGTCAGACGCCAGAAAGATTTGACCCACTGGCATGCTAAAACCGTCTATGCGATAAACTTCCTGCCATAAGTTGACGTCCCATGCCCGAACACAACAGTCTTCTTCCGCTGTCAACAGCATTGAGCCATCCAGACTGAAGCAGGCAAAGTTAACGTCGTTGCGAAAGTTGCTTATGGTATGCAATCGATTCTTCGATGCCACGTCCCAGACATCCAGTCGTGATGCTTCATTCCCGATACACGAAATCAGCGTGCGACTGTCCGGTGAAAATTTGATATCAAATATGTGTCCGTTGCTGTTCGCCAAAATGGCGGCATTGTCATTGCAGATCCGTCTCAAATAATGCCATTCAAATCCAGTGACCGCCGCCTGCTCAGCCGTGCCAGTGTATTCTCCGAGACGCGATCGTGCTTGCTTGAGATCGCCAAAAAGAAGGGCCGCCCACGCGGCTTTCAGGTCATTGGCGTACGCAGATTCCAGGTCCGTCTGATTGCGAACCGCGGCGAGTTTCTGGTCCTGATCAGCCAGCTTTCGTTGCTGCGCCAGCTCTGCTTGACGCGACAGCAATGACCAACCGATTCCGACGGAAAGACTCAGGAGTGTCGCAACTGTGACCGACAGTGTTGCGATCAGAATTCGCGACTTGCGGCGACGCACGAACTTCTTCAGGCGATACAACTTCGACGGCGGGCGGGCAGTTACCGGCTCGTGATTCAAATATCGCCGAAGATCAGCCGCCAATGCCGCAGCAGAGACGTAACGCCGCTCTCGATCGATCTCAACAGCCTTCATCGTGATCCAGTCGAGATCGTCCTTCAACTGTGCCGCTGTAGCCAATGTAACGCCTTGCCGCCGACTACGTGCTGCAGCACTTTCCACAGTCGCACGTGCAGCGTCCGGACGGTTTGTGTTGGAAGCATTTCCGGCATTTGCATCGACTTCGGTGGCAGGAAGACTCTGCCTGTTTGCGAAGTTCGCCACAGCCTGGCTTGGCAGAAGGGGCGATTTCTCCTGGATCGTTCGCTGAAGCTGCGTGAACGAAAACGCCATCCACGGAATGTCTTTAAACGGGTTGAGATCGGTCAGCAGTTCATACAGCAGGACTCCGAGCGAATAGACATCGCTGCGAGCGTCCAGTTCGTGATCCGGCAATCGCGTCTGTTCGGGACTCATATAGGCCGGCGTGCCGATGATGGTGGCGACCGCCTGGGAGTCAATCGTTGAGCTTTCCGGCTTTGGTACAGTTTTGAATCTGACACCACTGGCGATGCCAAAATCGATCACCTTTGGAATTCGCCGACCATCAAGCGACGTGACCACAATATTGGATGGCTTCAGGTCACGATGGATCACGCCATTTTGATGGGCGTGTTCGACAGCATCACAGACGGCGTCAAACATCCGCAGTCGTTCCTGCAGCGGAACGGAATTTTGTCGGCAGAATTGCGTAATAGAATCCCCCTGAACCAGTTCCATCACGAAGAATAGACGCCCACTGTTTGTGGTTCCAGCGTCCAGAAGTCGCGCAATATTGGGATGATTCAGCTGAGCCAGGGTCTGCCGTTCGTCTTCAAAACGCTGGCTGACGTCGATCGAATCCAATCCAGGTCGAATAATCTTGAGCGCAACGCTGCGGCGCACTGGCGTCGTCTGCTGCGCACGGAACACGAGTCCCATGCCGCCACCGCCGATCTGTTCGATGAGCTCGTAGGCCCCAATAACCGATCCGGCCTGCTCAATGGCCCGGTCGAAATCATCGACGGACGACGATGTCTCGACAGGGCTTGTCAGAAATTCAGTGTCGCTGGCATCCACATCAAGGAGGCTGCGGACCCGCTGTTCGAGCAAGTAATCCGTAGCACACGCTTCGCGCAGGTGGCGATCTCGGTCGCTCGGATCTTCAATCAGGCGCGCCTGCCCAAAAATTGTCTCTTCGTTCGATTCGCGGTGGTTCATTCAATATTTGTCTGAACAATTGACGTTTGAGGCCATTGATCGAATTGCCTATTCTTACGGCGGGCTGCCCTGCCGTTCAAATTCAGTGCGAAATCGACGCCCGGCTTACCCGGTAGAAAACCGGATTTTACGGAAAGAATTCGCGGACGAGTCAGAAACGAAAGTTCCGCTTCGCAATCGAATCCTACTGTCCGGACATCTCCAGTTTCAGCCAGCATCTTGCGTACGCCCAGTCGGTGTCGGCAGTCGTCGTGGAAATACCAGGAATTTGGGCGGCATCCTCAATCGTCAGGCCAGCAAAGAAACGCAGTTTCACAAGCTCCGCCTTGCGCGCATCTTTCATCGCCAGTTTCTGCAGTGCTTCGTCCAATGCGATCAAGTCAAGCGCGTCGCATTCCGGCGGGGTTTCAATTTCCGGCAATTCCCGTCGCGTGCGCTGTCCGCCCGCCTTCAAACTTTGCTTCGCTCGCGCACGTTCGACCATAATGCGGCGCATGGCTTCCGCCGCAGCGCCGAAAAAATGGCCGCGACTGTTCCAGCTTTGGGCGTGACTCGAATCCACGATCCGCAGATACGCTTCGTGGACCAGAGCGGTCGCCTGCAGCGTGTGTTCAGGCGACTCACGCTGCATTCGAAACGCCGCCAGCTTTCGCAATTCGTCATACACCAACGGAAGCAGCTGGGCGGTGGCCGAATGATCTCCGTCTTCGATTCGGGACAGAATCTGAGTTATATCGGTCATTCAGGCTTTGTTCCGTCGTCACTTTTCGCGCGTTTGCGTTTCAATCATCTGCAGAGCGTTCTCAATAAGAATCTCGCCCGTCATTTCTCCAAGGCTCGTCCTCGAAACGTAAGCGTAACGATCAAAACTGCCAAAATCGACTTTCGTCAGAATATACCCGAAGGCGTCGTTGGTCAGGCCAAACAGCAGATTATGCTCGCCCTTCATCTTTCGTTTCAGATAAAAACCGATATTTGGAAGGGCCTCACCAGGAATTGTGAGGATCTGCGCATTCCCAAGGGTCAGCAAATTGACCTGCACGGAGATTCGAAAGTCTTCCGTGTGCGGATACTTCAAGGGTGATCCGGCCACGATCGCCCGCATCATGGCGGACTCCACGGGAAACTCCACGTTTCTGACGTTGTTCTTCACCAGCGGTTGAGTCTGGGCCGGGGCCTTGCTGATGATGCGTTCGGCTTCGTCCGCCATTAAGTGACCGATCCGCAGGCACTCGTCCCATGTTCGCAGATCAGGCGAGACACCGCGCAAAGTATCACCGGGTTTCGACAGGTCTCGATTGTCGGCCGTCACCATCCCCCCCTGCGCTCCGTTCATGAACATTGCCATTCCACCCAGCTTCTCTTCAATCTGATCGCACATTGGCCCGATGCAGTCAGGGCTAATGACACCCGCGTCACTTCCCAGGACTTCGGGGTGAATCGCATAGTTCACGAGTGTGCCGATGACTTCTCCATCAAGTGCCTGTGTCTGAATCACTTCCATGCGAGGATCATACAGTTGTGGTGCGTAGTAGTTGTAGGCGATGCGTTCAGCCGCCTTGTCACTCGCGATCTTCAGGGTCGCTGGTTGCAGGTTGTCGAGAGCCTCGTTGACGGCTTCAGCGGCCTTTTCACAGACTGACTGCATAAACTTCAGGTCGCCGGTCGATCCGCCGGAAGGCAGGGGAAATGCATAACAATCCGGCGCACTGTGAGTGTGGGTGGCGCCGATAAGAATGTTCTCGCCAGGAAGGCGCGGGACAAGTTTGCGAATACGTTCCCCAGCACGGATGGAAATCCAAGGACGTCGATTCCCACGACGGCAACGGTTGTCTGTTCGTCAGCGAACACCATCACTCTGACGGTCAGTTCGCCGCGTTTTTCGGTGACGGCGTTCGGTTCACCGACGCCACCGGAAACCGGCAGCAGCGGATTCGGCGTGATCACCCGCATCGCCGCCCCTGCCCGAAAATCGGCACCATTCGTTTCGGAAAGGCTCAGCGTCAGTACGACGATGGCTGCAATTAACGGTAGTGCTGTTCGCATGGCTGTTGGATGTCCTGATCTGGAGAAAGCGAGCTGCGGTATGCCTGCAATACGCCGTTCAATCGACTTCACAGGCGCACTCGCGGAACCCGCCGGGCGTTTTGGCCACATTCGTCAACCGCCGAAAGTCGTGGCGCCTTGCCGCTCACTGCATATCGGACAGTTTTTTCTCGAGCGATCCTCATCGGCCGCCGTTGATGTACAGCTTCACGTTATGAGTGCCGCGGCCACCGGCCACAATGTCAGGCCGCCCGTCGCCCGTCAAATCACCCACGGCCAGGTCTTCAGTCGCCATGCCGCCTTCATCCAGCACATGCTTGTTCCATCGTTCAGGCTGGCCGTCTGCGGACGAGTAAACATTGACGCCAAATTTTTCCGGCGTGTCGCTGTGTCCAAAGGCGATGTCATCAGAACCATCGTCGTCAAAGTCGGCAATCCCCAAAGCATGGCCTCGTCGGAAGCCCTTATCGATCACATGACGCTCCCATGATTCCCCGCTCGTTTGGGGTTCCAGATACACGGCAAGGTGATCTCCATGCATGGGTTCAACCGAAGTCAGAAATCGTCGGCCACCTTTCAATGTTCCCATTCGGACTTCGCCGGCACCATTCAGATCCGGAGTCGCCGCGCCCGTGATTCCGTCACCCAGTCTGATCATCTGCCATTCATTGCCGGAACGACGAACGAGTGACACACCTTCTCGACTGGCCGTGATGGTGTCGACAGTTCCGTCGTTGTCGAAGTCCACATGAAAGTGGTTGTGCATTCGATTGAGTTCGCTGTTCAGCACGGTTCCTGGCCAGCGTTCGGCCACCGGGTCTTTAGGAATTTCAAACGCCAGCAACCGAACGCCGTTTCCCTGACTGGCGTTGAGCGGCGAAATCACCAGTTGCGGGCTGCCCTTGCCCAGCACATCGGCCCATCGCATGCGATGCACATTGGTTTCTTCGCCGACGGCCGCAACCTTCCACAGGGCATTCGGATCGTCAGTGCGGCGAATCCAGTGCAGGGTGCCAGTTTTCGTCCAGCCGGCTCCGATGGCAAAGTCCACTTTGCCATCGCCATCAATATCGTGAGCAGCGATGCAGACATTGTCCGCGGGAGTCTGGTCCTGCAGGATGACATGTGGAGCCCAGGACGGCTGTTCGTACCAGATCACGCGGTTTTCTGTCAGAGCCACAATGTCTTCATCGCCGTCGGCATCGACATCCGCCAGCGTCACCGAATAGCAGACTTTGCCGACCGCCGGATCGATGGTCACTGCCTTAAAAGTCGGGAATTCTTCAGCCGCAACACAGCGGCTTGCAGCCAGAAGGTAGAAAAAAGACACAAGAAAATGCCGAGACATCAGGCAGCTCCATCGGGGGTGAGACCTCTATATTCAGACAGGCAACTAAAGAACTTTGCCGAGAGATTTCACAATGAGAACCCGGTTTCAGGAGGATTCTTGAAAATTTCCCCGGTTTTCAGATAGTCTTCGCGAACCTTTTCGGGCGATGCTATGTCAAAGGCACAACGGAAACGCTCCCCAGGCGGTTCGCGGTGTTTTCTTAAGGTTCCATTGGGGGCTTGGAAAACCGGTGAATTGCAAGGCTGGTTTTTCCCTGGTTGTTCTGGCTTTCGACGGAAGATTTCAGAAAGAAGCACGCGTCGAAGTGGAATTGCTGATTTGTTGACAACAATGGAGTTGTCGAACTTTATTTTCGCCGCAGTTGCGGCGTAACACATGGACCGAAAGACCCAGTCACGGGCGCGGGACCAATTTGGAGGCAGAACAATGCTGCTGAACACAACGATTCATGCTCTGGTTGCATCAACACAGGCCCTTGCGGCCCATGTGATTGCCGGACTGTTCGTGGGTTCTGCCTCCCCCGCGGTATTTGCAGTGGTGCCGAATCAGGAACGTATAGCGCGATCTATGCGCTGGCGTTATCTGCTCGGACAGCCGGCAGGCGATATGAAGCAGTGTTGTGGAGCATCCTCCAAACGCTGCCAAAGTTCGCCCAGTCAATTCAGTTCGAGTTTACTCTCGAATCTGAAGAGGGCTCTGAATCAGAGCTCAGGTTGTCTGACCGGTACCAGCGGTAGAAGCTGACGAGCACACGCTCCCCGTCTTCGGACGAAATCAGAACTTCTTCCGCTCGAACCGCTCGAAGTGAGCTGCACGCGTTGTGCCGCTCATTCCCTTCGTGTGAGTTTCCGAGGCCTTCGCTGTTTGCTCAGCGTCTGACTGTCTCGTACTCACGGCTGTTCCTGCGAAGTTCCCCTTCACGGCTCATCCGTATTCGCCACTGGCGAACGTTCCGGATGCAGTGTTCGTGATTTTTCAGACTGGAGTCTGACTGATTAATGGCTATCTCATCTTTGACGACTGATTCTTTGACCCCCATCGTTTTGCGAGCACAGTCCGGCGACCGGGACGCGTTCGGCGATCTTGTTGTGCTGTTCGAATCCCGGATCTTCGGCATCGTGATGCAGCGACTGCGAAACACGGCCGAGGCCGATGAAGTCGTGCAGGAAGTTTTCCTGCGAGCTTTCCGCAAATTGCCTCAGCTGCAGGAAGCCGAACGATTTGGCGGGTGGTTGTGCCAGATCGCCGTGCGACTGTCCATCAATCGAGCTGTTCGGCGACCTAACGAAACATGTGTCGAACCGGAGTCCTTCGATTCTGCTCAGCACACGGAAGACACTCCATTTGCCGCAATGATTCGACAGGAGAATATCGAACAGGTTCGGGACGGACTGAACCAGCTAGGGCAGATGGACCGCGAAACCCTGTGGGCCTTCTACTTTGAGGGCTCATCGCTGAAGGAAATGAGCGAGCAGTTCGAAAGCCCGATCGGAACGATCAAGCGACGACTGCACACCGCTCGTGGCCGACTGCGAGACGTCATCGGGTCCATGCAGCCCGCCTGAGATCTGAGGCTTGGTCGGGTTCCCTCGTTCCAGGGCTCCAGCCCTTCCCTCGTTCCGGGGCTCCAGCCCTGGAACGCGATGCCAGGAGGCTCCGGCCTCACCTGCGTTTCGCGACCTGACGCTGCTAATCCCTGAAGTGGAAAGCCTGGCCAGTCTTCGTAAGAAGCAGCCAGGCTTTCCGCGTTTCGGGCCTCCCCCGAAAAAGAGTGCCGCGAACACACGGCCGACAGGACCGCTTTCTGGCCTGTCTTCTCTGAAATTCAGGTCGCAAGGTAAAAACCGTCATCCATTTGGCATTTCCATGCGTTTTTGTGAAAACAGCGGCCCGGGTTCCGCAGGCGCCCGCGAATAAATCCGTCTTTTGGCCTTATGCGGCATTGGATGCTAGAATTCCCCAGGTGTTCAGCGAGTTCCACGTTCACAGAAAACTTCGGAGTTCAACAATGGGACGCATTCCTCTGGCTGCATTGCTGCTGGCAGGTGTGAGTCTGCTCGGTGCAGAAGTCGGGGCTCAGGACATCGCGGCTCCCGCAGCCGTGAAGCGTCCTGCGGGACGATTCTTTACTGTCCGCAGCCCGGTCGATGATCGCACCGTCAGTGATCTGACTAATCTGGCACTGGAGCTTGAGGCCCAGGCCGCTCGCAATAATCAGGACGCCATACTGGTGCTGGAGATTGAAGCCGGTTCAAGCCGCTTCGGTCAGGTCAGCGATCTCGCGCGTTTTCTGACGTCGGCTCAGATCAGTCGAGTTCGCACGGTCGCGTGGATTCCAAAGACAATCGACGGAACTCAGGCCGTTCTTGCATTGGCATGTCACGACATTGTGACGCATCCCGACGCCATGCTGGGCGATATTGGGCGGGGCCAGACAGTCCCGGCGGATGAACAGAATTTTGTCTTCAGCCTTGTCGATCGGCGTCGAAATGTCCGGCTGTCGCGCGGCATCGCGCTCGCCATGATGGATCCTTCAACCGCCCTGCTGCGAGTGACTCTGGAAGAACCGCCGGGCGCCACAGAACAGAGATTTCTGACGCCCGCAGAACTGGTTCAGCTTCGGAACCAGAATGCCGTCGTAACGAAAACAGAAACGATCAAAGACCCAGGGGCCCCCGGTCTGTTTAATGGGCTCGATTCGGAGAAAGCAGGATTCCTCGTTGCGAAGACCGCGAAGACTCGGGCAGATGTGGCGGCCGCCTTCCAGTTGCCTCCGGAGGCGATGCGCGAAGCAGCGGCGGCCAACATAGCGGTCACGGCAAAAGTGATTGCTGTCAATGGTGTCATTGATGGCGTGCTGGGTGAATTTGTCGAACGGGAAATGCGAAACGCAGTCGCCAAAGGTGTCAACACGCTGATTTTTCGAATTGACTCGCCCGGCGGCGATAAGGACGTGGCCGAACATGTGGCCATGGCGATCTCTGAACTGGATTCCGCAAAGATCACGACAGTGGCCTGGATCCCGAAAGGTGCCTGGAGCGGCGGTGCTCTGATCGCATTTGGCTGCGACAGAATTCTGCTGCATCCTGATGCGCAAATTGGCGACATCGGAGTCATCACTATGACGGAGCCCGGTGGTCAGTTTGAACGGGCTCCGGAGAAAATCGTCAGTCCGTTTCTGCAATTTGCGGCGACACTCGCACGACGCAAAAATCGACCGCCCGCGCTTCTGCAGGCGATGATTGATAAAGACCTCGTAGTGTATCAGGTCACCAACAAAACGGATGGCCGTGTCACGTACATGTCGGACACCGACATTCAGGCCGCGCACGAAGAGTGGATCAAAGGGCCAATGGTCCCTGAGTCTCGTGAGGGGATTTTGTTAACGGTCAACGGTCAGCGTGCACACGAGCTGGGGCTGGCGGATGCTCCGTGCCGCGATGAAGATGAACTGCGGTCTCGCCTGGGTATCTCGGAAAAGACTGACCTGACTCCCGTGGCCAGCACGTGGGTCGACACCTTGCTGTTGGTTTTGAATTCGGGCGTTGGCGGATTTCTGCTGATGACGTTTGGCATTATCTGCATCTATATTGAGCTGCATATTCCGAGCGGATTTTTTGCCATCCTGTCGGCTCTGTTCTTTTCTTTGTTTTTCTGGAGCCGATTCCTCGGTGGCACATCCGGAACACTGGAGCTGGTTCTGTTTGTCCTGGGCATCGGGCTGCTGGCCCTGGAAATTTTTGTCATCCCTGGGTTCGGTGTGTTTGGTGTGTCGGGAATATTGCTGACGATTGCTTCGCTGGTGCTCGCCAGTCACACGTTTGCCGGCATGACGGTGACTGAAACCTTCGAAGAATCCATGAGCAGTCTTGGATCACTGGCTGGTGCGATGGTCACCGTTATCGCCGTTGCCGTAGTGCTCAATCGATTTCTGCCGACGATTCCATATCTGAATCGCCTGATTCTGACACCCCCGGGATATGCTATGGCAGACAGCGATGGACCGCTGCTGAATCCGTCTTTGCGAAGTTCGATCCCTGTTGCAATTGGAGCGGTCGAAGTCGGAGCCATCGGCGTGGCCGCTTCTGCGCTGCGACCGTCCGGCAAAGCGATCTTTGAGGACAGTTACATTGATGTTGTGAGCGATGGAGCCTATGTCGACCACGGCTCTCGTGTGGAAGTGATCCGCGTTGCCGGAAACCGCATCATCGTGCGAGCCTGCGCGGTGATCGGGGAGAACCTGTTAAACCAGCCTTAACGCACTGCAGGTTTGTTGATAAGACAATTCAAGATCCAGCGAAACAGCGTGGTCGTTGTTTAACCAAATCGGCAGCACGGGTAATGGCTGACCCACAGCCATTGGATAGGCCCATGATTCAAACCTAGGACGTGTGGGCAAGTTGTGGCTGCGACAAGTGATCGCATAAGTTAATGGCGGATCAAGAACAAATGTGGGGTCGCTTAGACAAAAAACATCAAGGACTTCGCAGTACAGATTGAAGTGTTTAAGGGTCACCAGATCCACAATCGAAACGCAGATCTTTTTCTGCAAGAGCGCCGCACATTTGGAGACAAATGCCTGGCGAGTCTCCGGGCGATCTTTATTCGCGGGGCTGACAATCTCAATCGCTGCAACTAATTCTCGACCTCGTTGATGATCAAAAATCAGCACTTCGTATTCGTAGATTTCTGTCGGGTCGAGCTCCAACGTCAAGGTCGGTTCCGGCGGTGCCCACAGGGTCGTTGCTAATCCAGGTCCACCTTCAGTCGATCCAGAACCAGTTTCGCCATCAAGACTGAATGTGCAAACATCGACTTCAAAGTTCCTGCCCAAATGAACTCTGGGTTCCGCTGAGTATTGGCCAGGCAGTCCGTGTCCATGGCTGACGAAAGCCTGTAGACTGGGATTCGGTCTGCCCTTGCACCATTCAATTTGCAGTTCACTTTTCACTTCTGGATTCACCCAATCCCCAGTCAGCTGGAATTCGACGAAGAACGTGAAACGGATTGCCGAGATTCCAGGCAGGGGCTCGGCGACACCGATTATCTGCGGTCAAAGCGATGACCCAAAGGCGGAAGCGTTATCAAAGAACGTGATCAATGACACATTTGATGCGTCCCTGTCACGGTTGGCCAGCAGTTGCTCCTGCGAAGCTGGACAAAGCTGTACCCAATTCAAGAATAACAACGCCGGATCGCCGTTGCTCTCGGTCCGCTTCAATATCACCGGGCGATATCTCGAATTTCAAATCTGAAATCCCAGATGTCAGCTCTTATCAATCAAAATCGCCTCGCCACGAGCATTAAAGGGGTCAGGTCCAATACTGTTCGGCACGGTATTTGACCTGTTAGCAGTTTACACTTCGCAGCGAAATTCGGGAAACATTTGTGTGCGCTATTGCGCGCCTTCCTTGAAGTTGCCAGGCTTCGCGCATGGAGGAAGATGGCAACACAAACGCAACGCCCACGGAGAAGCCGAAGCTGACCGAGAAGGACATCACCGGTCTGAAGTACTTCGATCAGATTGCGCCGCTACTTCAGCGGCTGCACGACGATGCGTGTGATCGTGACACGGCAGGCAATCGCATACTGCACTATGACCAGTACTGCATGTTGATGCTGCTGTATTTCTTCAACCCGATCATCACATCACTCCGAGGACTGCAGCAGGCCAGCGAACTGAAGAACGTTCAAGCCAAGCTGGGCTGCGCTCGAGCGTCGCTCGGATCGTTGTCCGAATCTAC
>Ga0209702_10007874_pt1 | contig 12762 bp, 13 predicted proteins | sample FRY01_FD_187210 | JGI IMG/M metagenome (GOLD analysis project Ga0209702, IMG submission 187210) | Freshwater microbial communities from Lake Fryxell liftoff mats and glacier meltwater in Antarctica - FRY-01 (SPAdes) (version 2) | ecosystem: Environmental > Aquatic > Freshwater > Ice > Glacier... | reverse complement strand
GGCCCCAACTTCGAAATCTTTCAGTGGGAATCCCCTGACCAAAACACCCAACCGCCCAAGAACTCCGACGTCGGTGGCCACCACCTGGCGTTCTACGTCGATGATCTTGATGAAGCGGTGGCATACCTGGACTCGCAGGGCGTCGAACTCATGGGCTCCATCGTGGAGTCCCAGAATGCCAGCTTTGGTCAGCGCTGGATGTACTTCCTCACTCCCTGGGGAATGCAATGCGAACTGGTGAGCTTCCCCCACGGCAAAGCCTACGAAGCTGATGCCGACGTGGTTTTGTGGCATCCTGCAAGGCCGACAGACTAGAGATCACATGACACTAACCGAGAATCTGCGCGATGGCAACGCCGCCCAGCGGATTGCCGACTCGTTACGGGAGGCCATTCTTCGAGGAGAGTATGCCCCCGGAGACCGGATTGTCCAAGAAGACCTCACCGCCCGCTACGGTGGCTCCAGGATTCCCGTAAGAGAAGCCCTTCGTCAGCTCGAGTCAGACGGTCTTGTCCGGTTGGTGGCCAACACCGGAGCGTGGGTAGCCAGTTTGACCCTTGCAGAATGCTCTGAGGTTTATCAAACCAGAGAGCGCATCGAGCCTCTCCTGTTGCGCTTTTCGGCGGAAACATTGACGAGAGAACAATTGACGCGTCTCGATGAGCTCGCCCATCAGATGTCTGACTCCCAAGAAGTCGAGGAGTTCCTCGAACTGGATCGGCTTTTTCACCTGGGCGCCTATGAGAACGCCAAAACGCATGTCCTCGGTGCTCTTGTGACCAGGCTGTGGAATACGACTCAGCCGTATCGACGGGCCTATACCCAACTCGTAGGTGACCGCAATCGCCGTATTTTTCACGATGAGCACCACATGCTTGTCACCGCACTGTACGACGGAGACCTTAAACTTGCCGAGCAAATCCTTGCTCTCCACATCAGGCGCACCCGACTACATCTAGAGCGCCATCCCGAACTTTTCGACCCGTCCCCCACACAGTAAGGAACACCGAACATCATGACAATGGCCGTAACCAACCCCACGACAGGACTCGTCGAAAAAAAATTTCCCGAAGACACCGCTGAGGACGTCGAAACAAAACTGGCGCTCGCTCAAAGCGCCCACGAAATTCTGCGTAACGAGTCTTTCGCGCAGCGCTCAGTGTGGATGAAGGCCTCTGCGGACCTGATGGAATCCGATGTCTCAACCCTCGCACCGATGCTGGTGCGTGAAATGGGCAAACCCATCACGCAAGCCGAAGGGGAAGTCCTCAAATGCGTCAAGAGCATGCGCTTTTATGCTGACAATGCGGAAGAGTTCCTGGCGGACGAAAAGCTGAACGACCCCAGCAGCGTCAACGCCAGTGCTGCTTTTACGTGCTACCAACCCCTTGGAGTGATCCTCGCGGTGATGCCGTGGAACTATCCACTGTGGCAGGTGATGCGGTTCGCAGCACCCGCCTTGATGGCCGGGAACACGGGCGTTTTGAAGCATGCTTCCAACGTTCCCGAGTCGGCACTGTACCTCCACACCCTCTTTACTCGCGGCGGGTTCCCCGAAGGATCCTTTGGCACCCTCATGATCGGTGTAAAACTTGTCAACTCTGTTATCGACGACTGGCGGGTGAAAGCCGTCACTCTGACCGGCTCCGAGCCCGCGGGCAGGGCTGTCGCAGAACGCGCAGGCCAACAGATTAAGAAATCAGTGATGGAACTGGGGGGATCCGATGCATTTGTGGTGATGCCCTCGGCTGACATTGCCCACTCCGCCAAGGTCGGAGTCACTGCGCGAATCAACAACAATGGTCAGTCCTGCATCGCCGGGAAACGCTTCATCATCCACGAAGATATTTACGATGCCTGGGTGGAAGCTTTCGTGGCCGACATGGGTGCCTTGGTGATGGGTGACCCGATGGACCCTGCGACACAGGTTGGCCCTCTGGCTACCCAGAACGGGCAACGCGAGATTGCAGACCTCGTCGATGACGCTAAGGCCAAGGGAGCAACCGTGTTGCTCGGTGGTGACACCCCTCAAGGCGCGGGGTTCTTTTACCCTCCCACCATCATTGCCGACATCACGCCAGAGATGCGCATCACAATGGAGGAAGCTTTTGGTCCCCTTGCGAGCGTGTATAAAGTGTCTAGCCGCGACGAAGCTATCGCTATCGCAAACCAGACGACGTTTGGTTTGAGCTCAGCAATCTGGAGTGCGGACCAGGAGGAACAAGAGTTCTTTGTGAAGGAATTGGACGCGGGAGCCGTCTTTATCAACGGGATGACCATGTCTTATCCTGAACTCGCCTTCGGCGGAGTGAAGAACTCTGGATTTGGCCGCGAACTGGGGGCGCCGGGAATTCGCGAATTTACCAACATGAAGACGGTCTGGAAGGGGTAAACCATGACGGAAGTAGGATTTCTTGGCCTCGGCACGATGGGCATGGGAATGGCCCGACGGCTGCTAGCTGGAGGCCACACTCTCCACGTGTGGAATAGATCCAAGGACGCCGTTCAGGCTCTCGTCTCCGAGGGCGCTCTGGAAGCCAAAACGCCCACCGACGCATTGGCCACCGGATGCTCGTTTTCGATGCTGGCTAATGATGCTGCAGCTGAAGCGGTGCTCACGACAGAGTCTCTTGAGCGCGCCCGCGGGGGATTCCACGCGAATATGGCGTCGGTCTCACCGGAGTGTGGGTCTCGGCTTGCCGAGCTTTTTGCTGCAGAAGGGGTGGGATACCTTGCAAGCCCTGTTTTGGGTCGACCCGCAGTGGCTGCTGCCGGGGAACTCAACATTCTTGCTGGCGGAGACCCGGCCGTGGTGGAAAGAGCGCAGCCGTTCTTCGATCTCATGGGAAAGGCCACGTGGCCGATGGGGGAGAAACCAGAGATCGCCAATCTGGTAAAAGTGGCGGTGAACTACAACATTATTCACGCTATTCAAGCGCTTGGAGAATCTATTGCGCTGGTGGAGACGGTGGGCGTTGAAGCCCCAGCCTTCGTGGAATTGCTGTCCGAAACTCTCTTCGGTGGAGTGGTCTATAAAGGCTACGGAAACCTCATCGCAAACAAGCAGTACCTCCCGCAAAGTTTTTCGTTGGAACTGGGACTCAAGGATTTGACCCTGGCCGAAAATGCGGCGCACCAGTCCGGGCTGACTTTGCCCACCGCAGCCGTCTTGCGTGACATGTTCACTCAGGCACTTGCGACACCCGAGTTTGCCGACTACGACTGGGCCGCTCTCGCTGAGGTCACCCGCCAGCAAACTCCGTAGCTCTCCGGCGCCACGTCATCCGAGACGCGTAGCTGGCGTTTCGAAAAAACATTCCCAGGCTCACTATTGGGCCGTGGAACCACCGTCGATAATGAGCTCGGTCCCCGTGATGTACGAGGCGTCATCCGAGGCAAGGAACAGTGCGCCGTGTGCAACCTCCCGGGGGGTACCTAACCGCCCCAGTGGCGTTTTCTGGACAAGGTCCGCAGTCAAAGAAGGATCCTGTGCCATCACCATGGGGGTTTCAATAATTCCCGGGTGAATCGAGTTGGATCTGATGTTGTAGTCGGCATACGTCAATGCCACATTCTTACTCAGCGACCGAACAGCGGCTTTGGATGCGGTGTAGGCGGCCACACCGCTGGCACCGACATATCCCCACATCGACGAGGTGTGGACCATAGAGCCACCGCCGGCCGCCTTCATGGCCGGCAAAACAGCGCGGGTGCCATAAAAGACGCCATTGAGGTTTAGATTAATGATGCGGTGCCAGTCGTCCAGTTCAATCTCGCCAACGCCCTCATAGGACCCGACCGCCCCCGCGTTATTGAACAGGATGTCAATCGCGCCCTGCTCCGTGAGGACTCGTGCGGCAAGCTCTTCCCACTGTTCGAGTGAGGTGACATCCATGGGCACAAAGACAACACCGTGCGCTTCGAAAGGGTCATCGAGTGAGAGGTCTATCGCGTACACAATCGCCCCTTCGGCAACAAAGAGTTCGACGGCCGCTCGTCCTATCCCGCGGGCACCCCCGGTGATGATGGCTACTTTCCCGGCTACTCTCATGGGGCCTACCCTTCCCGCGCTACTCGTCAGGAAGTGTGTACATAGACAGAGAACATTCCTGACAGAACTCCCACTAATAACTGGCATCATTTCCGATTTAATGTTATCTTACACAGAACACTCAAGGAAGAGAAGCCATGGTTAACTCCATCATCGTGTCAGATACCGGTAGCGCTTCCCAGGTAATCGGCGTGCACGGAGGCTCAGGCCTCATGCATTGGAAGCGCTTTGTCACCGGCCTCATGATGCACGCCGCGTGGGACTCTTTTGAACATAATCGTCTTGAACCCGGAGCTGCTGTCGGTGAACACGTGCATACACGAACCGAAGAAATCTATTTCATTGTCTCGGGAAAAGGCATGATGAAATATGACGGAGAAGAATTCGAAGTCGTCCCCGGCGATCTCATCATGACCCCTCTCAACGGGCGTCATGGGATTACCAACCACGGAAGCGAACCTCTGGATTTTGTCGTGGTTGAGGCATTGCCTCCCTCCATCGTCAATGCACTGCCGGAGTATTCACCTTCCGTCAACACTGCCTAGGGAGACCAACCATGCCGGAGCCTCGCGTCAATCTTTTCTCCACCCAATATTCCGGCATAACGGACGTCATGGCCGGGCCGTGGAAGAACATCGAAGTTACGACTCTCGCTCCCGGCGAGAGCAAGGATCTCACCACCGAATCCGAAGAGCACTGCGTGTTCACCATCGAGGGCACCGCTCACGTGACCGAGCCCGACGGCCGGGAATGGGATTTTACTGCCGGAAATACGGTCTCGCTTCCCCATGGTGGGCGCTGCACCATCATGGCCGGAGATGACGGTATGCGATACCTCATCATCACCATGACCGTGAACTAAAGCCCTTCAATCGAAAGCTCTCCCCCACCCACTTAGTAAGGGTTCGCGACAAACAACTCCTGCGCCGGGAACCGAGTCAAAACTTGAGCACCGTTATCGGTAATCACAACCTCCTCCTCGATGCGTGCCGCAGAAACCCCATCAGACGCCGGGCAATACGTTTCCAAAGCAAACACCATTCCCGATTGAATCTCCACAGGGTGCGTCATCGAGTTCAACCTCGAAATAATGGGCCGCTCGTGAAGCCCCAAACCCAAACCATGCCCAAACTGCAGACCAAAAGCATCCATCTCGCTGGCAAAACCAAACTCTTGAGCCTTCGGCCACAGTGCCGCCACCTCATCGGTCCCCACACCCGGACGCACCTTCGCAATCGCAAGATCCATCCACTCTCGCGCTTTGCGATACGCATCATGCTGGGCCGGGGTGGAACTCCCCACCGAGAAAGTGCGGTAATAACAGGTCCGATACCCGTTGAAAGAGTGAATGATGTCGAAAAATGCCTGATCACCGGGGCGGATAATCTTGTCCGTGAAGTTGTGCGGGTGCGGGTTACACCGCTCCCCCGACACCGCGTTGATTGCCTCCACCTGGTCAGATCCCAGCTCATACAGACGCTTAGCAGCCAACGCCACAATCTCGTTTTCCCGAATACCAGGCTTCAGAGCATCAACAATGTCTTGATAGACGCCATCGACCATGGCGGCCGCCTGAGAGAGCAACATAATTTCATCCACAGACTTGATTGCCCGCGCATCCAGCATGTGCTGTTGGATATCGACCACGTTGAGGCCCTGCGCTTGCATCTCGAACAAAAAGGCCGGCTCCACAATGTCCACACCAATGGGATCGTTTGCGACACCAGCATCGACAAGCATGCCCTTAATGGTGGTCACGGCTTCCTTCATCAGCCCCACCTCGGGGTGGATGGCACCGCGAAGGCCCAACATCCCCGCATGGGAATGCCCTTCAGCAATCCACGGAGCAAACAAACGGTGGTGTTTAGCCGCCGAACCAAAGTCCCACAAATGTGGCTTACCATCAGGCATCAGCAACGCATATCGGGACATTTTATCGCCCAGTGCCCCACCAATCCAGGTTTGGGTGCTGTATCGGATGTTGTAAAAATCAAAAAGAAGAAACGCGCCACACTCACTCGCCTCAAGAGCCTTCATAGCTCGATCAAGTCGATAGTCCCGCAACCGGCCAAAGTCCACACGCTGTTCATAATCAACACCCATAGAACCATGGGCAGGAATCTGCCGATTCGCAAAATCGAGAGCAGGAACCAACGGTGTCGGGCGGTATTCGTAATTCATCACATTTCTTTCAACAGTGGGCCGTGGGCTTCATGACACGGACTTGAGTAGGTCCGTCGTGTTCGTGCACCTACGCGAAGGTTCTGGGAGGACCAATGAGTCCTCCCAGAACCTTTGCGGGTACTACCGAGTTATCGGGTTACCACTCAGGAGCGACCTCTGCATCAGACGCATTCGCAGCTGTCACCTTGGGGTTAGGCATGTACAGCGCGACGCGCTCGTCATCAGCGGTAACTTCACCACTGAGGACCGAGTACATTCCGATTACAGCATTCTCGCCGTCCCATGAAGAGGACTGGAAAATGGTGCCATCGAGCTCGCCACTGACAACCAGGGGGTTACCCAGGAAAGTTCCACCAATGGAGGTGATGAAGAAGTCAGCGGGGTCAAGGCCACGTGCCTTGAGCGCGTCAATTCCACCCTTGATCATCGAGTCATCGGCCGCGTACATTCCCTGCACGTTTTCGATACCCACGGAGGTCAGCATCTCAGAAGCAGCAATCTGCGACTTGTCTGGTACCCAGTCGCCAGGCTGTTCAGCCAGGATGGTGACGTTGGGGCAGTTAGAGGCAATGGTCTCCTTGAAGCCGTTGCCGCGCAAGGTTGCAACCGAGTTACCGGTCAGACCATTGATCTGGATGATGCCAATTTCGGCGCCATCAACAATCTCACACATGATTTCTGCAGATGCAGCACCCTGGCCATAGCTGTCGGTGCCGGAATATCCGTAGGTCAACTCCGTGTCTTCGGGGTTCACGTCAGCGTTGGTAATCCACACGGGGATTCCAGCTGCCTGTGCTGCCTCGAGACAGGGACGAATGGTGTCAGCAATAGCTGGCCACAAGATGATGCCATCTGGCTGTGCGGCAACAGCAACTTCGCACTCGGAAGCCTGCTTGTCCCCGTCGTACTCCGAGTTTGTGATGGTCAGGTTGATACCTAATTCGGCTGCCTTAGCCAACATGGGTGGCAAGTAGGTGGTGCCGTAGGCCTGGTCGTTCCCCTGGGGCAGAAGTGCATACACTTCGTAGGTGTCTGCACCCGTTACAGCGGCTTCTTCAGTTGTGTCTGCAGCATCTGTTGCTGTTTCATCAGCAGCGGCACAACCTGCGAGTGTCAGCCCTGCGACAGCAATCAAACTTGCTGAAGCGAGCCCAATACGCGATTTACGCATATCTTTGCCTCTTTCTCTTGTGGTGATTTGACACCGGTTGGTGACAAACTTTCCCGTCCGCTAGGACTGGAATTTCAGGCGACCCTGGAGAACAGATCTGATGCTCCCCAGAACCGCTCGAAGATTGGCAGGATCTGTAGTGACGGCCAGGAGCAAAATTAGTCCGATGAAAATCTCTTGAACCGGTACTTGAACGCCAGAGAGGGTGAACGCGACCTGCAACACTCCCAACGCGGTTGCACCGATAAGAGTTCCGACAATCGATCCGCGACCACCCTTGAGGTAGTTCCCGCCAATGATTGCTGCAGCGAAACTTGCCAGCAACACAGTGAGCCCAGCCCTCGGGTCGGCAGCTGTGCGCTCTAAGGTGTTGATGACCCCGGCAAGCGACGCCACAAAACCCGAGATCATGAAGCCGGTGAAAATGCGTCGCTTGACGGGAATTCCCGCGTCGTAAGCGGCCTGGCGGTTACCCCCCACCGCGAAAAATTCACGGCCGGCTTTGACACGAGACACAAAAATCTGCAATACAACGAAAGCCAGAATAAAAATGAGGACACGGGGCGTAAGCGGCCCTATGAGCGCAAGTCCAAAAGCGATGCCGGCATCAGTGTCCACGATTCTGACCGGCGCCTCATCGGAGAGGATGAAAGCAAGGCCACGCAGGGCAAAGAGCATTCCCAGCGTGGCAATAAACGAATTGATTCCCACCACCGCAACAAAGAACCCGTTGATTAAGCCAATGAGTAACCCCACGCCTAACGCAACAACAACGCCCAATCTCACGTCGGGGATTAGGGCCATCACCACGCCGGAGACCGCGAGCGTGCTGGCGACACTCAGATCGAGTTCGCCCATCAAAATTACAGCTGTCAGGCCCAACGCAACAAGACCGATTAGCGCAATTCTTCCCAGGCTGACCTGGTAAGCGGTAAACACGAGAGGCTCAGTGAGAGATACCACAATGAGCACAACGGCAAGAAGGATGACAGCGCGACCTTCAGTTCGACGCGCTATCTTCAGACGGAGTTTCCCAAAAAAAGTGGTCTCGCGCTGGCCAATTTGGATCGTTTGGGTCTGACTCATCGCTTTCCCACCTTTCGTGACAGCGCGTCCACCGTTACGGCAACCACGATAAGAACTCCGAGGGCCACCTGCTGATACCCAAAGCTGATGTTGGAGATCACAAGGACGTTCGTTAAGACGCTCACAAAGATGACGCCCAAGAGTGTTCTAAACACAGAACCTTTACCGCCAAACACACTTGTGCCCCCGACGATGATTGCTGCGAGGGCCTGGAAGTCATACCCCGTGGACATCGACGACACTGCAGTATTGGAGAAGGCTGCCAGCACCCAGCCAGCCACCATCGCAGCAAGCGCAGTGACAAAGAACGCTCCAATGATGACGAGGCCGGTGTTGACCCCGCCCAGCCTTGTTGCCGACTCATTGGACCCGAAGGAGCGCACAACGAAGCCAAAATTTGTCCGGTTCAGGACAAACGCCAACAGGATTGTCACAATAATGAGCACGATTGCCGAGTAAGGAATTGGACCAAGTTTTGACGCACCAAACGCTCGGATAGGTCCATCTTCGGGGCCGAAGAAGATGCTCCCTCCGGAGAAGAATCGCAGGACGCCCACGCCGATGTAAGTGGTCGAGAGGGTCACAATGACTGCGTTGGCTTTGAAGTACCCCACCGCAATTCCATTGACGAGCGCATACATCATCGCGGCGCCAAGCGCCGCGAGCATTGCGATGGGAACGCCATACAGGTTGCTGACCGCGAGCATAATAACCGCGGACGTGGCCACCTGGGCAACGACAGACAGGTCAAGGTAGTTTCCACTAATGACAACAAATGTCATGCCGGCGGCCACAATGCCAATCGGGGCTGCCCGGTGGAAGACATCGGTGATGTTCGCCAAAGACGCAAAGCCGTCAACAAACACAGCCGCGAAGAGGAGAAGGAGCGCGGTGAAAATGAAGATTCCATTATCCGCAATCCACGGCAAAGCGGAACGACTCTTCTTCACGTCGGCTTCGCCGCTATTAGCGACTGTGATGACCTCGGTCAACGTTTCTTTTGCCATTATGCGTCCACCATTTTCTCTCCCGCTGCCAGTGACATCACGCTTTTCTCGTTTGCCTCGCTAGCCGGCAAAGTGCCCACAATCGTGCCATCGCGCACGACGTGAATCACATCAGAAAGTTCCAGAAGCTCAGGAAGGTCAGAGCTAACCATGAGGACTGCTGTACCTTCCTCGGCGAGTTCACGCACGAGCCGGTGGATTTCCGCCTTTGCCCCCACATCCACGCCACGTGTCGGTTCATCCAGCACGATAAAGTCGGGACGCCGACCCAGCCACTTCGCAATCACAATCTTCTGCTGGTTCCCCCCGGAATACATCCCGGCTTCGAGGGTGATTAGGGGTGGCCGGAGGCCGACCTTGTCAGCAAGATCTTGAGCAAAAGCGCTAATCCGGCCGCGGATTTGCACACCAAAACGCGAGAGCTCGTGCCTATTTGTCAGCGTGATGTTCTCCGCCACAGTCATGGCCAGAGCAAGCCCATCGACGCGACGTTCCTCCGGTACAAAGGCAACACCGTTTCTCACAGCCGACTGGAAAGTGGTTATTATGGCGGACTTGCCCTTGCGGGTTATGGTGACTCGTCCCGCGGTGCGATTGTCAGCACCGATGATGGCTCGGACGAGCTCGGTGCGGCCCGCGCCCACCAAGCCACCCAGCCCCACGATTTCGCCTTCGCGGACTTCCAAATCGACGCCGTTGACGCCGGGAGCCCGAATGCCGATGGCCCTAACCACGACTTCACCAGGGTTCGCCACCCGCCTGGACTGGAGATCTAGCTTGAGTTCACGCCCCACCATCTGGTCAATGACGTTATCCGGCGTGGTGTCGGCAATGTTGCCGTTCATCACCTGCTTGCCGTCACGCAGAATTGTCACTTTGTTGCCAATTCGAAAGACCTCAGGAATGCGGTGGGAAATGTAGATGATGGCCATTCCATTGGCCGCAAGCCTCTGAAGCATGTTTAGCAGGTAGTCAGTTTCTGTCGGGGTCAAGGTTGCCGTGGGCTCGTCCAAAATCAGGACTTTAGGGTCTCGTGCCACAGCGCGGGCAATTTCGACGAATTGACGAAGGGCAACCGACAACCGCGAGATTCTTTCGTTGAGGTCAACCGACACGCCGATTTCCTCCAGTGCTTTGGCAGCGATGGCGTTCAGCTCAGCAGATTTCGTAAAACCCAGTCGGGTTGGGGCGTACCCGAGCATGATGTTCTCTGCCACAGTCATCTCGGGCACCAGGCTGAGCTCTTGGTGAACGAGAGAGATTCCGGCCGCAATCGAGTTTTTTGCACCCGTTTCGAGCTTGACACCGTCGACCAGCACTTGGCCGCCGTCTTGGGCAATAACCCCTGCAAGCACGCGCATCAGCGTTGACTTACCAGCGCCGTTCTCGCCCACAACCGCGTGGATTTCTCCCACACGAACTTCAAGCGACACATCGTCTACGGCAGTCGCGCCGCCAAAACGTTTGACAATATTTCGGGCCTCGATGACAACATCTGCCGCAAACGGTGACGATGTGGTCATAACCAGGGCTCCTTTGCCTTACCGGTGTGTGCACAAGCACTTCACGGGGTAAGGCAAGTGTAAACACAGAATTGACACCATGTCCACTTACGAGGCCAGAGTGACCAAAACGTTATCTATTAGAGAACGTTTACGGTACGGGCTGGTGGTGCGAACCAGAACCTGCCCCAGGGAATTCTGCTGCCATGTCCTGGGCGACCGCATCCCATACGAACCACACAGCCTTGACCTCTTGCTCCGTTCGGTTCCAGAAACGGTGGGGGATACTGGAATCAAAGGCAATGGAATCCCCGACGTGCATGTCGGCCTGCCCAAATCCCACCTGAACACTTAACGTGCCCTGAGTAATAATCCCGTATTCCCTGCCGATATGGCGGATAAAATCCTCGGGTGCTTCGGCCCCAGGCGCAGGTGCGTAAATCACTTCAAGGAACTCGGCTCCAACCTCCGGCTTTACGGTAAGTCGTTCCCACCTGGGCCCCGACTGCAACTGCATCGCCGGTCGTGCGCTAGCGCGCAGAACGATTCCCGCACCGTCCAATGGCCCATCGTGAGAAGTGGCAGCCACCTCATCCTCGACTCGAGGAGGCCTGGTGTCGAGGCTCGGATTCTCAAACAGCGAGTCCATCGAGATCCCGAGGATGCTCACGACGTTATAGAGAGCGCGAACGCTAAACGATGCAAGCCCACGCTCAACCTGCGAAACGTGGCTCGCGGACACGTCTATGCGACGCGCAAGCTCCCGGACACTAATCCCATCAGCGACGCGAGCACGCCGGATGCGTTCTCCGACAGCAGACCACTCAGTTCCCGAATTCATGGTGCCCATTTCTCGTCTCTTTTATTACGCTACTACGAAAAACGACCCAACGTGCACTAGGACAGCACAGCCCTCCAGGACAGAACAGTGACCTGCGCCGAGTGGTGCAGCCTTCTAGACTGCGGGCGCCTCCTCCGCGGTGGGCTGGACCCACAACACAATCATGACGATGGTGCCAAGAACAGGCACAAGACCAATAAAGATTAATCCCCACGCCATGCCGGCATCGCGCAAACGACGCACACCCGCCGCGAGGTAGGGCACCACTGTGACGAAGAAAAACACGCCTCCCAAGGGGGCCCAGAGAGTGCCCAATGCCAAAGACCCGATGACGAGCAACAGATTGAACCACCAAAACTCCGAGCGGGAAGCAGTTCCCGTGAAGTCTGCATACTTTCTGAAACTTGTTGCGATTGCTGTGCCAAAACTCATCATCATTTTCTCCCCTGTATGTAAGTATCCAGACTAGCGAATAAGCCCTTGTAAGAGGCTACGGTTGGGACATGGCGAGCGAACACTATTTCTCTAGCGATCCGGCTAGCACTCTGAGAACCGCAGGGCGCACCCTTACTCTCCGAGGCCACAAAGTTGAGCTTCTGAGCGCCAGCGGGACGTTCAGTTCGGGCTCGCTGGATAAGGGCACAGCACAACTGTTGAAATATGCCCCTCCTCTTCCCGCAGAGGGCACCTTTGCTGATGTGGGGTGTGGGTGGGGACCATTGACCATTGCTATGGCCTTGGAGTCTCCCGCCGCTCACGTCTGGGGTATTGATGTCAATGATCGGGCGCTTCACACCACCCGCGAAAATGCTCGCTCCTTGAATCTCAGCCAGATCAGTGTGTCTCGACCGGAGGACGTGCCCGCGTCGCTCACCTTCGATGTGATCTGGTCAAACCCCCCGATTCGAGTGGGGAAAGAA
>Ga0209702_10007867_pt1 | contig 12769 bp, 7 predicted proteins | sample FRY01_FD_187210 | JGI IMG/M metagenome (GOLD analysis project Ga0209702, IMG submission 187210) | Freshwater microbial communities from Lake Fryxell liftoff mats and glacier meltwater in Antarctica - FRY-01 (SPAdes) (version 2) | ecosystem: Environmental > Aquatic > Freshwater > Ice > Glacier... | reverse complement strand
CTTGATTACAAGGGACCCTTTGCGTTTGACCAACAAATCACTTATAAACCTTCCACTTCATAACCCTTGCTGTAAGTTTTACGAACAAACTGGTTAGCCCCCTTGAAGTTGGTTATCTCCATTTTTTTCGCATCCCAAATCAGTTCTTGTTTTGGAAATCTTGTTGACATGGTCCCCAATAAAACCGACTCCGTCATTGGCCCAGAATAACTAAAGGGCGCAGAAGCAGCGCCATTGCCCCTACAAGCTTCTACCCATTGAAGATAATGGTTATCCCCGGGAATCTTGGTGATTTTGGCTTCAACCTGTTTCCCATCAAGGAAAACAGAAGGGGGTCCAATATAAGGCGAATACAAAACGCCCGCGGTGCCAATATAAATAGATCCCTGATCCGAGAGCTTGGTTGTACCAAGCAAAGCTTGGATCTCGCTTGCAGGGCGTAGCTTGCCATCAAACCAGTTAAGCGTAACGGTATCGGTGGTAAATTTTGTACCGGGGAAGGAGTATTTTACTTGGTTATCAAGGCCCCAACTATCGGCACCGGTGTTACCTTGTAAACAGATAACCGAAGTGGGGGCAGTCAAAGCAACAGCGCTAAAAACAGGGTCAAGAATATGGCAACCCATATCGCCAAAAGTTCCAGTGCCGAAATCTAATCGTTTACGCCAATTGCCTGGATGATAATAACCGTTGATATAGGGGCGGTCTGCTGCAACCCCGAGCCAGCCTTTCCAATCAAGGGAAGCGGGAACGGGATCTGTTTTTTCTGGACGAGGATTATTATCGCCCCACTGTTTACCACTCCAGCTATAAATTTCCTTCACCTTGCCTACAACGCCTGCTTGGATTGCATTCACCACAGTCTTGTGAACTTCATGGGAATGAATTTGTATACCCATCTGTGTAACAAGTTTTTTCTCTGCAGCAACCTTGGTTAGCTGACGCGATTCATAAATCGATTGCGTTAAAGGTTTTTGCGTATAGACATTCAAACCTTGTTGCATGGCTCGCATAGTGATAGGGGCGTGCATATGATCCGGGGTAGAAATATTCGCAGAGTTCAAACCTTTTTCTTTATCTAACAACTCACGCCAATCGGTATACACTTTCACATCAGGGAAAAATTTCTTCAATTCCTCTAGGCGCGATTTATCAACATCTGCCACTGCAACTAGTTTCAAATTTTTGCTTGCTGAAAGAGCGCTGATATCAGAACGGGCCATACCACCCGCGCCAAAACTTGCGTGCATTAGGGTTTCGCTTGGGGCTGCATTGGCAAACCTTCGGTACACCATAGGTGCGGTTAAGGTTAATGCCATAGTTTTGATTGCACTACGACGCGTTAGCTGAACTTTGTTTTTCATTTTCTTTTTCCTGAACGGGGACTACTATCTGCATTGGGGTAATATTTACTGCATTTCTATTGTTTAACCTGTAACTAAAATAATTGCAACAAAAAGAAATAGTTAAGGCATCTTTGCCTTGGCAGGTTCTACTATTTTTGAAGGAGCAACTTCTAGACAAACTGCAACTTTCGTGCCTTCTTCTGGGATATTTTCTGTAAACGCTTCGAACTGCACATCCGCATTTTCTTTACTGCTTTCAATAGGCAAATCCAATAAGGCTGTCTCAAAGTTACTGACACAGATTACATCTCCCTCGTTCGCAAGATAAATTGGTGGTTTATTCTTATCAAGGGGATCGGGAATAATCCTACTTCCAGCGAAAACCCAATCGTGATTAAGTGCCTTATTTGTTTTGGTATTACGCACCCAATCTTGAGCACGGACTGTTTGTTTTTTACCATCTTTTTCAAACACTAAGGTGATACGAATTATAGAACCCGTTGCAGCTTTGTATTTTGGCACGAAGGTTACAGGCGAACCGGGTTCACCCCGAGCAAGAACCAGCGCTTTGTGTAAATCTCTTGCATCGATATCAGCAGCGAGTACCGATTCGTGTTCTTTGGTTTTGGCTCTACAAAGGAATTGCTCGAGTGGCCCAGTTGTTCTACATACCACGGCACTTACCCAAACCTTTCTTGTTTCTCCATCGATTTCTAGTAATACATTTGGGCCAACAGGGACTTTCGAAACCTCGGTTTTTTTTGTCTCTTTTGCTGAATTAGAAGTTGCAGGAGGTTCTTTTTCTTGTGTACAACCCAACAAAAGGACAAGTATTAAACAAGAAAAAATATTGATGAGCCTTGTGTACATAACAACCACCTCTCGGGTAGGGATTATTTAATTCCGGACAGGTGTTCGGGAAAACTTTTAGGATTGAACAAGGATTATTCCAGTTCAATCCACCATTATATTAGAGCATAGAAAAGAAGAAGATTGAAGCAAAGAATGTGAGGGGGAGATAAAAAAAGCCAGCTCTGGGTAATACCCCAGAACTGGCTTTTGAATGAACTGCTTAGTTTTTACTTACCAGATTATTACTTAGCTGGCTTAGCTTCAACTTTAGCGGGTGCGGAAGAATCTTCGCAAGGGTTCTTGCAGCAAAGGCGATTGCGGAAGATCTTATCAAAGAGTTTTTCCTTGCAAGATTCGCTTTCGTTTTTGCCACAGCTCTTACCATTGTCACAAGGGTCGTTCTTAACTCTCTTGCAAACAGTTACAGGTACGCATTCAGTTACCTTATAGGGAACCTTCACATTAACCGTGTAAGGAACCATCTTGCAAACAGTTTCTGGAACTCTTTTGCATACGGTTACGGTTTCAGTACGGCAAACCTTATAAGGAACTTTCTTTACGCACTTCGTGGTTTCCATTTCGGTTACAGTTACTGGTACCATCTTCTTGACAGTTTCAGGAACCATTTTTACCACGGTGTAAGGAACTTTCTTCACTGCTTCTTCGGTTACAGTTTTGTACACAGTGTAAGGAACTTTCTTCACTTGTGTTTCACGAACCATTTTGGTGGAAGTGGTTGTGTAACTGTTGTCGAAAGTAGCACCTTCTTTGAAGATCCAAGGTTTGCCCTGATCTGCACCAGAGTTATTCTTGCCATCTTTTCCAGATGCATCACCATTCTTACCATCGTTCTTACCATCGTTCTTACCATCAGCCTTATCAAAGCCTGCGGCTCCATGGCTTACACCCTTGCCATCAACATAAGCACCACGAATGGTCTTGCTGACGGTGTAAGGAACTTTCTTTACAATGGTTTCTGAAACCATCTTGGTTACAGTGTAAGGCACTTTCTTGATGATGGTTTCTGGAACGATTTTGCAAACAGTGTAAGGAACTTTCTTCACAGTGCAAACTGCAACCTTTTTGCATACGGTTACAGGAACCATTTCTTTTACACATTCCTTAACAAAGGTCTTGCATGTAACTTGTTCGCATACAGTGCTAACTTTGAAAACCTTGCGGCAGCATTCCTTCGCAGGAACTTCGCTGCATACACGGGTCAGCTTACCTGGTTTGCAAACAGTACGGCAAGTTGAAGGATCGAATACGCTTTCGCTAGGAGTACGAACCCATTGGTTTTTCGTGGTAGCGGGAATCGTGTAGTTTTCTACAACCCATTGACCAACCCTGCGGGAAACAGTCTTGGTAGTTTCAACTGGTTTCCATACAGTTTTGATAACTTCTTTTTGGGTAGTTTCTTCTACATTTTTGTATTCTACGCACTTAACTTCTTTGACGCAGTTTTCGATTACCTTCTTGTTCTGTACACATTTTACTTCCTTGATGCAAGTTTCTTGCACTGGCTTGCAAACGGTGTACTTGCATTCTTTTTCAAGTTGTTCGCAGATTTTCTTCTGCAACTGGCAAGTAACTTTGTGGCAATGAACTTCAGTTACTGGCTTGCATACGGTGTAGCAGCATTCCTTTTCGCACTGAACAGGAACTCGCTTGCAAATCGTATACTTGCAATCTTTGTAATGGGTTTCGCAAACAGGCTTGCAAACCGTGGAAGTAACTTCCTTCATACAAGTCTTTTTGACAGGCTTGCATACGGTGTATTCGCAATCTTTGTAAGCGGTTTCTACAACCCTTTTCTGCACTTTCTCTTCTACATTTTTAAAAACAGTCTCATAGCACTTTTTGTAGCAAGTACGAGATTCGTCTCTGTAGCAAGTCTTGGTTACCTGCTTCATCACTGTTTCCTGCACGGTTGTGTAGGAAGTCAGCCAACGCTTGCCAAGGACATTGTCCACGACAAGGCGGAAATTTTCTCTCATCTGGCCTGTAGCAGATGAAAAACAACTCTGAGCGTCGCAGCAAGGCGAACCAGATGCATTGTACTTTCCTGCACCGCAATTAGAGGCGGAAACATTCTGGGTGGCAAACAAACCAACCAAAACTGCCAACAGCGGCGCTACCATACGCATCCTTTTCATCGGAACTCCTCTTGTAAACTTGGGACCTGGGCTTGCAGCTTTGCAAGTTTTCCCTGGAACTTCCCGTTACTAAATTGATCACCTCGCCTTGGCCATCCACGCAGATGGCTTAGATCCTTAGCGGGTGATTCAGCCGGGAACTAACGCTCCAGGTGCCTGGCGTTTCCTACGCCGGCTGTAATCTCATGTTTCTTATCGGATTATCTTTTTGATGTGGATTATCTTCTATCACGGTTGTTCTATATCTTCTTGCTTTTATGCTTCTACCTTTGCAGATCGTACGCCTTTTAACACCCACAATACTTTTTCTTGTTTTGCTGGTTGGTCAACCTGTAACGATTATGCAAGTACGAAAAAAAACCGGCGTGCCTTTTAGCACGCCGGTCCTTTATTTTTTCTAACGCTTTTTATTTATACAGGCACAGACATTTCTGCCTTCCTTTTAATATTCTGACACAATTTATTGCAACGATCTAAATCCCTTAACATTACTTCAGTCAGAACATGCACTGCCTGGCTATCTGTCGTCCATTGCAATTGCTGTTGGCAAGATGCAAGGTGTTCTAACATATCTTTTAAGAACAACAAATTTGATTCTCTCTGGCTCATAGCCCACCCCTTTGTCTACTTAAAATTTAACCAAGCCTAACTAAATAATCACTGCAACCACTATGCCACTTGTTTGAATTCTCGCAAAATTATTATTAGTTGTTAAAAAACTCATAACAATTAGCAAGTATCACCGCCATAGCAATCTAATATTGCACCCTATTTAAGGGTCGGCTTTTAATCTTAAGCTTTTTTTAAATATATTTGTCTTAACCAATAGTTTGCCAATCGCATAAGCCGAATAAATTACCTGAGTTACCAAAGTGGTAAAAGATAACAGCCCGGGTGATTCTTTCAAAAAGATGTAATGTTTTCATTTCGCTTTGTAAAAATGACCGAACCCATTTCTTTAAGGTACATAAAAGAAATGACATTTTTAACCCAGAAGGTTGGACATCAGATTAATTCTCCGAGAAATATGTTTTAATTATCGCTTAAAGTCGTTATGATAAAGATCCTTCCAAGATTAGATTTAAACTATGATTATGGGTTTTTCTCTCCCGCCAATATATGATTTGAATAACATGAAACATCAATCTGAAAATTCAAACCTATTGGACAAGAATGAGCCGTTGGTAGAACCGAAGTTGGCTCACTTAAAACAACTTGTAAACGCCAACACCTTTCGCTGGAAAACCATCATCTTACTTGAAGCGATTAGTTTGTGCCTAGCAACGCCCCTAGCCTATTTATTACTTGTTTTTTTTCTCGACAATCAATGGCATTTAAATGTTCTAGGACGACTAATTGCAAGTATTGGTTTGTTTCTTGGCCTAGGGTGGGCAGCTTTACATTTATACCGCCAATGGAACGCTATTGATCTTACCGAGGATCAGGTTGCACTTGCAATCGAACAATCAACTCCCGGTGGGGTCCAAAATCGCCTGATCAATGCGCTGCAACTTGCCCAGCAAAATGATCAACTTAATCATGCAGTGGTTGAAGAAAACTGCCTAGGGCTGAATCAAATACATTTAGCACAAGCAACTCAGATGAAGCCTGCGGCAATTCGGATGGCAGCGGCGGGAGGACTGTTAATTGTTGGCATTATTTTTTTAATTGCTAAACCCGATCACTTCACAAATGCTGCTAGTCGCATATTTCTCCCATTTGCCAACATTGATCCACTTTACCGGACGATTCTTACTATTGAGCCAGGCAATTTTGAAGCCTTGGGGGAAGCACAAATTCAAATCTCCATTAAAGGAGAACGACCCAAGAAACTCGTACTGTTCAAAAATATCAATGGCAAGCGATCTTCCGAAACCATCGCTGTTGAAAATAACGATGAGCCCGTTCGACATATCCTTCGCAATCTTAACGAAAACCTAGATTATGCTGTGCGTGGTAACGACTTTACCAGTGTTTACTACCATATTGAAGTGCCTAGGATTTCAAATCTGGCACGGATTCGCATGAGTTATCAATACCCAGCTTACACCGGCGAACCTGAAAAAACTCTGGAAAGCAGGTCAGGCGATTTAGAAGCTCTTGAAGGAACTCTGGCCAAAGTTCTATTCATATTCGATCGGCCCGTGGATAGTGCAAATCTTATTTTAGAATATAAGCCCGAGGTTAAAAAATCTGCAACAACCATTCCATTGAAACAAGTCTCTCAAAAAGAATTTGAAGGTGACATCGTATTTGACAACTTGCTTGGATATCGTTTAGAAACCATGCAGGCTGGCCGACCTAACCTCACAACCTCATTCCCCATCCGGATTCTAAAGGATTTAGAACCTAAACTCGAACTTTCTGGCATCGAGCGGCGCAGCGAAGTTCAGTTAGATACGATCCTACATTTAAAAATAAAAGCTCGAGATGATTACGGCATAGAGAAAGTAGGCTTATTCTATCGCAGAATCAACAACTCTCTTTCTCCCTCTCTTGCAACCGAAGAAAATTGGCAGCAGATCGATATCTGGAACGCCGACCAAAAAAAATCCTTTGCTATCAATAATTTCATCCTTCCCATCTCTAAGTTACAAGCCGCTGAGTTGGATAAATTTGAAATCGCTTTACAAGCTAGCGACACCGAACCAGCACGCAAAGGCAAATGGGCAACGGGAATGATCCACGAACTTTCGATAGGTGGAGATGGAATTGCATTGCAGATACAGTATGAACAAATCCTACGATCCGAAAAAGATTTAACCTCGCTACTTCTTTCTGAAAAAGAAGCTCTGAAATCTACAATCACATGGCTGGGAAAACTCGATAACGGCGAGCTTCGATGGGATGACCAGAAAAACATCGATGCTTTGCATGCCGCTATCAAAATCTTAATTAAAGAACAAGAAAATGTTCAGAAGAATACAGTGATGGCAGCAAGAGCAATGCTTCTGCAAACAGGAAATTTGCGGATTGCACTAGGTATGCTGGCAGATACGGAAATGCTAAGGCTGGTGCGGATTTATGCTGCGGTACCTAGCCGCGATAAACCTACTGAAAAGCGGGCTGCTCTTGCTGATTCACGGCTTGCTCATGAAAGAATAATTCGCAGCATGGAAGAAATGCTTGAACAATACCAGAATTTCCGAGGTGAATGGGAACAAAGTAATATGATTGCGTTTCTCAAAATGCTAGTAGAAAGGCAGACCAAATTACGCGACCTTTCTCGCAAACTCGCCACCTCAACCGAACCACGGGATGAAACTCAGACACGGGCTTCGATGAACCGAAGACAAATAAAGATCCTTGAACTTTGCAAGCTCATTCAACCTGCTTACTTAGGTGTAGCACTTCGATTGCAAAATCTTGAACCTATCTTAGCAAAAGCTTTCAATACCGCTGCAAAAGCCCTAGATAGCAGCTCCATCCTTGCTCCATTAACTTCGGCCGCTGAGCAGGCAAATTTAGGCCGCTGGAACGAAACTTCTCAACAACAATCGCTTGCTGTAGAGCAACTCTCTTCCTTGCATAATATGTTACAAATGGCGCAAGTAGAGGCTGCGTCGAAAGCTCTTGCTGCATTGAAAGCAAAATTAAAATCGGATTTGGAAGCTCAAAAAGAAATTGACAAACTTGCCCCAGGAACTGCGGAAGCTTTTCTCAAAGATCTGCCGGAAAATATTAAGGTTGAAGATTTGATGCGTATTGTAGAAATCTTGGGCGCTAAAAAGCGTACAGATAAAAATCCTGCAGAAGAACCCGACCTGCTAAGTATTCCTATGGTTGATGTCGATCGCAACGCCATAGAACTGAAGGAAGATTCGGGGGTGCGCCAAGATCCTTATTCATTAAAGCTAGGGAACTTGGCAGAAAAGACACCGCTACTTAACCTTCCTAAAGATCAGAAGGAAAATGCGGTCAAACCTTTCATTCAGGAAAAATTCGATGATCTTGTAGGCAAGCTTCTTGATGAAACCGAAGAACTCAACAAAAATTTCCAATCCCTCAAACTAAGCACCAACCAAAACAACAACGACCCAGGTGAAATCTCTAAGTTGGGGGGGAAACTTAATTCCACTGGTGCTGTCAGTGCTACGGGTAACAAAAAACCTCCTACCACGGAAGTTGGCGGGATGGCTCGCACTGGCAGACAAGGTGCCCGCGCTACTGGCATGGTTGCTGACGATGAAGCCGTCGATCGCAGAGGCAGGGATAAAGCCCTCGATGGCACCATGGAAGCTGCTGATCAAAAAGGTTTGATAAAAATGAAGAAAAGCGATGACATGCAAAAAGATGTCTCCACTGGAGTTGGTGGCAAAAAAGTCGAGTCAGATAATTCCCATTTTAGCCTTCACGATAGTGGCAAATGGAAGGACGACTTTATCAAGCGCATGGACAAGCCTCAAAAAAAACAAAACATCGTGGAACGACAAGGCGATAAAATCGATGCAAAAACCGCTGCTCTTCTCCGCGATCTTACCAGTCAACAAGAACAAGTCATCGAGCAACTCAAATCTATCAGGAAAGAATTACGGTCTCTTTATCTTCCTACTGAACATTTGGATGAGCTTGCTGCTCAGTTGCAATCGAACCTTGCTGTACTTTCTGAACAACCCAGTGCAGAATTATTCAACCAACAGGTTCATACACTGGATAAACTACGAGGGGCAATTCGCGTTTTTCGTTATGCAAATTCTAGCTTACAACCTAGCCTTCCACGAGATCGAGCGATTCAGGGCCGCATTCTTGACCAACCACAAATTCAAGGTTTCCCAGAGTACGAAGAAGCCATGCGCAATTATTATTTGAAGTTAGCGGAGCAATAATTTTGCCTTTATATACACGACACAGTTCCTATTTGCCTGATAAGATTAAACTAACCCAATTGCTGACATTTCCTGCAATTCGATTTGCTTTAATTTCCTTTTTTACTTTCATTTGCATTGCTAGTTCTTGGGCACAACCTCAGATTACTCTTCCTTTATCCAAGCCTGGGATTTGCAATTACATCACCCCAGTGATGGCGTCAAACGCCACGGTTGCTGCAGTAAGTGATGTCCATGGTTTGCTTGCAATCGGGCACGGTGTTGCCTTTTCTGAAGCTCATGTTTCATTATTCAAACTCGATGCTAAAGGCATACCAGCACCTATTGCAACGCAAATACTTTTACCTAAACCCATGGAACTAACAAAACATAAAAACTATGTCCTCGGGTTGGCGTTTCATCCGAAGTTGCCGCTTCTTTATGTTTGGCAAGATATTAATGTGCCTTACACAAATCCGGTTCCGCCCGTTCCTCTGGGTACCTTGCAGTTCGATCACTTGTGTATTTTGAATTTAGCAAAAGACCCGCCGCAATTGATTACAAGTATATGTCGTGGGGTAGAATTCATTCATAATCAAGGTGGGGGCGGCCTCGCAATTGATGCCTTAGGTAGCCACTTATATGTACCCAACCTGCGTGAAATCACAAATGCAGGCAGTTGGAGATTTGGCAGATACCCGTTAGATGCAGAAGGTTTGCCTGTGGTAGTTGAATCAAAGGAACCGCTTGGGATTCGGATAAAAAAACTAGAAGATTTAAATGCTGCAAACAAGGTGAGCCCACCCCAATTAACGCCTATAGCGTATATTGATTTATTTCGTCAGAATTTTTATGGTAGTGCCCATATGATTGTACCTGTAGGCAAGGACGCCGTAATTTCCAGTGGGAATATGGGCCTGATGGCTTGGCGCCCCGATGATAAAATCATGCCTTTACAAGGGGTACCTATGAAACAAGCAGGCCAAGTTCTTTTTGCGGTTCATCCTTCCCATCCTGCGATTTTTGTAACCTCGTGCAATGGTACATCGGAATCATTTTCCCGAGCCGAACAAGTGGAAGGTTTTCTGACCCTTTTGCCCAAGCAATATATTTTGCCCATGGGAAAACTAACAGGCCCGCCAATAATTCTTCCTAAACAAAAAAAAATCGTTCTAGGGGGTGCGTACCACCTTCTAGTCATGGATCTCGATGAAAAGGCTTACCCCACGGGGGACCCAACCCATGTATATGTCAATACCCCCGCTGCAAAAGCTTTGGTATATTCGGAAAAATTTGATCGTGCTTATGTAGGAACGGAGATAAGCAAATGAGCCTAAGAACCCAGGTTATTTCAACATTTTATGGCCGACTATCTTGCGTTTTTATGAGTTTGGTTTTTGCAAGCACTGTTTCCGCACGCACCATCACCATAACTGCGGAAAGTTGTGATGAGATGGCGTGTATTTCAGCCTTAGTGCCCCGGTTAAGCTGGGCCATGGGTGGCGATAACAAAATCAACAACGCACATGGTACACTTTACTTTAATTCCAACACTGCTTTGTTTTTACGCTTTCCGATTAAAGACCTGATTCCAAAAGGTCAGCGTATCACCAAGGCAGAATTAACTATCGCCCCCAATTATATTGCGGGCATACCCGAAATTAATGTCAGGCGACTATTGGCGGAATGGGGTTCGGGCGTCTGCTACCAATACCGCATGACTTACCCACAAAAAATTGAATGGTCTCAACCCGGGGCACGAGGTAATTCTTCCGACCGAGCTAACAAAAATTCCGCTACCTTCAAATTCTCCAAGGTTGGAGAACAAACTGCTGATGTTACTGAAGACATCGAACTTTGGTACACCGGTGCTTCTCCTAATCGAGGCTGGATTTTTACCATGGATATCAATAACTGGGCTTATTTTCTTTCACCCTACTCACCACAGAGTGGAGGAAGCAAAACTTGGAAATTACAAATCTCCTTTGAACCCCTATGATAAATCTCCAAACTTACCCTCTGAAATTCATTCTGATTGCATTCTTATTTATTGCTACAGGCTGGGCTATTGCGCAACCCGAAATTACCTCGGTTCACCCCCTGCCTCCGCAAACTCCCACTTGGCTGGCGGGCTATGCGGTGCGTTGGCCAGTTCGGATATTGGGCGAAGTTAGCACGCAAACATCGAAATCCGTGTTGGTAAATATTCCCACGGGGGGTTGGTTAAAATCTGATGCTTCAGATATTGCAGTGCAAACTGCGGCTGGCATTATTCTTCCCGTTGCTATTCTTTCTCACGACCCCACAGGCGATTCCATTATTCAATTCAAACGCAATGGAAACGACCCGTGGTACTGGGTTTACGGCGGTAATCCTAAAGCACCTGCTTTAGTGAAAGTTGACGCAATAACCGATCCTACATTTAAAGAAGGCCTTACTCTTGAACTCCGAGATTGGGCAGGCGATGATCTTTCTAGCTGGGCCAAAGTAAATGCAGGACTTCTTAAAAGCAACAAGATCATCGGCAATGCAATCGTCACGGAAATCACGCAGAATTGCAATCCTGCACGCCCCGATGTTGGGAATAAATTTGCAGCTTCTTATCGAGGTTTTCTTAACATCAAAAAAGAGGGCACTTATAACTTTTTTGTAAACGCAGACGAAGCTTCCTTTCTTTTTATTAATGGGTTCAAAGTTTTTGAACGACCAGGTTCAAACCGTACTTTAGGGCAAGTTAAAGTAAAAGAATTAGAAAAAATCGTAGGCAAAGTTGATCTTAAAGTTGGTGTTCACCCCTTCGAAGTTCATCAAGTTGTTGGAGAAAACCTTCAAGCGCGTGGCGCATGTACACTCGGGTGGACCACGCCCGACCAGCCTAAAATGTCGCTGGTGCATAACAACGCTATTTCTCACCCGCTATATGCAAGAGTTGCAACTTTTGAAAAAAGAGATGGTTCTGATGCTGGCTCTTTTTCCTACGGCATTGACGATACTTTAGAATCCGTCGGGCTTAAATTATTTTTGGTTCGATTTGAAGCAAATGGTAACTTTAAAGATCCTGAAAAAATAACTTGGAACTTTGGGGATGGCACTTCCACAAAGGGGCCTTCCCCTATCCATGTTTTCTTCAAGGAAGGTGATTATCTGGTAACAATGCTAACCGGTGAAGGCATGCCACCTTTCAAGCGAAAAATAAGAGTCTGGCCTGAACCAGGTGATACTAGTCCACTTTCTCTTGTCAAAACTATTAAAACTATTGAATCGATGGAATGGAAAAAACTTGATGTACTGCGCATTCGTGAAATCTTTTCATTCCTTCAGATTTGCGAAGAACCTAGTCGATGGCCTTTACTTGAAAGCGTGACGCAAGTTTTACTTGCTCAGAAAGATTTAGATTTGGAAATGAAAACGCAGTTGATAACAGCCAGGATGGAAGCACTTACAAATCTGGGAAAGCCAGCAGAGGCGCTTAAATTAGGCGAAGAAGTTGCACCAGAATTTGCTAAAACACCGGTCTTGCAAGTCCGCTTGAAACTAGGAATGGCTGCAATTCACCAATACCATAACCGAGATGCCAATGCTGCAAGCAAAATTTATCAAGCAATTCTCG
>Ga0209702_10007859_pt1 | contig 12775 bp, 13 predicted proteins | sample FRY01_FD_187210 | JGI IMG/M metagenome (GOLD analysis project Ga0209702, IMG submission 187210) | Freshwater microbial communities from Lake Fryxell liftoff mats and glacier meltwater in Antarctica - FRY-01 (SPAdes) (version 2) | ecosystem: Environmental > Aquatic > Freshwater > Ice > Glacier... | reverse complement strand
TTCAAGAGAGAAGTAAAGAATCCAAGGCCATCAGTGGTTGGGCCAGTTAACTTTTCAACGGCATGTTCTGGATGCGGCATGATGCCAACGACATTGCCTCGCGCGTTTGTAATACCTGCAATGTCTCGGCGTGATCCATTTGGATTCAAATCCAAGTAACGCGCAATAACCCGGCCTTCGGCTTCTAATTGATCCAAAGTCTTTTCGTCCGCAACATAGCCACCTTCACCATTTTTCAGTGGAATTAAAATCTCTTGGCCAATTTCATAGTCGCCAGTCCACATTGAGGTGTTGTTTTCAATTCGAAGTTTTTGATCGCGACAAATGAAGTGCAAGTGATCGTTACGAGTTAATGCCCCAGGCAATAAATGCGACTCAGTTAACATCTGGAAACCATTACAAATACCTAGGATTGGCATCCCGCCATTTGCCGCATCAACAAGTTTTTCCATGACGGGCGCGAACTTCGCAATAGCTCCACAGCGCAGGTAATCCCCGTAGGAAAACCCGCCAGGCAAAACAATGGCATCCACGGAGTGCAGGTTCGCATCGGCGTGCCAAAGCGGGACGGCCCGCCCGCCAGCCACGCGAATCGCGCGAGCTGCGTCTTTGTCATCGAGAGAGCCCGGGAAGGTAACCACGCCAACCCGAGCGGTCATGGATGGATCTCTATAGTGAAGTCTTCGATCACTGGGTTACTCAAAAGCGTTTCAGCAATCTTTTCGATCTCAGCTCGCTTAGCTGCATCGACTTCGCCATCAATAGACAAAATGAACTGCTTGCCTTGACGCACGTCAGTAACACCGATAACCCCAAGGCGACCAAGTGCGCCCAATACCGCGCGACCTTGTGGGTCAAGAATTTCGGGCTTTAATGCAACATTTACTACTACTGTCGCCATGGCTACTCCCAGAGTCCATTAGTTAGAATCATCACCATAGTTTACCTTTTTGTAACCTGATCGATTTTACCAAGGTGGGGTAACCCCTGCGCTTACATCAACCTACGAAATGGTTTATTGGCAGTTGCTACATAAATTGCAGATAACCTAAGGTCTCAAACTTTTATAGCAAGAAATGGAACTTCCCCTGGCAGGTGTGTTCAGAATTTAGGCAACGCTGATCGTGCAATGAAAATCTAACCCAAGCCCTATACTTATCGGAGATTCGATTTATTCCTTATGAACTGCTGTTTTTAGCGAATAAATTCAAATGAAAGTGAGTAGCCATGAATAAGTTTGCTAATTTAATGAACCACATTGGGATGCGATTAGAGCAGGTCGGACAACTAATTCAAGGCAAAGGAACAGGCACTTCGATTAGCCAAGAGTGTAAACAGGCATTGACCTTCATTAAGGAAGATGACCAAAAAGTGTTCATTGACGTAGGGGGTAACAAAGGTGACTTCACAGCTGAAATTTTAAAAAATTTACCTAAAGCGAGAGTTTTAGTTTACGAACCTTCGGCTAAAAACATAGAGATCCTCGCCCAGAGATTTAAGCACAATCCAAATGTCCAAGTGTTTGGTTTTGGCTTATCCAATGATGAAAGCTCTCATACGTTATTTTCAGACTCCGAAGGATCCGGGCTTGGGTCACTCATAAAACGTCGGTTAGAGCATTTCGACATCAAATTTGATGTTTCTGAAGAAATTTCGACTCGCCGTTTTGAAGAAGAATGGAATCACAACCTTGGTAGCCCTGAGATTGCTCTTTGCAAAATAGATGTGGAGGGCCTTGAATACCAAGTGCTCTTAGGATTTGGAGGAGTTCTGGACCACTGCGATGTAATTCAATTTGAGTTTGGAGGCACCCACATAGATTCAAGAAACTATTTTCAAGATTTTTGGTACTTCTTTGAGGACAAAGGGTTTGACCTTCATCGAATTTCTCCAATTGGACCAATTCCGATTAAAAAATATAGCGAATCGGATGAATGGTTTCAGGGGCCTTCAAATTTTCTTGCTGTTAGAAGGAAATAAAAAAAATTAGTACTTTTTCTACATTATCTGATCCTATGGGTCAATGGTTTAAGGACTTATTGCCACATTTACTACAACTGTTGCCATGACTGCTCCCAAGGGGCGATGAAGATTGTTTGAATAAAGAACATTTACCGTTTTGCACATAAAAAAGAGCGCACACAGACCAAAGTTATGAATCGTGCCGGGTTTCCTGGAGACTATGGTATGCACCGTGTTTTGTGTAGTCAGATTTCTTGAATCACGCCACTGTCAATTCCTTGAATCGTAACTCGAACTCAACCGGTGACAGCATACCTAGAGCTGAGTGCCGTCGTTGGCGATTGTGGAACACCTCGATGTAATCGAACATGGCCGTTGCGAGTTGAAGTCGAGTCTTCCAGAACTGCCGATCCAGAAGCTCGACTTGGACACGACTCCAGAATGACTCGATAACGGCATTATCGAAACAATCACCGATAGTTCCCATCGAGGGAAGAAGTCCATAGTTAACGGCGCGCTCACTAAAACCCCATGACGTGAATTGAACGCCGTGATCCGAATGTATGATCGTTTCGTTGGTGGTGCAACGACGTTCGATAGCCATCGTCAAAGCGTTGACGACGAGAGCAGTATTAGCACTGGAGTCAATCGCCCAGCCCACTGCCATCTTCGAACAGGCATCCAGCACGACACAGCAGTAGACCTTGCCTTCTCGTGTTGGATGCTCAGTGATGTCAGTGACCCAGAGCTGGTTAGGAAGATCTCGAGAGAACTGCCGATCAACCAGATCCTTTGCCGTGGTCTGTGGTGGGACATAGTGACGTTTGCGCCGTCCAGTGATGCCCTGAATATTCGCCCGTTGCATAAGAAGGGCCACGGTGCCGTGGCTCACCTTGATCCCCAACCCCTTGGTGAGTTCGGCGTGCACTCTCACTGCTCCGTAAACGCCACGAGCATCAGTATGCACTTGGCGAATTACGTCAGTGAGCCACGCGTGGCGCACACTGCGCGCCGATGGGACTCGGCTGCGCTGCGCATAAAAACTGCTTTCGGGTACATCGAGTATTCGACAGCATCGTTGAATTGAATGCCCTCGGGCGACCATCACTGCGATGACCGCCCGCCGGCTTTTGGGTTGATGGTTGCCTTCAGCAACTCTGTGGCCAGCTCATGAATCGCCAGCTCAGTTTCGAGGTGCTTGATTCGACGACGTGCGGCGTTGAGCTCGTTCACTTCGGTTGTTGTCAGTCCAGACTCTTGACCACTGTCAATGCGATATTGACGTCGCCAGGTGTAGATTGACTGGTCACTCACCCCGAGTTCCTCGGCCACTTCTTTAACGGACTTTCCGCTCTCGAGCAAATCGATTGCTCGTCGGCGAAGCACCGGATCGTGCCCTCGTCTTCCCATACTGTCCTCCTTGATAGGTGACAGTAGCAAAATCAATTAATCCGCCTACACAAAACACGGGTTAGACCATAGTCTCCAGGAAACCCGGCACGATTCAACCTGTTAGTTAACATTCGGTTCTGTTTGATAAACTCTTCCATGCCGAAGTCGTCGATAAATTCACGCGTGATATACGCAGCGTCAATAATCACAGTTGGATTGAACTCTCGAATTCTCGCCTCATCCCAGATATAAGCCCTAAATTGCCCACCTCCAATCTCAAAATCTCTCGCCCTTGATGCAATTAATTGATAACTGGCGCCGACTAGGTGCGTCATGGCGGTGGCTGTTTGACCAAACCAACCAGTGGCACCAATTACCAAAACACGGTCGTCGGACGAAATTGCCTCTCGTGCTAACTTGAGAGCCGGGCTACTAATTGCATCGTGAAGACTTGTCACTCGCCCATATTTCTTGTGTCTTGAACGACAAAGTTAGGGCGACGTTGAACTTCTTGGTAAATCAATCCAATGTATTCAGCTAAGACACCAAGTATCAAGGTGAGCATGCCGAACATAAACAGGACCAACGTGACAATGGAGCCAAATCCGGGGAATGGAACACCCTTTGTTAGCCACACGACCAACATGACGATGAAGGCTATTAGTGCTGTAAATGCTGATAAGAAACCCAGCACACTTATTGCCCGGATTGGGACGTATGAATGCGCAAAAATTGATCTTACAGCAAACCCAAAAACAGGGATACTAAATGCCTTAGATTCACCACCAAATCTTGGAGGTCGGACCACAGGAACAGCCTCTGATGTAAATCCTGACCATGCAACGAGGCCTCTCATGAAACGATTTCTTTCATCCAATCCACGAACTGTCTCGTAAAGCTTTCTGTCCATTAGTCTGAAATCACTGGCATTACGAGTTATGCGGCCACCCGTGAATTTGTTCGCTAGAAAGTAGTAAGCCTGTGAATTAAATTTCCTTAGTGGCCCCGTTCCTTGTCGCTCGGTAACCTGCCCGTATACATTTTGAACACCGGTTTCCCAGACTCTCAAAAAATCTGATATTGCTTCTGGAGGATCTTGAAGATCAGCAGTCATAAATACCGCGGCATCGCCAGTGGCATATTCAAGCCCTGCTGTTAATCCACCATCCATGCGAAAGTTTCTAGACAATTTAACAACTGAAATACGTGGTTCAGATTTGGCTGCCCGCTCTAACAATTCCCAGGTTTTGTCAGTGGAACCATTTTCTACGATTATCGCTCGCCAATGGTAGGTAGATTCTCTGTCAAAAAGAATCTTGAATCTGCGAACAAGCTCCTCGACGCAATCTTCTTCATTATATGCAGGGACTATAACTTCTATGGTTTTCATCACTTCACCATTTCCTTAGTAGGCATATAAAACTGTGTCAAAGCACTGGTGACCGAAACATCTAATGCTAAATTTACAACCTAGATCTAGCTTGTCTAACCAAAGACCAAGTGACCATAGATCAGTTGGCTTGTGGTAAGCACTAATCGCAAGGCTGGGTCTTTGGTTTTGCAATAATTTGCTCATGCCATACAAGGCGTCTTGCTCCGCACCTTCAATTTCCATTTTACATAATTTATATCAGAAACACTTAAAGTTTCACCAATGCTGACACCCTGGTTGACGGTATCACCAGTTGGACTTATTGCTGAACCTAAATTCTCACCTGATGTAAATCGCACTTGTTCAGTTCTGTGACCAACTACCATTGAAAGTGCAAGGGCAGAGCGTTTTAGGTTCGGAGTATTTATGCACTCTAACAAATGCGCAAAGTTGATTGGATCTGGCTCAAAAGCAAAAATTGTCTCAACATCGAAATTTAAATCTCGCACATACTTAGTTATCTCTCCGACGTATGCCCCGCATTCAATTAACCTCATAGGCTTTGGAACTACAGGTAAATCTTTAGGTAAATACTGTTCAGTGATACTCAATACTGCTGGCAGTAATGAAACGTCACCATGACTGCGGTACTTTATAAAATTATCATACAAAGATACGGATATATGATCTTCGAGTAGACCGTGGAACGCCAAAATGCCATCCTGTTCACGATCAAATAAAGAAAAGTCAATCGTCAGCCAATAATGCTCTCGTGAGTAGCCCTTGTCACCAAGTATCTTGAAAAGTTGTACTGGTGAAATCAATTGACTGAACCCTAAATCCTCCCGTTCACGGTAGATAAGGGTAGGGTCACCAAATAAATTGCATACGCCAACTACAACTGGGACATCTTGAATACCTGCATTGGGTCGACTTATTGGGATTCCACTCACGTCACCCGTCACCTGGGTATCAAGAACAGCTAAAGGATTAACTCCATAATCCTGCAGGGCAGCAACAACGCTCTTAACGAATCCACCTGCGCCAAAAACGTAACACTGTTTTGGAAGCTGGGCTTCAGTTTCTAACAAGGTCAACCTATAATCCTCGTTCAAGAATTAATGCTCTTAGAGTGGCGTTCTCGTTGTATGGACCACCGATGTAATTGATGGAGAGAGCCTTGTTAGCCTGTATTTCTTGAACTAAGCGTTCACCATTCATAACTTCTCGACAGGATAGCTGACCTTTGAGAAGCGGAATTGCCAAGTAAAAGTCATCATCAAATGAATCTTTTGAAAAAACATATCCCGCTGGAATATCGCGCTTTGCATAAACCCCACGAACAAGCGCGTCAAGGTACTCAATTTCTCGTTTCGGAAGTATGCGGCGTTGGGTACCTGCTCCACCACTCATTTCGCGAGACTTTTGAAATGCCTTAAACCATTTGTCTACCTGTTCGGGCACTGAGCAGTAGGGAGAGACAGGAATTCCGGCATAATCTACGTCGATGTGGCGCTCCCAGGATCGTGCACCCTTTCCATATGAAATATGCATAGAGGCTTCCCAGTCGTGATATTCATGTGTCGAGAATCCGATCACGTGCTCAGGAAAACGTTCCTTCAAGTAGTCAATCTGATTAAGTTCAAGCTCGTGATCTTCTGACGGGTAAAGCGAGACACAATGATTAATGGCAAGAGAGATATCTCTGTTCTCGAAGAAAGAAACCACTTCATCAAGATTTTTTTCTGTCGCCCCACCACTAGAAACAATTACTGGTCGTCGCGTCGATGCAATTTTCTCCAAAAGTGGCCAATCATTGATGTCCGAACTTGCGACCTTAATAATTGGCATATCGAATGCAATACACATGTCAACGGAGGCTTCATCAAATGGCGTTGCCATGGGAATGCAACCAACGTTAATTACTTCCTTTACAAGTACCGAAAATTGTTCCATGTTAAGTTTCGTTGCCTCAGTTTTGCTTATGTAACGTACTTCCTTGTTGCCTGCATAATCAGGATGAATAAAGTTATCCACTTGACGAAATTGAAATTTAATCGCTGCCTTTATGTTGTTGTATCGAACTACAGTTCCAAAATCACGAACAATCTTGAGACCCCGTTCTACGTCGCCCCAGTGATTATTTGCAGCTTCCAGAACAAACAAGTTCTCAAAAATTTCACGATCGCGGGCGCTTGGAGCTGACATTAATTAATCCTAGTTGCTTAAAAGCGATATGTATCTTCAACATAGTATTCCAATGCGATTGTAAATTATCCCGTTTGACCAAAAAAGCAAACTATAGGAAATCTTCGGAAGTTCTGATAGCACCCATCTCGAAATCAGGTATATGTGGAAACATGTCATCTAATTCAGGTGTAATGAAGGTGCCATCTGCCATTTTTGACTTAAGTCGAGGAATAAATTCCTGCGTTTTTTCTATAGGAGTGGCAACTATGCGGGGGCCGCGTTTTTCAAATATTTCCTTAAGTTCATCATTAAGGAGGGGACTGATGCAGGTCTAGTTGCGGCCTGTCCGTCTCGTTATTGTGAACGCAACAAATTCCTATTGAGACTCACTTGTTTAAGTACATCAAGAAAACTCCTTTACGTGTAGCTCAACGAAGCTCAACAGAAACCTACCTTAGTTAGTCCTCAACTGTTTTGAAATCATTTTCAAATTTAAGGGGAATTAGTGATTTTTTCATAAAACAGTTGCTTTTGAGCAATAAACATTTATTGGTCACAGGCCAAAAAACTCCAGTTGTTTCCAGCCACGATTGCGTAAATCTAAAATTGAATTCGTGTAGCTGTCTCTATCGCTGTTATCCCAAACGATAAGACCATCTTATGAAACATACTGTTCAAGTAATTCAACCTCTAACACTATTAGACTAGTTTACATTCCGATAAAAAAGATGACCTAACCCCCTCAAAGTGATCCAGTAATTTTCTAGTCCATAAATGCCCTCATAGGCGAGGAGGAGGATATGAAGAAAAGGCATCACACCCCAGCGCAGATTATTCGTAAACTGTGGGAGGCTGATTGATTGTTGGGGGCAGGTCAAAGAATATAAAAGCCAACAGAATGGAGTAAATAATGAAATACGCTGATCAGTTCATGGATTGGTTAGTAGATGAAGGATATACTCACTGCTTTTTTGTTGCTGGTGGTAATTCAATGCATCTACTAGAAGCAGCAAGTCGGCTATTTGATTGTGTTCCTGTTATCCACGAAGTGGCAGCTGGAATAGCTGCCGAGTATTTTAATGATGCTTCCGATGGAGCAGAGCGCGCATTTGCGTTAGTAACTGCAGGGCCAGGTATTACCAACATAGTTACAGCAATTGCGGGAGCTTGGCTAGAGAGTCGAGAATTATTGGTTATCGGAGGGCAGGCGAAAACTACCAACCTAGCCCATGACCGTGTCAGGCAGATTGGTCTCCAAGAAATTGATGGAACTTCAATTATTAAGTCAATTTCAAAGGAAAGTTTACTGGTGGAAAGGCGACTAACAGAAACAGAAGTCAAGCGAATCTGTCGAGTATCAAAGAGTGGTAGAAAAGGCCCCGTTTTTCTTGAAATGTGCATTGACGTTACTGCCATGCCACCACTTGACAATAGTATTTGCTTGCTTCCTGACGAACCACAACTTCCCGCAGCATCAATTGAGATTGTCAAAAGTGTCGCGAATAGAATGCGCGCCTCCGAAAGGCCTTTGCTGCTCATTGGAGGAGGTGTCTCTAGATCTCACATGAGAGAATTGCTACCTAGGATAGAGGCGCTTAACATTCCATTAGCTACCACTTGGAATGGTTTCGATCGTGTTCCAAGTACATATCCATATTATTCAGGAAGACCAAACACATTCGGTATGAGATGGGCCAATATCGTATCCCAACAAGCAGACTTAATGATTGCTAATGGAACTCGCCTGGGGGTTCAACAAGTAGGGTTTGCATGGGAGCAATTCTTGCCACTAGGAAAACTTGTACAGATTGACTTGGACCAGAATGAACTTGAGAAGGGTTTCCCAACCATTGACGAAGCAATCTGTGCAGATGCCAATCAATTTCTGAGTGCCCTTGTTTTGGAATTGGAATTAAGTGCTTACTGCACGAAAAACGATTGGACTGATTTTATCCAAAAAGTCAGACTTGAAGTGCCGCTGATTGACAATGCAAATGAAGCGGGACCTGGCTACCTGGAAATGTATCAAGTTGTTAATTACTTGAGCACAATTATGTCCAGTGACGATGTTGTAGTGTCATGCAGCAGTGGTGGGTCGTTTACTTCGGTGATGCAAGTCTTTGAGCAAAAAATTGGACAGATAGGTATCTCAAATAAAGGACTTGCAAGCATGGGATACGGACTTTCTGGTGCGATAGGTGCATCGTTAGCAACACGTGGGCGGCGTACAGTTTTAGTGGAAGGTGACGGTGGGTTTGCTCAAAATCTTCAAGAAATTGGCACTGTTGAACGACAAAATTTACCAATAAAGATGTTCATCATGTGTAATGAGGGATACGCTTCCATACGAACCTCGCAGAAGGCCTATTTTGCAGGAAACTATGTAGGTTGTGACATACAAACTGGCTTAGGTTTACCAAAATGGGACAAGATTTTTGAGGCATATGGTATCGAGTGTCTAACATTAGACGCATCAAATCCATTCAATGCTGATTTCTTAACAAAATTTAATTCTGATAAACCTGTGGCATTTATTGTCAATTTAGATCCACATCAACTTTTTTATCCAAAAATTACAAGCAAAATGCTTCCAGATGGCCGCATGTCATCAAATCCATTGCACCTAATGACTCCAAGCTTGCCCGAATCAAAGGCCCGATTGGTTATGCCCTACATGGAGGAAGCGGGATATGACATCACAAGTTGATTACCTTACCTACAGCTTCCTTAGCAAAAATAATAAGCTACCTGTAATTACAGGTGCATCTGGTTGGTTAGGACAGTCGAGACTGCTACCGCGGTTTTACTTCTGACCTAATCTTCACTACAAGCGGGTAACCTAACCGTGAGGCAGGTCATTTGTTCAATACAATCCAGCAGCTCATGAAAACCATATCTGGGATCAAGAGATGGGGCCTTTAACTTGCACGGTTTTGGCGATTTTTGCCAACCCCTTCAAAGCCATATCACCAGAAGGGGCAACGTGCACACCTCCTCTAAAGGCGCTTGCAATTTCATTTCTGAGTGAAATGAAATTTTGTGCAACCCCACCACAAAACAATAGACAGTCAGTGTTTTCATGGCCAATAAGAAATGCTGAATCAATATACGCATCCGAGATAGCACTAACCACGGCCTGGATCATGGATTCACGAGTGACACCAGAAGTTACACCAGACCAACCACCACCTAATTCTGTGAAGAACCCTAGATCAACTTTTGGTAATGCCTGTTTATCAAAAATCTCACAAACTCGGTCAGCCCAAGTCCATGGATCATCTCTACATTCCTTGTCTACGAGCAAATTTACAGCTAGCGATAGAACTCGACCAGCTGGAAGATGGGTTTTCGTTGCAATAAAAAGAGATCCATAAAACGGCCGCAACTGTACATCAGGAATATTGCAATGATCAACCAAGCGAGCCACTTGTCCACCAGTAGCAATGTTGAATGCAGTTTGCCCATTTCTAAGTTCAGCCCCAAGTAATGCTGCTTGCTGGTCACCTATTGGAGAAAAGATAGGACAAAAAAATGTCTTGTGTTTACCAATTGACTTGACAGCGGTTACTGAAGATGGAAAAGATAGACCGGATGGCGCAACTAAATCAATAACGGAAGCGCTCCAATCTTCCTTTCTGATATCAAACATCCCTGAAGAGGCTGCATCCGTTACATGCATAATGTATTCGGCGGATGTTGTCAGTTGGGACGCTACCCAAGAAAGCAATGTATGGAATCTAGTTGCTGTTGAAAGTGGCACTAGTCCAGTAGTTTGTTGGGCAAAAATCGCAGACGACGGGGTACCAGGCTTGCATTCGTAGCCGATTGAATAAAGAATTTCACTCGTTAAAAGTTCAGAAAAAACGTCGAATGGCCGAGAGCCATTAAATTCAACCAGTGAACTATTATCTTGCCAACTAACAACATTCGTAATGGGGCAATTATTTGAATCTGTTAAAATCCAGCTTGCCATTTGGCCACTCACAAATATTGATTCAGGAGGAGGACTTTCCCCTACTGCATCAGTAATTGCAGCATTGACCGAATTCATTAGAGTGGTCGGATCGATTTCTCGCCTATTAGATTCAGATTCTACGAAAGCAGGTATTGCAAAACTTATTTCATCAAACACTTTCCAATCAACATGATTACATTTCGCAACTTTGATGTACGTGCCACCAAGGTCAAGGAGTAAAGAATAGGGGGCTGTCATCTAAATACTTCTGTACAAGGTGAATCAGATCTCCATCAAGTGACTTTGGATGCATCCTCAAATCTCCTGAATCATGCAGTACGGCAAAGTACATCAGGCCATTTTCTACTTTTTTATCCCTCGCAAGCATCCGTACAAATGCAGCAGCCGAAGGCAGATTCTTTATGGAAAAAGTAGTTGACTTTTCCATCGCATTTCTAATTCGTTTAGATAGCTCCGGATTTGTTATCCCCCATTTAACTCCAAGAAAATTTATAATATCCATTCCCCACATAACTGCAATTCCATGTGGAACCTCATTCTTCGTTAAAGCTTCAAGGGCATGCCCAAAACTATGCCCATAGTTCAAAATTCTCCGACTGTCTAACTCATACTCGTCTTCCTCAATAACCAATTTCTTGCATAATAACGAACGTCGTATCACTTCTAAAATTTCTGGGTTTCTATGGCCGTCACTTGCAACGATTAGCGCTAATGCATCGAAGAAGTGCTCAGGCCCGGTGAGAGACAGTTTATAGATTTCTCCGTAACCAGAATCAATTTCTACATCAGGGAGTGTATTAAGAAAATCCGAGCAGATCACTACATGTGCTGGGGAGTGCAGTACACCTAGTTGATTCTTTAGTGGCAGGACATTAATACCACATTTCGCTCCAATGCAACTGTCTGACTGACTTAACAAAGTGGTTGGGATGAAAGTCCACTTAATCCCCCTGTAATAAATGTGTGACGTGAAAGTTGCTAGATCTTGAATTACACCCCCACCCAAGGCAATGATATGCGAGCTTCTAGTGGCTTTCTTTTCCAGCAGCCAATCTATGAGCCTAGTAACTCCCTCGAGAGTCTTGGTTTCTTCATTGGCGTCGACAAGAAATGTTGGAAATGACACCAAAGATCCAAGCTTTTCTTTATAAAGATCCATAACCAATCTGTCGGCAAGCAAAAATATTTCGCCGGACTTTGGTAATAAAGAAGTTAAACTTGAAGGCTTTGAAATGAAGTCGACTGGGTAGTCACCCTGTTGTGACTTGATTAATATTGGAGATTGTTCAGAAACTTCTAAATGCAAGACATTCCTCCATCGACATTTATTGTTTGCCCAGTTACATAGGTGTTTTCGATGGAAGCCAATGCCTGAACCCAGTAAGAAATCTCAGATGGATCGGCCAATCTTTTAAGTGGAATCTTCGACGCTAAGTCCGATATTTGAGACTCATTATTGTTCTGTCTTGTTAAGTCGGTCAATGCAAATCCTGGTGATACACAATTTGCAATCACACCCTTGTCCGCAAATTCGATTGCCACGCTGCGAACTATTGCTTCGAGGGTTGCCTTAGACGCACTGTAAGCCGAGCGGCCAAAACGTGCTCTAGACGCATAAGCGCTTGATATAGCAACAATGCGACCATATCCTCTTGCTGCCATTTTGGGCGCGTAATGTTGAATAAGCAGAAGAGAACTCGTCGCATTCACCATTTGAGTTTCATCCCAGTTGCGAATTTCCATTTCCTCTAAACTTTGGGGTAATTTTGACCAGCATTTAAAATTAAAACATCAACTGGATCGTCGCCATTGACTAGAAGAAAATTTTTAATGCTATCTATATCTGACAAGTCAAGAATCAGCCTGCTGGGAGTCTGCGCACG
>Ga0209702_10007858_pt1 | contig 12777 bp, 11 predicted proteins | sample FRY01_FD_187210 | JGI IMG/M metagenome (GOLD analysis project Ga0209702, IMG submission 187210) | Freshwater microbial communities from Lake Fryxell liftoff mats and glacier meltwater in Antarctica - FRY-01 (SPAdes) (version 2) | ecosystem: Environmental > Aquatic > Freshwater > Ice > Glacier... | reverse complement strand
GCAGATATCAGTAGATCTGCCACCTTTCTCATTCACTGAGATGATTATATGTCATGTAACTAGTCTAATAATGATAAATAAATATCTTATTATAAATAGTTACGCTTGATAATAGAAATTAGGTACAAAAAAAAATCTCAGTTATCTGAGACCATTAATAATGGGGCGACCGACGGGAATCGAACCCGCGACAGATGGTACCACAAACCATTGCTCTACCAACTGAGCTACGACCGCCATATTTGGTATCTGTAATTATGCCTTACGCATGCTACAGTACTCAATATATAGTTATTTTGTCTTTTAATCAAAGAGATTTTTGAATGATTCTTTGTTGTGTTTATCCGTATCGCCTTTGTGAGCAGCGAGATTGATGATGGTAGACTGATGAGCTTGTTTGCCGTATTTGTATGACCAGCTTGCGTGAAGAATGAGTCAGATCGCCAGCCATATTCCCACGATATAATATCATGATGCGAGACTGATCGTCTGAGTAAGGTTGAGATGCACCGCCATGGTTGCGTCTCCGATACCGATGTAGATACCTACAATCACCATATAGCATACAAAATTGACAAATACGTCAGTCACTCCAAATATCGCTACCATTGTCTCTTTGACCTTCGTATGAAACGTGATGAGCATAATCGTTGCGATCATAAGTAAGAAGATGATATCTGACTTCCAAAAAGTTGGGTGGAAAAACTTGATAGCTCATTCACCTAGAGTAGTGTCTTGGATGACATTCAACGAGATGATCGGCAAGGTCAAAAGCAAGATCGCGAGTATGATCGTATGGATGACAAATACTTTTTGGTGAGTGTCCATCTGCGCAAACAATCCACGAACAAGATGCTTAGGTTTGTTCATTAGTGAGAAATGAAGATTAAAACAATATTATTAAGCAATGTTGTGGTCAGACTGAATTAGAGATAGATCCTCAAATACCTGTTGTGCGTGGCCACGAGCTTTGACATTACTATATTGTGTAATGATCCTTACTGATTTATCAAGTATAAATGTACTTCTGAGTGTACCTTGATAGTGACGTCAGTACATTTGTTTGTCTCACCATGCTCAGAAGTACTGATGCAGAGTCGTCGATGGATCACTAATGAGTGGTATTGTAAGTTGTGATTGAGTGATGAACTTTTGATGAGATACAACGCTATCCTTGGATACTCCTATCACTTGAGTACCGATACGAACAAACTCAGCTAATAATTTATTAAAATCCACCGCCTCGATCGTACATCCTGAGCTACAATCTTTAGGATAAAAATAGAGTACGGTGTAATCTGACTTACTCACAAGCTCAAAAAGAGTAGTGAGTGAGTTGCTACCATCGACATGTGCCACATGAATTAGGTCAGAATATATTATATTATTCATATCTCAAGCATAGATAATCATTGAGTATTTACAATCTAATGTACCAAAAAACTACCATTGAGGTAGTTTGAGGAAACACTGCAAAACCATCAAAGTTGATCTTTATAACAAAGTATACTATTATATATCAAAGTTATTATGCCCTTGTGGTACAACTTTGTGTGTTGGAAGCGTTCACCGAAGGTAAAGCTCGTGCGTCGTCCTCGAGGACTATAGTGCCGTGTAACGGTGAACACATGACAACAAACCTTCTACGATGCCCGGATGGGTACACATGACTTACTAGATTACAATGATTTTAGAGTAAGTCGTGAGGTTTTGCAGTGTTTCCTTAATTTATAGTTGCAAGTACATATGATATATTTTTTCTTAAAAAATATATAAGCAGAATTACAATCAGAGTTGAGTATGTGCTCGCTGTGCAAAATCTCATGAGATAATCTGATCTCTCATCGTCTCACATAAATGATGAAGATAGGCAATATTGTGTAGCGACAATAATGTACCACCAAATAATTCTCACTCTTTGACGAGATGATGGACATAAGCTCTCGTATATCTTGCACATGTCATACAGGGACATCATTGTACTAGTGGTCATGTGTCTTCGCGAAACATTGATTTGGACATCTTGAGATTGCCTCACAGCTTCATTGCGACTCCATGACGACCAATACGAGTTGGCATCACACAATCAAACATATCGGTCCCTCTCATGACAGCATTGATCAGATCCTCAGGAGTACCTACTCACATCAAGTATCTAGGCTTATCGGTCGGTAATAAATCTACCAAATGATCAAGTATGTGGTGAAGCTCATCCCTTGTTTCTCCTACGCTCAGTCAGCCGATTGCGATCCCATCAATTGCTCGTTTGCGTAGATATTCTGCTGATTGGGTCCTGAGACCTAGATCAAGTCATCATTGGATAATCGGAAACAATACTCATCTCACTTTGTCATAACGCTCAAGAAAATACTCGAATTGCTGATCAGCTCGTGTATGAGTCAGCCCCATGTAGTATTCCACTTTACGTCTCGAAATATTGGCGGTAGGTGAGCATACATCGAGAACCATCATGATATCTGATCCAAGATTACACTGGATATCCACTGCGCCTGTGGGAGAGAAAAAATGCTTGCTTCCATCATATGGACTACGAAAATGTACTCACTCGAGAGTGATTTTGACCAATGATTTGCCTGTTTTACTCAAACCAAGAGAAAACACTTGAAACCCTCCACTGTCAGTCAATAATAACTTGTCCCATTGTTGAAACTGATGTAATCCACCGAGTTGTTTGACAAGCACATCTCAAGGTCTCAGATACATGTGGAAGGTATTGTTGAGAATGAGATTGATGGGATTCTGACTTCACAGATGTTGAGTATCAAGCCGATCAGTGGACATTCATTTAACAGTTCCCTTAGTAGCTACTGGCATAAATACTGGAGTCTGTAGTGTGAATCCATTGAGAGAGATAGTACCAGCTCTTGCGTGTCACTGAGTTGCTACACATTCAAATTGTAATTTAGGTTTGATAGGAAGATTCATAGGTAAATTGTGCATTTGCGATTGATAAATATCTTTTCTGATGATAAAATAATGATTATGTTCTTAAAAGATACTAGTACTTAAGGAAATACCGCAAAACTTCACGATGTTCATAAAATTTATTGTAATCTATCGCATCGCGTAAGGTTTGCTGTCATGTGTTCACCGTTACACGGCACTATAGTCCTCGGGGACGACGCGAAGCTAGTGCCTTTGGTGAACGCTTCCAACAAACAAAGTTGTACCACAAGGGCATAATAACTTTGATATAGAATAGTAAACTTTGTAATCAAGATCAACTTTGATAGTTATTCAGCGTTTCCTTAACTTGCAACTGATACTCAGCAATCTCCATTGTTGATATTAGAGCAGTGTTCCAAACATTTATTCTTCGCCATATTTGCAGCATCATTGACAGCAAGTCATGCTTTATAGATTTGCTGAGCCATATCAGGTATCTGGTAGGTAAACTCTCTTGAATCTGCCAATATAGCAGCTTTTTGATCATTGAGCATTTTTGTGATGATTCTATCGCTTTGAGCGTTGAGTCATGCGATCAGTGTTTCCATTGCTCTAAGATTATAGGTAGGTTGATCAATCGTTTTGATTCTCGTAGATGAAGAAGGGATAGTGATCTGTACTCAGTTTTTGATAGCAATTTGAGTACGTATGAGTTGATCTATTTCATCTATTTGAGCTTGCTGCATTTGCTTACTTTTTTCAGCAGATTGTTGCGATTGTTTGTTTTTGGAGCTTTTGGTGATTTGGCTATACAGATCTGATACTGATCTACCATTGACGTTGACTTGGATCTTACTCATGAGTTTTTTTCTTCATTCTTTGGTGAAGACGTTAGCATTGTTGTTATATTGACTCGTATCTCGATACTCTTTACTGAGTGCATCCTGGATTTGTTGACCTGCACGGACTATTTGTGCCCAGTATCTTTTGACACTACTTGCAGTTTCGTTGATGGTGATAGTCTGACTACGACAAGTGGGTACTTGATGTGCACATTCGTAGTAGATGATGATCTTGTTGATCATGAGAGGATTGGAACGATATCACTGTCGAGCAAATCATGTAGGAGGATTTTTGCTGGGTAATTTGCTTATTTCACTGTGAAAACTTATCAATAGTTCTAATAGCTGAGCATAGGTTGTGGATGATCACAAGGATCCAGCATTGATAAATAATTTATCATTTCATACTTGCGTAGCAAAAGCTTTTTCGAGTGATGTGATTGTCGTATTAGGAACCAGTTTACTCCAAACAAATTTGGTATTGATGAGTCATACTCATGCGAGGATAATACGATCATTGATTCTATTGAGTGCAATCATGTCAGATTTGACTCCATTGCTTTGATCTGTGATACTGATGGATGCATCATTGCTGCGTTGTGCCCAAATATTGGATTGAGATTTTTTAGTTTCTATATTATTGCCTTGTCATGGTATTGCTCAAGGATTTTGGCTCGGTGTTGCTTCAAGGATCTTGAGTATATCATTCATCAATTGAATATATGATTTGATCGATGGAGAGCCTGTAGTACATGCATCACACACTACAATTACTTCTTGATCTCAGTTCGCTGCAAAACCTACGTTAGTCAGACTTTGACCAATTATCATTATGGTGAGTGAGAGAAGAGTTAGAGTTTTTTTCATGTGAGTTTAGCGATGAGGTAGATACTGTATGAAATCATTTTTGATCAAAGTCCTTTGGTGAATTTCGGATGAAATATATTGTAGTCGAGCGAGATAAGTTTGTTGACCAGATCTTGATGTTCTTTGATTGCTAGTAATACTCATTCTCTGGCGGCAGGATTGATGTATGTGATTCATTGGAGTCCATATTCCATCAGTGTTACGTATTGATCGACATATTGTCTGATAAGTTGATACAGACCACTAGTAAGCATGTGAGTACGATAGGATTGGGTAATATCTTGTCTCGTAATACCAAAACGCTGCATATCTGCGTATGGTAGATAGCAATAACCATGATGATTATCTCGTCACATTGTATAGAGCATTTGTATCAACCATATTGCTTCTGCTACAGATTGGGCATGGGTAAATCATTGTGGAGCACAACCGATAATGTGTGCCATCATGACAGATACTGCTTCGGCTGCTCCATATATATATACTTTGAGCTCATCATATGTTTCATATGTGATAGAGCTTGTGTTTAATAGCATTGATTGTAAAAAAGCTTTCATATTATCAGGATTGATCTTACGGCGGTACGTCATTTCTATAATTCATCCATACTCTACATGTTCTATGTCTTTCCTACGATATGCAATATTTCGTTCACGTACAGTTGATTTGAGTTCATTAAGATTTTCTGGTAAATGATGATTAGCAAGTAGAGTAATAGAATTGACAAACTCATACAATAATATACTATCTTTATAAATATCTATCGGAAATTTCTGAGCTCATGCGTACCAGCTGCCTCCATATTGTTTAAAGATTTCGACTGCATGTCATCGATCAATGTTCATAATTTGATAATAGTAATAATGTAGTATGTATCAAGTCTGACTTTGTATGAGTATCAAGGAAACAATCAAAACCTCACGACTTGCTCAGAATTTATTGTAATCTATTACATCGTGTAAGGTTTGCTATCGTGTGTTCACCGTTAGCATGGTACTATAGTCCTCGAGGACGACGCGAAGCTAGTGCTTTTGTTCAATGCTTCCAACATACAAAGTTGATCTTGATATGAAATAGTGAACATTATTATCAAGATCTACTTTGATGGTTATTTAGTGTTTCCTTAATATATTCTAATGAGTTTACGTGCAACATGATAGTGATTTCTACTATGCTTCCAGTCTGAAGTCTTAGCTCCCTTTGCATCTACGTAGCACGATTCTTGTATCATAAATCAAGCAAGCCTAATGAGTTGGTTGATGTGGGTATGTTTGAATATATGATAAAATCTATAAGACTTATCTTCCCCATCTATAAACGGTATCATCAAACTACGCCAATCGTGATATCATCATGTGATAAGCGCATGTCAGATACTTTTGATTAAAGGTATATGATAACGTTTGATAAACCATTTGGATAACGACCAGTTGGTCATGATGAGTGATCCATCATAATTGAGTACTTTATACATCTCATGGAACACGAGTGACTGATCCTGACGAGTCGGGAGGTGTTGGATACTGGCGATTGCGATGACCATGTCGCATGACTGTTGGGGGCGTGACTCGAGATAGGAGTTCATCTCTTCACAGATCCGTGTTGCATTGGGATAGTGCTCAGTAGCCAGATCGATCAGTCACTGACTGACATCTACTCAGGTGTAGCTGAAGGTGATCGTAGGACAGTGCTCAACTAGGTAGGTATATAATCTCCCATCGCCGCATCCAAGCTCGATGATCGTCAGATGATCCAGATCTAGCTGGTTAATATATGTAGCAATATACGCAAACTCTGGCCAAGGACGACGACGAGTGTGGTGTCGCTTATGTGCAGAGCTGGTATAAAACTCTGCTAACTGCTGTGTGTGTGGGTGGAGAGTTTGGGTCATATATTATGGATGGATGATAGACTGAATATCGATGATCTTGTTACAGAAGTCACAAAACGGTTTGAGAATCTGATAGTCTGACTTGATCTGCTGGATAAAGTCTGGAGATGTGACTTGGGCGTCTGTATAGGTACGATAGACATATCGTGAGTCTTGCTTGAGATACTTGGCTGCAGGATCATTTTTTTCTACTCAGCGGGGGAGTTTGGAACGTTTTTTACCTTGGAATGATCCAAAGTTTTTTTTTAACTGAGATTGATCGAGAATCGATGTTAAACGTTCAGTATTCTCTATGATATTTTTTCTCATGAGCTTACGATAGTCTCATGACACGCTATAATGACCTCATGCCACGATGGACTTACCGCCAGGCTGGAGGTGGAGATAGATGCCCACATAGTCAGACTTGGTACCTCACGGAGCGATATGTAGTGCAAATCGTGGTTTATATGGTATTTTGACTCTTGTAAATCTGATGTCACGATTGATCCTAAAGATGCATTTACGGATATCCACATATTCAAAGTCAGGATTGATCGATATTAATTCTTGAGTCAAAGTCTGACCAAAGCTCAGTACTTCATACTTTGCTTCTTGATAGAAATCTCTTCGCTCATCCATCCATACCTTGTTATTATTCGCATCCAAATGCGTGAGAAATCATAATACACGCTCAGGGATTTGATTGACTGTAGTGAGCTTTTTGGACATGTTATAATAAGTAACAACTACTTGTAGCCCCCACTATACTCAATCAAATATCGAAAACAAACTAAAGAATAATTTATGTACTACTTTGTGTGTTTCAATTTGCAAAAACAACATTCATCAATACAATCTTTGATATGAAAACGCACTATATCCGTGCTTTAAGACCATTGATCCATATCATCGTGATTGGGTTTGCCTTTTTGATTTCATATATGGTGCGTCAATATACTGACTTGATCCCGTGAGTGCAGATCAGGATACCACCATTTGTCATACCAGAGCTCATACAGTTCGCTGTAATATCGATGGTTGTATATGTGTTGATCTGACTGCAGCGTAAGTTATTTCAGCTCAATGGGCTCGTGTTTGGCTACTATCAGCGTTTTATCAAAACCATCGTTGCTTGGGGGATTGTGATTACTTGTATTGCATATTTTGGTAGTGGATTCATATTTGACTGAGGTATATCAAGATTTATTATCGTAGTGACAGTAATATCGAGCCTGATCGGGATCAGTCTGATTGATAGGATATTTGATCTATTATTGTATCATGTGTGACGTCAATATCAGATCGCGATGATCGCAGTAGATGCAGATCGTACGCAAGAGTCGATGCAGTTACTGAGATCTACCACTCCAGCACAGCTCACCATCATCGACTATCACCAGCTCAATCTGAGTCAGCTCAGTCAGTATGACACCATCATCGTCGTAGGATCTCTGACGATAGATAAGCTACAAGATATTGCTGATTATGTCACAATCAATGGACAGGAGTTTTTTCATATCAATCATGAGTTATTACTACAAGATCTGATCTTTACTCCACAGAAACTGTGACCGCTCGTGGGTCTGGAGTATAAAGCGACGGTGATCGATGAGTGGTCGATGGTGATCAAGAGAATGATCGATATCGTAGGAGCGATCATAGGACTGATCTTGACGAGCCCGATACGGATGTATGTGGCGATCCGTATCAAGTCGGAAGATGGTGGGCCGGTATTTTTTGTACAAGAGAGAGTCTGACGTGGTGAGAGGTTATTTCAGTTTTGGAAGTTTAGAAGTATGAAGATAGAGTATTGTACTGGCTATCAGTATGGAGGAAAAAGGGCGGATGCGTATTATCAATCTCTCATCGAGTCAGATCTCAATACTCGTCCATGATCCATGCCCAAGATCCATGATGATCCCAGAGTAACCAATATATGAGCTTGGATACGTCGCACATCGCTGGATGAGCTACCACAGCTGATCAATGTACTCTTATGAACTATGTCTCTGATCTGACCCCGTCCGCATCTACCACGCGAAGTAGCTCAATATGAAAGCCGACAACATAGACTTCTCTCGATCAAACCTGGTATCACATGATATGCACAGATCTTTGGGCGTGATACACTCGACTTCAATGAAGAAGCCAAACTTGATCTGTATTATATCCAAAATCGGTCATTGTGGCTGGATGTGTATGTATTGTTTGCGACGCTCGGAGTCATCAGTAAGGGAAGATAAATTATAAACAAAAATATTAATTCTAACAAGAATTTTCATTTAAAGGAAAGTCCCAATTGGCTGACCAAAAGGGACTTAGTGCGAGAGAGAAGATTTGAACTTCCGACCTCCAGTTTTTAGGCTGACGCTCTGCCGCTGAGCTACTCACGCAAAATATTTATAATTTATTGATAAGTAAAGTCAATAGAAATTTTCTGCAACATGAAAAGCGAAACTGAAGAATACTTCAGTATCTGTCGCTACTATAGAATACCATAGGTTTGTGCACACCCAACAGGACTCGAACCTATGTCTTCATCAGAAATACTCTGTGACGTTTTACCATCTAAACTACAGGCGATGATGTCGCCTATCTGATATCTATATTATTGATTTTTGATACTAAGTCAATATGCTAATAAAATATCTTACTTATCTTTAACGATTGAAATATAAGAAGATATACCTATAAAGTACTCGATAAACATCTACTAAATCTCTTCACCATTTTCATGACATATTTTGACCTTATCTCTAATCCTAGTTATCCCAAGAAAGCTCTACTATTTAAACTGATCGAGTTTTATACTAGTAAGAGTAAAGATCAAATCCATCTCCAGTATCATGATGAGATGTGATCTGACTTAGAGTCCAAGGTGGTCGACGGATATCGTCGCTATGTCGATCATGGTGAGCCGCTTGAGTACATCACTGATGATGTAGGATTTTTGGGTAATCATTTCCATATCGATAGTAGAGCGCTGATCCCAAGACCTGAGACGGAGTATATGATACAGTCGGTAGTAGAATGGGCAAGCAAAGTCGAAAATGCTGAAAAAGTCGAAAATGCTGAAAATGCTAGCAATATTCTGATTGATGTAGGTACATGATGTGGAGTGTTGGGTCTAAGTACCATGATATTAACCCCTACTCCATGGATCGCTTACCTCACAGATTATCAACCACAAATCCTTGAGCTTACCAACAAAAATCTCGATAGACATCGAGAGACAATTGCAACTCGTAACAAATACAATACCATCACTCTCATCACTTCAAGCATGATGGACTGGGTCAATAATAACCATGTCAGCTTACGAAATGCGAAAGCGAATATTGTCATCGTCGCAAATCTTCCTTATATTCCCGAGACAACATTTGATGAAAATGTCGACGAGTCAGCCAAAAAACGAGAGCCACGTGCAGCGTTTGTATGATGAGAGGACTGACTGGACTGGTATCGTGTGATGTTTGGACAATTGTTTGATCTACAGTCATGAGGTCTGACATCTCCGATCACGATGTTTCTGGAGATGATGACTCGACAGATGGAAATCTTGGAGCGTGAGTATGGCGACCGTATCGAGTTTAGTGTGACCAAGACTTTTCATTTTAATATTATTATTGTGCAGGGTTTGATCAAGTAAATATAATATAAAAAAGATATGTATCTAAATTTAAATAATTTCTTATGAAACAACTAACCCTTATTCGTCATGCTCAAGCGATCGATAAGTCTGAAAATATTGATGATCATGATCGCCTACTTACTCCTAAAGGTATCAAACAATCCAAAGAGTTACCTAAAATCCTCAAGAAACTTGATATCAAGCCTCAATATCTCATGTCTAGTACAGCAGTACGTTGTATCGAAACAGCAAAGAAACTATGCGATAAATTTGACCTTATATTACATACGGATGAAAGTCTTTATTTCCAGTGAATTGACGCTTATATGGAAGTAATGAGAAATGTGTCAGAAGATATTCAATATCTCGCTATTGTGTGACATAATGATGATATGACTGAATTGATAATTACATTATTGGATAACGACTTTCCATCGGTCGCCAAATGATCTGCGACGGTGATTGAGTTTGATATTGATAGTTGGAGTCAAATATCAAATATTACCGGAAAATTGAAATATTATATCACTTGTTAATACTGTTAATAGATTGCTTCGTGACTCGCAATAACGACAAGAATAGTTACAATATAACCTACTACAAATTTCAAATCTTCCTGTTATGAAATACCTACTCTCCACACCATATAACTGCGCACAAGCAGCCAAGACTGAACTCAAGCGTCTGTGATATTTGCGTAGCAAAGTCACAAGTCCGACGACAGTCGAGTTTGAGGCTGATGAAGAAGCGATCGCTCGTGTCAATGTACGAAGCAGAATCGCAAACAAACTCTACCTAACTGCATGAGTGTTGGGTGCGCGCGATCGAGATCAGCTCTATGAGTGAGTCAAGTGAGCTCGTTGGTCACATCGACTCAGCCCATGACAAGCAGTCAGGGTACAAGCTCAGACTCATTCCAGTCAGCTCACCAGTACTCCCACCATCCAATCGATCAGTCAGAAAGCGATCTATGATGCCATGACTGATGGTGGAGAATATGCGATCGACGAAAATTTCGTCCCTGTAGAGATCATGATATCGATCTTCCGTGATCAAGTGACCATCATGCTCAACTCATCCGGTGAAAGTCTGCATCGTAGAGGGTATCGCCTCGAAGCGTGACTTGCTCCGCTCAAAGAAAACCTTGCAGCTGCGCTGATATTGGACAGTGGATGGAACTTCGCTGAGACACTATACGACGTATGTTGTGGAAGTGGCACGATTGCGATCGAAGCATGACTGATTGCCAAAAATATCGCACCCTGACTACATCGTGACTTTGCGTTTGAGTCTCGAGGCTGGTATGATCCCAAGTATTACGCTCAGACTCTCAAGTCTGCTTATGAAGCACAGATGCGAGACAAACCTCACACCATCATCGCCAGTGATATTGACCCTGAGATGATCACGATCGCACAAGCCAATGCAGATCGTGCATGACTGATCGATACGATCACATTTGTCACTAAAGACTGCCACGAATATCTCGATCAGACCATGTTCGGAACGATGGTGAGCAATCCTCCATATGGACAAAGATTACAACCATTGGGTCTGACACAGTTATATACTACACTGACCAAGCTCTATCAGACTAACCCTGACGTCAACTGAGGCATCATCACAAGTTATGAACGACACCCTCATAGCAAACGATCCACCAAAGAATTTCACAATGGATCAGAAGAAGTGGTGTGGTTTAAGAAGATTTAAAAATCTAAATATCATCCTAACCAATGTCATGGTGGAATAGGTGGTTTATCAGTAGAATATAGCTTATTAGCATTTTCAGCTAATCGTTCGTTAGCTTTAATGGTAAATTCTTTAGATCAAAGATCATATATTGTCATACCAATAATTCTTGGATTGATAAAAGGATCATAATATATTCTATGTTTAAAATTATTTGCTTCTAATACTTTAAAGTCACAATTATTTGTCCAATTTTTATTATAAGACTTAATGTCCTTAATTTGACTAAAATAACAATACAGCTGATCTAATATATCTCTTTTTGAAGAATACAGATCACTTAAATCTCCAGTTCTTGCTTCGCCATTTTCTTCATAATTACGAAATACTATAAAGTAATTAAAAATATCTGGATCAATACCAGTAGATCTTATATCTTGAAGTAATGCATTGAATAATTGCTTTGTTGATATGTTTTGATTGAGAAAATTTTCTTTTTCTATCGTACAATCATCTTCATACGGTTGATCATCTCAAGCTATAAATCCGATGAATAACTCTAAATAATCATCAAAAGGCTCGCCATATATATCTATAATTTCATTTCTAAAATCTATTGTGAAGAAATTACTAACTATGTTGCTATCCTCTATAATAGACCTTATCAAATTAATGATTGATACATTAGTGTAAGCTAGTGATAATGATCAATATTTTTTAAATCATTTAGTTCACTTATTAGTAAGATAAAAACTGTGTTGGTCATTTCGAAGTTTTTGATGACTTTTGATGGTATCAGAAATTCTTGTGCAATAGTTTTCATGTTTTAATAATTCAAACAAACCAATTAAGGAAACGCTGAATAACCATCAAAGTGGATCTTGATTACAAAGTTTATAATTCCATAAGAAAGTCAACTTTGTGGTTCAAGACAGCGTTTCCCGAGGAAACACATGACAGCAAAC
>Ga0209702_10007857_pt1 | contig 12779 bp, 8 predicted proteins | sample FRY01_FD_187210 | JGI IMG/M metagenome (GOLD analysis project Ga0209702, IMG submission 187210) | Freshwater microbial communities from Lake Fryxell liftoff mats and glacier meltwater in Antarctica - FRY-01 (SPAdes) (version 2) | ecosystem: Environmental > Aquatic > Freshwater > Ice > Glacier... | reverse complement strand
CGGGTCGTGAATTGATGCGGGCGCTCTGTGCGCTCGTTGAGAAAACACCAGGAATTCGGCTCTTTGATCGATGTTTCGCGATTGATCTCTGCACCGATCCGCACGGTCGAGTCGCTGGCGCCATCACCTGGCATCCGCGCTTTGGATTGCAAGTGATCTGGGCGCGCGCAACGATTTTGGCGGCAGGTGGAGCTGGGCAGGTTTATCGCGAGACATCCAATCCGCGCGTTGCGACTGGTGATGCAATCGCCATGGCGTGGCGCGCCGGTGCGGTGGTGCGCGATCTTGAGTTCATGCAGTTTCATCCCACGACGCTCTATATCGCGGGCGCTCCTCGCCATCTCATCAGCGAAGCGGTGCGCGGCGAAGGAGCGACTCTGGTTGATCGACTTGGCAATCGCATCATGGCGGGTCGCCATCCGCAAGAGGATCTTGCGCCGAGAGATATTGTCACGCGAGGCATTGTCGAACATCTGGCGCACGCGGGTGATTCGCATGCGTTCCTCGATGCGCGCCGACTCGGCAGCGCTGGATTTGCGGCGCGATTTCCAGGGCTTGCGACGATGCTCGGCGGATATGGAATCGATGGTGGTGTCGATCTGATTCCCGTTCATCCCGCTGCGCATTACACAGTTGGCGGAGTGCAGGCGGATATCGAAGGTCGCACGAATCTTGCTGGCCTGTACGCATGCGGCGAAGTTGCCAGCAATGGAGTGCACGGTGCGAATCGACTCGCAAGCAACAGTTTGCTGGAAGGTTTGGTCTTCGGACGACGCACGGTTCTCACTGCGCTCAAAGATTCTCTGCCGGATCCAGTTCCGATGCAGTGGGAGAGCAGAGTTCGCACATCGGTCGCGGGGGAACTCGATCTGGACGATGTGCGATCGAGCCTTCGCAGTGCGATGTGGCGCAATGTTGGCATTGTTCGCGACGGCGCGAAGATGCGGGATTGCCTTGACATGTTTTCGTTCTGGGGTCGGTATGCGCTGGGATCGGTCTTCGAAAATCCAGATGGTTGGGAGACGCAGAACCTATTGACGGTTGGTCATCTGATGACGCGGGCCGCTGCGGAGCGCAGAGAGACCAGAGGCACGCATGTGCGCGTCGATTGGACAGAGCAAGATCCAGCGGGTGCGTTTCATTTGAGTTGGAAGATTGGTGATAGCGGTGCGCACCGCGTGCTGGTGGGTCATGCCGTCGGCAATGTGAGCAAGCACTCGTGAACATTTCCAGTCGCATCGTCACGGCGTTGGTGGTGACTGCGGTGATTGTCGCCGCAGGATGCGAGCCAGAAAAAACTATTCGCGTGAAGCGCGGCGCGAGCATGCTTGGGCTCGAAGGTGAGATCGGTCAGGAGACGCTCCTCGCCGATGGAACGCGCGTTGTGGTCGTGGATGAATTGCCGAGTGCGCGTTCCAAAAAGAAAGATGATGTCATCCTTGGAGCGGTTGAACCACCGCCTTTCTATACCGCGCCGCCATACAGTTTGCCGGGAGTGTCGCCGCCGCCACCGCCGAAGCCCCAGCCGCCGAAGGAATTGAAACTGCGCGAAGTCACACCAGATGGCAAGATCATCTTGCGAGCGGTCATGCCCGAGCATGTGATGGCGCATCTTGTTGAAGCAGTCAGGACGCGCGAGTATGCGCCGTTCTATGCGCAGATGCTCTCCAAGGAAGCGCATGACGCATATCAGCGCGCCGGCGGCGAGGCAGTCTTCGTGGAATGGGCCGAGAAAAACCGCAAGGATCTGCTGACATTTCTCAATCGCATGGGTTCAAATTGGAACGGGTCCGAGGTGATTACCGAGCGGGTCACCGCGCTTCGCATGCGCTATCGACTCGATCGGCGCAATCTCCCCGACATTCGTTTCGAAATCGTCGAGATCGTCAATCAAGGTGGCGCGGTGCGCTTGGCCATGATTCGATAGGTTCGATAGATTCGGTGAGGTTCGCGCAGGATCTGCCCGACGCAATCCCACCCTTCACGCAAACGAGCCGCGATCAATCAGATCGAATTGGTACAACGATCGAATCGCCTTGGGCGTGAGATGTTCAAGTTGCTCAAGCGTCTTGATCGCGCGCCTGGGCTTCTCGATTCCAAGGCGACCGAGTAACTGAAATTTCGTGACCAAAATATCTTGCAGATTCGCCGTGGTATTGCGTGCGTGCCCCGCTGGATACATGACCATGCCGCTGTCCATTTTCTTGCCGTCCTTCATCTCAATCACGATCGAGGTCGGGATGCCATCGGGATAGCGGCGGTCGTAATCGGGGCCGCCATGCTCGAATTGCACCTTCGCCATCAATTCGCGAGTGAGGAGATCGTGAATCGCCTCGGTGCAATAGTCGTAAGGACCGAGCATGATTTCCTTCCACCACTCATCACTCGTGGTCGGCATCGATTCGCCGCCAGTGATCTCGTGAGTCTGGATCGCCTTGCGAAGCATGGTCGAAACGATGTACAGCATCGAGTGATCGGCCGACTGTCGTGTCTTGGGATCTCGTTTGGCTGGATCGCCGATGATTGAAAATGCTGGTTCGTACGCGCTGATGCGAATGGCGGCGATGTCGTTGCTTTGCGTCAAGAGCGCTGGATGCGCAACAATGAGATCGATCAAGCCTTGCAGTGCGCTCGCGGACTGATGCTCATACAGCCCAAGTTTGAAGTGCATTCCCATGACGGCGAAATCTTCGCCCGAGAATCCAAGCACGAGGTCGAATGGACTGTCGCCTTTGGTTCGCTCGAATTGACGGAACATGCTCTCGGGGTTGCGGAAGATATCGCGCGGTCCAAGAAATCCGCGCATGGAGCGCTGCATGGAAAGCACCGCGACTTCTGCACTCAACGCCGCCGATGCACCCTTGGAATCCGACAACTGTTTGCCCGCGCGAATCGCCCGCCACGGAATGTAATGCGCAACGACCATGCCGATCGCGCTCTCGATTTCCTCTGCCGTCGCTCCCAGAATTGCGCCATACACAGCCGCACTCGCGATCGCACCATGCACCACATGATCGATCTTGTATGTCTTGAGGCTGAAGACCTCCGCGAGTCGTCCACGAATTTCGTCGATGGCGATCATGCCGCGCAAGGTCATCGCACCGTCCAAGCCCGCGATGTGTGCCGCCGCGACTGCGACAGGATAGAAATCGTTGTGACCGAATTCGCCCGCGGTATGGCCGAGCGCAGGATTGAAACCAAAGTTCGTCCCATTGGAATCCCATTCGCGCACAGCCGAACAATTTGCCACCACAGCCTTCTCTGGTGCAACGCTCTTCTTCGAACCAAAGACTCGTGCGCCAGATTTCTTGCGCGGATATCCCAATGCTTCCTCGCGCAAGAGCCGCGGTGCGTTGGTTCCCAGTGCGAGCGCAGAGACTCCGCAGAGCACACTATCGGTGTGGAAGAGAATCGTGCGCGCACGCACCGACGGCGCTGGATCACCTCCATGCATGAAGTCGATTGCGTATTGCCCGATGCCGAGTGCTTGATTGGTATTGCGGGGAAGTGTTGTTGCGCTCATGGTGTTCTCGGTTGCGAGCGCGGAAGTCTACCGATAGTTTTCACTCAGGCCGTTTCAAACAACGCTTCGTAGAGTTCGATGATTCCCTTGCCTTGCGTGGCGACGGTTTCATAAATTTTTCGGCCCGCCGCAACATCGAGAAGTTCGCGGACCAACTTCGCCTCGCCCGCATAATCCGCCTTATTCACCACGAACACATCTGCGATTTCCAAGATGCCGGCCTTGTCCATCTGAACGCTGTCGCCCATGCCGGGAACCGTTACGACCGCCGTTGTATCGACATGATGTCGAATCGCAACATCGTTCTGGCCGGCGCCAACAGTCTCGATGATCAGCATCTCATATCCGGCAGCGCCGACGAGTCCAACAAGTTGATCGAGCGATCGATAATCCTCGCCAATAATGGCGAGACTGCGATAGAAGACATTCTCGTCGACGGCGTTGAAATCGACGCGCAGGCGATCTCCCAGCAGCGCACCGGCAGTGATTGGACTCATCGGATCGAATGCGATCACCGCGATCTTGTTCTTGCGGCGCACAGCTTCTGCGGCCATCGCCGCAACAAGCGTGCTCTTGCCTGTGCCAGGCGAACCAGTGATACCCACCACTCGCTTGGGTCTGCGCAGCGGCGTGTGCGCTGGCAACGCTCCTGCGTTGGCCATCGACATCAATCGCGCCAGGGTGGCCGTCGCATTGGATCCAGTGGCAAGCGGCGCGTATGGCTTCACCGATTCGCGCACGCTCTCAATGATCTGATCCATACCAGTTCCCGTGTGATAGATGCGTGCAACGCCGCGTTTGAGCAGCGTGGGGACATCTTCCTGTGGAATGATTCCTCCAACATTGACTGCAATATCGCCGCGGCCAAGCGCATGAAGCTCATCGAGCAATTTTGGAACAAGCACAAGATGCGAATTGCTCATCATCGATGCCGCAACGCAATCGACATCTTCATCGCGCGCGCCGATGGCCAATCCGCGCGGCGTTTGCCAGAGCCCGGAATAGATGACATGGATTCCGCTATCGCGCATGATTCGAGCGATCAACTTCACACCGCGATCATGTCCATCGAGTCCCATCTTTCCCAGCAAGACGCGCGGTCGATGAGGAAGATCCGCACATCGATCGCGCTTCTCGATCGATGTTGTGGGATCGGTCAAACTTCGAGGCATCAGATCGATTCCCGCTTGGATGGATCACCATCGGTCGTGGCGCTGCCTTGATCCGACGGCGAGTCACTCAGCGCACTGGAATCGTCGTCCTTGACGACGCGCCTTGCTTCGATGGTCCAGTTCTCGGGCTCGAAGCGATGGGCAATCAGTCCAATGATTGCCGCACCATTCTCGAGCATGTAATCGTCAATCACGATGATCTCGTTGGCGGTGCCGTGAACTGTGGCAATCGACTTGCTCATCCACTTTGACATGTCGATGGATTTGATTTGTGACGCCCTCAACTTCACTCGACCATCGGTCAGTGTGCCGTTGTCGTCGATTTCGACTCTCATCTTGCGGTTCTTGAGGAGAGTCCACAAAAACCAAGGTGTTCCAATGCAGCCAGTTCCGATGATATAAGCCCACAACTGCAGCGGTCGGTCATACGCCGGGACTGGTTCTGGAACCCCGTCGGTGAAGCTGGCGAGGAATGACTTAATGCTCGCATACTCCTGTTTATTCGTCTCGCTGAGCTCATGGCTCTGCGATTCCTTTTCAAGTTGATCAAACTTTCCTTTCTCCACCACAAATGCAGCGTAATCGCGCTCGTTGCGTGGAATCTTTATCCAGTAGTCATATGCCCCCCAAACCCCCAGTACCAAACAAATGACTGTGTAACTCCAGAGCCACAGCGTCCGTTTCAATCGGATGGTCGCGATTATCACCATCGTAGGATTCTAGCGAATATATTTTGCGAAGCATGGATATGGCAGTACAGTCCTCCCATGATGATCCGCTCAATGCGTTGGTCTTTGTGCGCAGTTGCACTGGCGATTTCGTGCGCAGATAAATCACACGGCGAGTGCACTGGAGATGTCAATGGTGACTTCACCGTCGACGCGACCGATCTTGCGACTTTGCTAGCAAATTGGGCTGGATCAGGTGAGGGAGATCTCAATCACGACGGATTTGTGGATGGTGAAGATCTCACGGTGCTCTTTGCGAATTGGGGCGTATTTTGCCCATCGCAGCCAAGCGAAATTCGATTGGCATGCGTGCCGTTGGCTGCTGCGCCATACGCATCATTCGTGCAAACATTTATCGCTGGCACCGCGGTGACGATCGCCATCGACCCCGCGCTCACGCCTGTCACGGTCGGCGCGACGGCGGATTTCTTCGTTGTGGCGGCGCGCTCCGCCGCAGAGTGGATCGCCAATGGCACCTTGAGCGATGCGCGAGGAGCGTCTCAGCCGATCACCCTTGCTGCTGGTGGTATCGCCGCAAACAAGTTCACCGTTACCAATAGCGCCGCGCTTTCAGGCGACGGCGGCATGTCGGTCGGTCGAGGGTATGACCTCGTAGTCGACATCGATCGCAATGGACAATTCTCCAGTGGCGATTTGATCGACGGTGGCAACGACCGAGCTGGAATTTGGATTACACGCGATCCCGGTGGAACAGGTCCTTACGCGGTGACCACGCTGTCGAGTTACACCGCCGTGGGAGCGACCAGCGGATTCACACTCGCGCGTCTTTGGTATCCGACTGCGATTGCGTCGCTTGGTCAACGGCCACTGGTCGTCATTGCGCACGGCAATGGTCATCAGTACACCTGGTACGACTATCTCGGTTCGCACTTGGCGAGCTGGGGATACATCGTCATCAGTCATCAGAACAACACCGTGCCTGGCATCGAGACCTCATCGACCACGACTCTGCAACACACCAATGCCATCATCGCACAGCAAGCGACGGTTGCGGCAGGTGCGATTGCTGGCAAGATCGATGTTTCGCGAATCGCATGGATTGGTCACAGTCGTGGAGGTGAGGGGATTGTGCGCGGATATGACCGCCTTTTCGACGCGACATACACGCCAACGAATTACGGCCTCAGCAATATCAAGTTGCTCATTCCCATTTCTCCGACCGATTTCTTGGGAGTGAATTCTTCGAACCCACATGCGGCGAATTTCATGCTGCTGTGGGGTGCGGCCGACGGCGATGTCAGTGGGATACCGACCAACAGTGTTGCGTGGTCGTTCGACCTTGCAGAACGAAGCGTCGGATTCCGCAATACCGTCTATGTCCACGGCGCGGATCACAACGATTTCAACTGCTGTGGTGTCAACGACTTTGTCGGTCCGTCCGGCACGGCGATTCTCAACGCAGGAGCGCAAGCAGTCGCAAAGGCATTCATTCTCGCGGCGATGAAGTATCACATCGAAGGCGAGAAGCCGCTGAAAGAATTCATGTGGCGGCCGAGCTCGACGCTTCGTCCTCCGGTCGTCGCGGCAACGACGACGCTTGTCAAGGAACTCGTGGAGACGCTGGCGACGGAGAGTGTGACGATCGATAGTTATCAAACGCAAACATCGACCGCACTCTCAAGCTCTGGTGGATCGGTCGTGGCGACGGTTGCAAATATTTCTGAAGCACTCGCGCGCGAAACAGATGGGTCGTTCACCTGGAGCACTGGCAATCCGCACAATGGGTCGACCCGCGCGACTGCTTCGGACACGCAGCGCATGGTGGCATTCGATTGGAATAGCGCGCAGTCGATGGAGTGGACCATCCCAACCGCGCTGGGCGATGTTCGCACGATGGACTTTATTCAGATGCGCGTTGGGCAAGGAACGCGTCATCCCAACACCGTCACGCTCGCTGGCGGTGCGACTTTTTCTGTCGTGCTTCGCGATGCAGTCGGTGTTGAAGTTCGCGTGTCATCGAGCGCGCAAGGTGAAGCGGTCAATCGCCCTTATCAGCGAACAGGCTCTGGCACTGGCGCTGGATGGCAGAATGAACTGCGCACGATTCGGCTTCGTTTGCGCGATTTTCAAACCGGCGGCACAGGCATCAATCTCGCGCAAATTGTTGCGGTTCGGCTTGAGTTCGGCGGTACGGCTGGTTCAGCGACTGGCCGATTCATCTTGGATGGTCTTCAGTTCACAAAGGAATGACAAGAATGGTGATTTCACTATCAGCCGTGGTTCTGTCTTTGTCGTTGGGTGTCACGAGCCAGTCGGGCGTGAAGGGCGATGCGCCTGTGGCGCCTGTGGCGCCTGTGGCGCCAGCGACGCCGGCGGTTCCAGTGCTTCCAGCGCTTCCTGCGCTTCCTGCAGTTGCAAGCACACCAGCGCCGTTGACCATCATTTCAATTCGTCCCGTTGCGATTGCGCAGTCCTATCCCACCGACTTTCGCAAGGAACATCCGCAGGTCAGCGCAGGATGGTTGGTGGTGATTCGCGCGGACTCAGCGCTCTTGGCTCCGCGCGCGCTTGCCGAACCATTACTGCTGGCAAGTGGCAGCGACTGGGTTGAATCCGTGGAATGGTTTAATCATGGGTTTAACCACGGATTTAATCAGGGATTCACGAGTGGACATCGCGTCTGTTTCATCCCAGCTCCAGCCGGCAAGGATGGTTTCCCATCTCGATCACTGACTGGACTTCGAATGTGGTTTGGATCGGCACAGCTGCCGGAGTCCGTTGATGCAGCGATACTGGATCGCGAGCGAGCGGATGCGGATGTTGCAAAGATTGCTCCGCTCACTGCGCAGCAGTCGCAGGAACTCACGGTTGCCAAGGGTCAAGATCCACTGCGCGCAGCGAATCGAGATGAACTCGTCGCCGCGATTCAGGCGTTGATTGCGGTGTGGTCGCCTGCGGAAGTTCCAGAAGCTGCGCCCGCGGCTAAATAATTGTCGGCGGATCGTTCGATCGCAAGCCCACATTCTGGGCAGGCTGGCGTTGGATCATCCGCACGCACGACTCGGACATCGTAATGACAGCGCGCGCACTTTGCATCGCGGAATGCCAATAGCACTTCAAAGCCGCATGATCGGCAGGGGTTTCGTCCACTGGAGAATGTCGATTTCTTGCCGCAACGCGGGCAGTTCACTTCTGCGCCGACGACCTTCCATGACTTCGTTGCCGATCGTTGACTGGTTCGGTGCAGAAGGATGACTGTCAATCCCAAGCATGCGCCGAGAATCGCTGACGCGTTGAGCAATCTGGTGTCCCATTCAAGTGTGGTTTGGCTGTTGGAGTTCGATGTCACATGAGCCGCCAACCAACCCACAACGATGGTGAGCACCGCGATCCATGGAACGAGGCGCGATTCGATCTTGCCCAGTGCAAGTGCGTTGCCGCTGGACAGTATGGCACTCGCGGCGGCGATACTGCTGAGCATGAATGCCCATGAAAGAATGTAGGTGGCGAAGGGTGTGGATATGGGAGAAAAAATAAGTTGCAACCAACATCCCACGGCAACAACGGTGGCCGTTGCGCCAACGATGGCAACAATTCTGCGCCAGAGTCGCGCGCCTCGAAGGAGTCCATATGCGCAGCAGGAGAGAGCGATGCTGGCGCAGGTTGCGGTCAACCACGCCCCGAGTAGTTGTTCGATCAAACCTGGTGATGCACGGCTCCAGCCCAGAGCCAGAAAACTCACTGAAAAGCAGACGACTGTGATGGCAAGGAGTGTTGTGGTCAAGAGCGCGACGGGCGTGATGGCACTCGGTGCGCGCTCGAGTTGTTTCAAGGGAAGAATGACGAGTCCGAATTCCACGAGCACGATCAGCACCGTGAAAGCGATCGATTGATTCATAGTGAAGCCAATGGAAAGATAGTTTCCCCAAATTAGCACGAGTGCACAAAGGCTTACAACAGCGATCACGCCGATCCAAACTTTGCCGCTGAGAAAAATCGGCTGCGTCTCGCCGCGCGGAATGACCGGCAGAAGCAATGCGCATGCAACCGCGATGACCATGCTCGTTCCAACAAGAATCCAAGGGATTTCGCTCGACCGGTCTAGGAAAATAACGGAAAGGATTGCGGTGCCGCATGCGACAAACAGCGAGCCAAACATGCAGCGCAGAACAAGAGCACGAACCGTCATTGAGTGAATAGTACTTATTGCATGGCGTGCACGACGACAAATAAAAACTCCCGGCCTTGCGGACCGGGAGTTGAATGACTCGTGGAATGACTCGTGGAATGACTCGTTGAATGACTCGTTGAATGACTCGTTGAATGACTCGTTGAATGACTCGTGGAATGACTCGTTGCGTGATTTGTTTACGCCGGTGAAGGCGGCAGTTGCAACTCGCCAGTCGCGGCAGGTGCGGCCGCAATGGTCGATGGATCGAGCACAAATGCCAAGTAATCCTTGCCTTCTGGACGCGTTCCCTTGATGGAATCCCCAGCCTTAAATTCTCCGCTGAGCAGAGCTTCCGCAAGTGGATCCTCGATGTAAGACCCAATCGCACGGCGCAGTGGGCGCGCACCGAAGTCTGGGTTGTAACCCTTGTCGATGAGAAAATCTTTCGCAGGTTGGTCGAGCTCGAGAAGCATCTGCCGCTCGCCGAGTCGCTCGCGAACCTTTGCCAATTCGATATCAATGATCAGCACAAGGTCTTCCTTCACCAGCGGTCTGAAGACAATGATCTCGTCGAGGCGATTGACGAACTCCGGCCGGAAGAACTTTTCGGATTCTGCCAGCAGAGACTTCTTCATGCGCTCGTAATCCTGAACCTCGGCTCGCTTGGTGAAACCGAAGGCGGCCCCACCCTTGATGAGATCTGCGCCGATGTTGGATGTCATGATGATGATCGCATTCTTGAAATCAACTTGCCGACCGAATGAATCGGTGAGTCGACCTTCTTCCATAATCTGCAAGAGCATGTTGAAGACATCGGGATGCGCCTTTTCAACTTCGTCGAGCAAGACAACTGAGTATGGACGGCGACGAATTTTCTCGGTCAACTGACCGCCTTCCTCATAGCCGACATATCCGGGAGGCGCACCAACCAGTCGCGAGACTGTGTGCTTCTCCATGTATTCGCTCATGTCGAGATAGATCATCGCTTCAGGATCGCCGAACATGAATTCCGCGATTGTCTTGGCGAGCAGAGTCTTTCCAACGCCAGACGGACCGACGAAGAGGAACGATCCCATCGGACGCTTTGGATCCTTCAATCCCGCACGAGCCTTGCGAATTGCGCGCGAGACTGCCCTGACGGCTTCATCTTGACTGACCACCTTGCGATGGAGTTCAGATTCAAGCTGCAAGAGCCGTTCGGATTCGCCCTTGGCCATGCGGGTCAATGGAACGCCCGTCATCTTGGCGACCACTTCGCGGATGACTTCCTCGTCGACAATTGCTTCGGTTTCGTTCATGCGATCGCGCCAAGTCTGCTGCAGCTTTTCCTTCTCCTTGCGCAGTTTTTCAGCCTGATCGCGCAATTCAGCGGCGCGTTCATAATCGGCGCCCTTGACGGCCTCATCCTTGTCGATCGCAAGGCGCTCAACGCGTTGCTCAAGTTCGGTCAAATCGGGTGGCTTGGTCATGCTCTTGAGGCGCAATCGCGCGCCCGCTTCATCGATCACATCGATCGACTTGTCGGGTTGCACGCGCCCAGTGATGTATCGCCCCGACAACTCCACGGCACTGCGCAGTGCGTCGTCGGTGTATTTCACACGGTGATGGGCTGCATACTTGTCCCGCAGTCCTTTGAGAATCTCGATGGTCTGCGCCGCGTTGGGCGGTTCAACCGCGATGGATTGGAATCGTCGCTCAAGCGCCGCATCCTTCTCGATGTATTTGCGATACTCATCAAAGGTTGTCGCACCAATGCACTGGATCTCACCGCGTGAGAGCGCGGGCTTGAGCACATTGGATGCATCGATCGCGCCTTCCGCGCCACCAGCGCCGACGAGCGTGTGAAGTTCGTCGATGAAGAGAATCACATTCTTGGCACGGCGAACTTCGTTCATCACGGCCTTGATGCGTTCTTCGAACTGACCGCGATACTTGGTTCCAGCGACCATCGCAGCCAAGTCGAGCACCACGAGTCGCTTCTCGAACAAGAGATCGGGAACATCTTGGTTGATGATCGCTTGCGCCAAACCCTCGGCGATTGCAGTCTTTCCAACGCCAGCTTCACCGAGCAGAACTGGATTGTTCTTCGTGCGACGGCAGAGAATCTGAATCAATCTTTCAATTTCATTGTGACGACCAATGACCGGATCGAGTTCGCCGTTGCGGGCCAGCTCAGTCAAATCGCGGCCGAACGAATCCAGAGCGGGGGTCTTGCTCTTGGCGGTGCGTCGAGGTCCACCTTCGCGCTCGGCTTGTGGTTGTTCGCCTTGGCCTTCAGTGGATGGTGGTCCTTGCTCTTCTTCAGGATCCACGCCTGCACCCAGCAGATTGAGCACTTCCTCGCGGACTTCCTCGAGCTTCAGCCCGAGGTTCACCAAGACCTGCGCTGCAACTCCATCTTGCTCGCGCAGAAGTCCCAGCAACAGATGTTCGGTTCCCACATAGTTGTGATTCAAATTGCGCGCTTCTTCGATTGCATACTCCAGCACCTTCTTGGCGCGAGGAGTCTGCGGCAACTTGCCCATGGTGACCATCTCTGGTCCGCTCTTGACGAGCTTCTCCACTTCGAGTCGAACCTTGCGCAAATCAATGCCCAAGTTCTTCAGCACATTGGCACCGACACCCGAGGCTTCTTTGACGAGTCCGAGCAAGATGTGCTCGGTACCGATGTACTCGTGGTTGAAGCGCTGAGCTTCTTGATTTGCAAGGGCCATTACTTTGCGGGCACGATCTGTTAAACGTTCAAACATTGAAACCTCCTGGGTAGATGATCAATCCTACGAAGCAAGTGGAGAAGCCGCCGACAACCCTGAGCATTGTTCATGCCACTGGACAAATAATCGGATACGGATTGACCTCGCTGAAGTGAAACAGCTGATTTTGCCAAGAGTTTTTCGGATGCGGATCGTGGATGGGGGTCGGATGAGGGCTGAAGAAGATTGTATGTCCGATAACACAACTAATCCAATAAAACCTGTCCGTGTGCCATATTTTGAGCCATAGTGGACTTCCACTCGATTCGTGGACACGCCAACCAGCAGGCTTGCGCCCGCCAGAAGGAGAGTGTTTCATGTCCACGAAAGTGAAGCAAACTCACAATTGACATACACACTCGTGGATATCGGTTCGCAAACTCGCGCTTGGAATCGACCGCGACACGGACGGCGCATTCGACCGGGATGAAATTGATGCGGGCACGGATCCGACCGATGCGGCGAGTCATC
>Ga0209702_10007850_pt1 | contig 12783 bp, 16 predicted proteins | sample FRY01_FD_187210 | JGI IMG/M metagenome (GOLD analysis project Ga0209702, IMG submission 187210) | Freshwater microbial communities from Lake Fryxell liftoff mats and glacier meltwater in Antarctica - FRY-01 (SPAdes) (version 2) | ecosystem: Environmental > Aquatic > Freshwater > Ice > Glacier... | reverse complement strand
TGATTTTCTTTTTCCGCCGCAAGAAGAGCGCTTTTGACACGCTCCTCGCTCCTTGCTCTGCATCCCACACTGCTCTACTTGTCTGCCAGAAGGCGGGTCAGTGATCAGCGAAGCCCACGAGTGTACGACATATTTCGCTTAGCGGTCAAAGGCGCTGGGAAAATGTTGGGTGCCGCTCCCTGTAGCGCTCTGGACCTCTCTCTTATGGGGGATGTCGCGGCCATGCAGCGCCGTGCTCGGCGCGACTTAAGCCCTACATTGCCAGTGGACAACCGTTTGTTGCCCCTGCCATGGATCGGCTTGGTTGACCGTTGGCGGCCCACAACCTCTTCAATACTTGGAGCGTCACCATGTTTAAACACCTTTTCGTCGCGTTGCTCGCCTTCGGTACCTCAATCGCCATGGCAGCGGTAGATGTCAACATCGCCAGCGCTGCTGACCTGGACAGCATAAAGGGCATAGGCCCGGGTACTTCATCCAAAATTGTTGAGGCGCGGAAGGTGGCCAAGTTCAAGGACTGGGGCGACTTTATCGCTCGCGTATCTGGCATTGGCGACAAACGGGCGGTCAAGCTGTCTGGCGAGGGCCTGACGGTAAACGGGGGAGCATTCAAAGCTGCGCCCAAGCCAGCAGCAACACTTGCTGCGTCCAGCAAGCCCGTGGCAAAGACTGAGCCAAAGGCCAGGCAGTAGTCAACCAAGCAAGCTGGCGATCGCCAGTGTTGTTTGCCTGATTCATCACACAAACCGCTCCGAGGATATTCGCCAGACGCAGGACAGCCGCGGGGGTTGCCAGCGACTTTTTTGCCGCGCGACAGGCCCGAAGACCCGTAAGCTAAGAAGGTGTGCTGGACACCCACGCCGTAGCGGCTATCTGCGGCACCTGTGCTGTTGTCGCTGTAAGCGCATTCGCAGACGCTGGTGAGCTTGGACAACGGAAAAGAGCGCCCGCGCTGTGAGCAGACAAGTGCTTGATGGCGTCTGTCTTGCTCGAGGCGACGCCTACAGACAGCAACAGGTAGGCGGAAACAAACTCATCGCCGCCGATTGTGTATTCCTGGGTGATTCGGCCCAAAGGCCGCTCGCTGTCGCATGGCCCCCCATCACCTTTGCCACGCCTGGGTCATAAGAACCGTTCAGGCGCGTGTAAACCGTATCGGCTGTGTCGCCTTGGCCTTGGAAGGCGACGCCAGGCATCAGCGCACCGATTTCGTGGTGAGCAGCCAACAACAACACGCTTTGCGAACCGGCAGCTTGCTCAAGGCAGTCGCTCACTGCACCGCGGAAGCCGCCAAACGGTGGCGTTGCGCAGTAAATGCCTTGATCAAACGGACAGTGTGATAACCACTGACAGACACGTTGGTGGGGGACAGCAGCGAGTCAAGCACTGGGTTGGTTACACCAGCGTACTCGCCCACAGCATTGGGTGTGAGGGCGATGATTGCGTCGAAGGTGTGCGGGGAAGCCATGGGCTCCAGTGTGCCGACGCCTGCATCGCCAGCGCTGTCAAATCCACCGCAAGTCAGCAGAACAGGCGTGGTTTGGGTCTTGTCTGCAAGCTGTGGTGAAAATGCCTTGGACTTGAACGAAGCCAGGCCACAGCGGTCTTGAGGCGGTTTAAAAACCAGGCGGATGTGCACCAGAAAGCGATGCAAGTGAGGTTAAGGCCAGGCCGTCAATTGACGGGGGGGAGGCAAATCGACCAATCAAGCCGCCCTCTATCGAACGAAAAAAAGCCGCTGAGTTGCCTCAGCGGCTTTTGTTTCAGATCACAACAACAGCAAAGCTGCTGGCTTGATCAGAAAGCGTGGCGCACGCCCACGGCATAAAAATCGCCATCGGCCTCACCGTTGGCGCTCTTGCGGCTCTCGGCGCGCACACCACCATAGATGGAGGTGCGCTTGGACAGGCTGTACGAAGCAGCAACACCGAAGCCACTGTCGCTCTGGCCATCTTTGGGCTTGGAGCTGGCGTAGCCCACCGACAAGACCAGCGCGCTGCTCAAAGGCACATCTGCGCCGATCTGGTAAGAGTTCACTTCAGCACCTGCAACACCGTCTGTGTTGTCGGTGTTGTAGTAGCTGGCCAGCAACTTGGCCATGCCCAGGTCGTACGAACCGTTGATCATGGTGCCCTTCTGGTCGCCATTGGCTTCGTCCTTCTCGTAACCCAGAGCCACAGCAATCGGGCCGGTGGCGTAAGTCACATTGAAAGCGCTCAGCTTGCCTGCGGTCGCGTTGCCCTTAAGCTGGGTGCTCACGGCAGCGGTGAAGCCAGCGAATTCTGGGGTGGCATAGTACAGCTGAGCATTGGCTGCGCCGTTGTAGCTGTTCAACCAAGTGGCGTTGGCAGACAAGGCGGAGTCGAAACCGCTGTTCGACAGGCCAAACACGTCGTCCATGGCGTTCCAGCCACGGCCCAACTTAACGGTACCGAAACCACCGGTGAAGCCGACGATGGCCTGACGGTCAAACGTGGTGGGCGCGTTGGTGCCGCCGTCGGTCAGCTGCAGCTTCTGTTCGAAGGTGAAGATGGCTGACAGGCCGCCACCCAGATCTTCAGAGCCTTTGAAACCCAGGCGGCTGGTGGAGATGCCCCCGTTGCCCAACACTGTGTCTTGACCTTTGGTCTTACCGACCCACAGGTCTGCAATGCCGTAGAGCGTGACACTGGACTGGGCCATTGCGGCGCCGGAAGCAGCCAGAACGGCCAGAGCGATCAAAGTCTTTTTCATGGTGATTTCCTTAGAAGTGAAACAAAAAGCGTGCAGGCCACTGAACGGGCCAACACATCAAGAACACCCACCAATCTTAGCGACCGCGACACAAGACAAAGGGTTTTCCCTAGAAAATCTTGTGGTGAAGGGCAAATGTGTGGTGGTGTGCCAACACCTCTCTTGCAAGTTCCGGACCCGATTCTTTCAGCCGCATGGGGCGAGGCTCGCCCCATTTCACCCATAAAAAACCCCGCCAGCGTTGCCGCTGGCGGGGTTGATGTTCTGTCTCAGGCGCTGGCCAAGCCAGCGAATGATCAGAAGCTGTGGGAAAGGCCCAGGCCGAACAAAGTTTTCACGGCCAAGTCGCTGTTGGTGCTGGTGTGCACGTAAGCCTGAGTACGCTTGGACACAGCGTAACGGGCACCCAGTTCCACGGTACTCTGTTTGGTATCGCTGTTCTTGGCGTACTGAATGTACGGGCTGATGGCGCCGACGCTGGTACCAGCGTGCAACCACACGCCTTTGCCAGTGTTGGTGCCTGCTTGGTCAACGTAACCAGCTGCCAGCAGGAACGTGCCAAAGTTGTAGCTGCCGTTCAACGCAAGATCACTGCCTGCGGTGTTCTTGGTCTTTCCGGTATACAAGGCGGCTCTCAACGGGCCAGCACCGTAGGTGAGTGCCAACTCGGTCAGAGTGTTCGGGGTGTTGCCCTTGAGTTGCGTGGAGACTTGACCCTGGAAACCGCCGAAGTTGGGCGAGCTGTAGCGAATCTGAGCATCGTTGCGCGAGGTGGCACCGTTGAAGCCAAGACCGGTTCGCAGTTGTGCGCTGCTGAAGGTCGAGGGCATGTAACCGATGGAGGTCATTAAGCCCAGGGTGTACTGACGGCCCAGGCGCACTTCGCCGAAACCACCGCTCATGCCCATCCAAGCCTGACGCTGGAAGGCGACGGAATCGGCTGCGCCGGTGGCCAGGTCGATGCCTTGCTCAAGGTGAAAGTTGGCCTTCAAGCCGCCGCCGAGGTCTTCAACACCACGGAAAATCAGACGGCTGGAGGAGCCGTCGGCGCCACCGCTGACTCTGGCGTCGGTGCCGGACGCTTTGGTTACTCCGATGTTGGCCAAGCCAGAAAGGGTCACGGAAGATTGAGCGAAGGCGGCGCCGGTGGCTGCCACGGCGGCCAGTGCGATCAGGGTCTTTTTCATAGGGGATTTCTCCAAGGGTTGAAATAAGAAGCCGGGAGTCTGCTGCTCCCCAAGCCAACCTCCATTTCGGAAGCTGAAGCGATTGCACCAGAACGGGCTGCGCGAGGCAAAGCATTTGGCTACAAAACCGTTGTTTTGTGGCACCCAGACAACACGTCACGGCTGTGTCTTGCACATCCTGTTAGAAGGCGGCAAATATCTCTAATTTGGGTATCCGTGTTTACCAGCAAAAGGGCTTGCTTGTCGCAAAATAGCTGCTGTGCGTTAGCGTCGGCCCAACCTTGACGCAGACAACGCCCCACCTCATAAGGAGCCTCACGCCATGGACGCTTTCATCAACGCCGCCGATTCCACTTTGCGCGCCCTGTTTGTGCCGCCCCGTGCTTCGCGCCCTTGCCCCACGCTGCCGGAAGACAGCACAACGCCACTGACCGATGCCGAGCGCGAGCTATCAGGCGCGCTGATGCGGGTGAACCACGTGGGCGAGGTGTGCGCGCAGGCCTTGTATGCCTCGCAGGCGCTGGCGGCGCGGGGCAATGGGAAGCGCCGCAACGAGGCGCTGGCGCGGCAGCTGGAAGCCGCTGGCAAGGAAGAGACCGATCACCTGGCCTGGACGCAGGCGCGGCTGGACGAGCTGGGCGCGCGGCCTTCGCTGCTGAACCCGCTGTGGTACGCGGGCGCCTTCGGCCTGGGCTTGCTGGCCGGGCGCCTGGGCACCGCGGTGAGCTTGGGCTTCGTGGTGGAGACGGAGCGGCAGGTGGAGGCGCATCTGGCGACCCACATGGAGCAGCTGCCGGTGAATGACCTCGCTTCGCGCGCGATCGTGGCGCAGATGAAGGAGGAGGAAGCGCGCCACGCGCGGGAGGCGCAGCGCGCGGGGGCGATGGAGCTGCCGCTGCCGTTGAAGGGGCTGATGCGGATGGCGGCGAAGGTGATGACGACGGTGGCGCACCGGGTGTGACCAAGATTCGGCGGCTGTTTTTCTCCATGTTTCAGACTGAAGGGAGCGCGTCCTCATGAGGCTCACAGCAGAACAAATACGGTCCATCAAACAGGTGGCCCAAGGTGTGTTGGGAGACGATGCGCGGGTTATTTTGTTTGGCTCGCGCACAGACGACAAACGGCGTGGTGGCGACACTGATCTGCTGTTCGAGACCGCGCGCCTGTTGCCCAGCCGGTCGGCAGCGCTGGACGCGTTGTATGTCGGCTTGATCCGCCAGCTGGGGGACCGCAAGATCGACGTGCTGCTGAAAGACGCCACATCGCCAGATGCGCCGGTGCTGCGTGTGGCCCTTGAGACAGGGATTGCACTGTGACCGCGCTTTTCTTGCAGGAACACGCGCTGGCGGTGCGCGCCAGTGAACGCCTGGCCCACAAAGAAGCTGGGCACCTTCGTTACAGCTTGACCACGTTGTTTGCGCTGCCGATCGACCTGCCTTGGGTGCGAAACCTCGCCCAACAGCCTGAGCTGGCTGAGAAGGTGGAGGCTTTTGTAAGCCGCTTTGCGCGGCTGCAGGACCAACTGGGCGACAAGTTGCTGCCTCGCTGCGCCCATTTGTTGGGAGAGTCGCCGAAATCCCTGATCGACGCGCTGGCGTTTGCCGAGCGAGCCGAGCTGCTGCGCGATGCCGACGAATTTATCGCGGCACGGCGGCTGCGCAATGCGCTGGTGTACGAGTACATGCAGGACGTACAGATTTTTCTCGGAAGCCTGCTGGCAGCGCGTGAAGCGTGTGGCTTGTTTTTTGAACTGATCGACAAGATTTCTAACGAGTTGCAGCGCCGGGGCGTGCCGACTTGACGTCGAAGATCTGGTGTGTAACATACACACGAACATGAAGAGCGCCGAGCTGATCAAAGAATTGAAGATCTCTGGCTGGACGCTGGATCGTGTCAACGGATCACACCACGTGTTCCGACACCCGAGCCGACCGGGGCACGTGGTGGTGCCACATCCCAAGAAGGACTTGGGCTTCGGCCTGGTGAAGGCCATCCGCAAAGCTGCGGGCATTTAAGACTTAGGACCGAGAGGTGAATGATGCGTTATCCCATAGCCATTGAGCCCGGCAATGACTCGACTGCCTGGGGTGTCGTGGTGCCCGATCTGCAAGGGTGCTTCTCTGCGGGCGACACCCAAGAGGAAGCCATCATCAACGCCGAAGAGGCCATTGAGGCCTGGATCGAAGCCGCCCTGGATGCTGGCCTGGAGATTCCTGCGCCCAGCAGCCTACAAGCCCTGCAGGCGTGCCATCCGGAGTTTGCGGGCTGGGTTTGGGGGCTGGTGAAGATCGACCCGGACGCGCTGGACAGCGCGGTCGAGCGCGTGAACATCAGTCTGCCCAAGCGGGTGCTGCATCGCCTGGACATGTTGGCCAGGAATGACGGTGAGACCCGCTCTGGACTGATCGCCCGCATGACCATTGAGCGGCGGCAACGCGGGTGCGTTTCGGCCTGACGCACGCCCTGAGGGCGGCGTTGAAGAAGTCTCCGGGGATACAGGCGTGGTGATCCCGCTTTTTCCAGACCAGCGCTTGGTGTTCGCTCACAACACGATCCCTTCTGGTCTGGGCATCGGCATCTGTCAAGCGCATGGGATGATTTTCACTGCTACGTTCTCGAGCTTCATATCGGGCGGGCTTCTGCGAGAGCAGCCGCGCGGTATGTGTCTGGCAGCCCATCGGGCGTGCACACATCCACACGCACGCCCAGGATTTGCCGCAGTTTCATGCGAATGGCGCTGATGTCAAACAGCGTTGTCTCTGGCGTTGGGTCGATGAGGATGTCGAGGTCGCTTTCTTCCTTGTCGCAACCATGGAGGACGGAGCCGGACACACGGGCGCTGTGGGCGCGGTGAGTTTGCACAACCGAGCGAACAGCGGCGCTGTGTTTGTGCAGGGCGTCAGAAGGCTTCATGACTCGATCAGCTCAAAACTGGTGGTAACGGTCGCGGTTTTGGCCAGCATGATACTGGCCGAACAGTATTTTTCGTGGCTGAGCGCTATGGCGCGCTCAACTGCGGTGGCAGCCATGCCTTTGCCGGTGACGGTGAAGTGCATGTGGATCCGGGTGAAGACCTTGGGCTCGGTCTCAGCGCGCTGGCTGGTGAGCTTGACGGTGCAGCCGCGCACATCGTGGCGGCCGCGCTTCAGGATGAGCACCACGTCGTAGGCGGTGCAGCCGCCGGTGGCAGCGAGCAGGGTTTCCATCGGGCGCGGCGCGAGGTTGGCGCCGCCGTGCTCGGGGCGAGCGGCGTCGGGCGCGCCGTCCATGGTGAGGGTGTGGCCGCTGCCGGTCTCAGCAACAAAGCCCATGTGGGAGCGAGCGCCAGCGGCGCCACTCCAGGTGACGGTGCATTCCATGGGGTATTCCAAACGTGAAAAATAGCAGAGGAAAACAGGCTCAGCTCCCCAAAAATCAGCAAAAGACCTGACGCATGCTGCGCTGCAACATTTGGCCTGTACAATAGCGTTATTGTATTTTCCCGGTTGTCTCCTCTACCCTCCTCGGGTGGATTCATACCCGGACTGGTTCTGCCAGTTCGGGTTTTTTTCTGGTCGGGCCTTTTTGGCATGGTCTGCGGTGTTTACAGACTGCCGAAGCAGCCCACTATGATCGTTGCCGAAGGAAAGTCCGATGCCCACACGCGCAAAAAAACCCGCCCCCGCCGGCCAAAACGCTTCTCCACTGACCGCGCTCGGGCCGGCGGAGTACCTGAAGAAGATACTGACCGCACGGGTCTACGACGTGGCGCAGGAGACCGCGCTGGAGCCGGCCAAAGCCCTGAGCCAGCGGCTGCACAACCGGGTGTTGCTCAAGCGCGAGGACCAGCAACCGGTGCACAGCTTCAAGCTGCGCGGCGCGTACAACAAGATGGCGCAGCTGAGCGCGGAGCAGCTGGCCAAGGGGGTGATTTGCGCTTCGGCCGGCAACCACGCGCAGGGCGTGGCGCTGGGCGCGCGCAAGCTGGGCTCGCGGGCGGTGGTGGTGATGCCGACCACGACACCGCAGATGAAGGTGGACGCGGTGCGGGCACTGGGTGGCGAGGTGCAGCTGCATGGCGAGAGCTATTCCGATGCTCACACCCACGCGCTCACCTTGCAACAGCAGCAGGGCCTGACGTTTGTGCACCCGTTTGACGACCCGGATGTGATCGCCGGCCAAGGCACGATCGCGATGGAGATCCTGCGCCAGATGCAAAGCCTGGGATCTGACCGGCTGGACGCGGTGTTTGTGGCGATCGGTGGCGGCGGGCTGATTTCGGGGGTGGCGAACTACATCAAAGCGGTGCGCCCAGAGATCAAGGTAATTGGCGTTCAGATGAGCGATTCCGACGCGATGGTGCGTTCGGTGCAGGCGGGCGAGCGGGTGACGCTGGCGGATGTGGGCCTGTTTTCAGACGGCACGGCGGTGAAGCTGGTGGGCCAAGAGACGTTTCGCATCGCCAGCGATCTGGTGGACGAATTCATGACGGTAGACACCGACGCGGTGTGCGCCGCGATCAAAGATGTGTTTGTGGACACGCGTAGCATCGTGGAGCCAGCCGGTGCGCTGGCGGTGGCAGCCATCAAACAGTATGTGGCGCAACACAACACCCGGGGCGAAACCTACGCCGCTATTCTTTGCGGCGCCAACATGAATTTCGACCGGCTGCGCTTTGTCGCCGAGCGCGCTGATGTGGGCGAGGAGCGCGAGGCGCTGTTTGCTGTGACCATTCCCGAAGAACGGGGCAGTTTTCGGCGTTTTTGCGAGCTGGTGGGTGAGCTGCCGGGCGGGCCACGCAACGTAACCGAGTTCAATTACCGCATCCACGACGGCAGCGTGGCCCATGTGTTCGTGGGTATGAGCACCTCGGCCAAGGGCGAGTCGACCCAGATCGCCAACGCCTTGAACCAGCAGGGCTTTCAAACGCTGGACCTGACGCACGACGACCTGGCGCAGGAGCACATACGGCACATGGTGGGCGGGCATTCGCCGCTGGCGCACGACGAGCGCCTGTTGCGTTTTGTGTTCCCGGAGCGGCCGGGCGCGCTGCTGAAATTCCTGAGCCTGATGCGCCCCGGCTGGAACATCAGCCTGTTTCACTACCGCAACCAGGGTGCCGATTACGGGCGTATTTTGGTGGGCCTTCAGGTGCCGCCAAAGGACGGGCGGGCGTTCGGCAAGTTCCTGGACACCTTGGGCTACCCGTTTGTCGAGGAAACCACCAATCCGGTGTACCGTTTGTTTCTTCGCAGCTAAACACCGCTCCGCTTATGTCTTTGCAGCCCCCGCCGGCCAGCGCCGGGCCTACCACAAGCGATGTGCCAGCGCCGGCACCGCGGCTGCCGTTGATTGCCCCCACCGCTGACACGGTGCTTGACACAGCGGTGGCGCAGCGCATCGGCCGAGCTGGCTTTCCAGGCCAAGCGCTGGGTCGGCTGCAGGCACTGGTGATGCAGCTCGCGCGCATTCAGAGCGCAGACCCACTGCGGTTTGATGTGTTGGCCTTTGACGCGCCGCAGGTGGTGGTGTTTGCGAGCGACCATGGCATTTGCGACGAGGGGGTGTCTGCGCTGCCGCCTGGCGCTACCCGCGAGCGGGTGCTGCAGATGCTGCGCGGCGAAGCGCCGATCAACACAGTGGCTGCGATGCAGGGCTTTGCCCTCACGGTGGTGGACGCAGGCGTGGCCAGCCACCTGAGCGAAGGGCCGGACGCGGTCGGCGCACCGGTGGTTGCGCTGCTGCTTCGCAAGATCGGCTACGGCACACGCAACATGAACATGGGGCCGGCGATGTCGGTGGCGCAGGCGGTGTCTGCGCTGCACGCGGGCATGGACGTGGTGCGACACCTGCCGGGCAACGTGCTGGCGCTGGGCGATGTGGGCGAGGGCGACAGCGCGTGTGCCGCACTGCTGCTGTCTCGGCTGTGCGGCGTGCCGCTGGCAGATGCCTGCGGACACGAGCAAGCGGAGGCCGACGGCCAAGACAGCAGGCAGACGCAAACCCGGCTCGATGTGCTGTTTGCCGTCGCGCGCAGGCACCGACAGTCTCTCTCACCGCTGAGCGCGCTGGCGGCGATGGGCGGTTATGAGATCGCGATGATGGCCGGTGCGATGCTGCAGGCGGCCAGCGAGCGCCGGGTGGTGCTGGTGGACGGCTTTGTGGCAGGCACGGCCGCTCTGGTGGCGCGCGGCCTGTGCCCGGCGGTGGCCGACTACCTGGTGTTTGGGCACCGCGCAGCCGAGCCGGGTCACCGCTTGCTGCTGATCCATTTGCAGGCCCAGCCTTTGCTGGACCTGGGGCTTCGCTTGGGTCAAGGCGTGGGCGCTCTGCTGGCCTGGCCGCTGCTACAGAGCGCACAGGCCTTGCTGGCACGCGGTGGCTCTGACAGGGTGGGCGCGACCGGTTTGGCGTCGGACTCGCTGGGCTGAGGCAGCGCCAAACTGGATTTGCTTGGTGCGCGTACCGATGCAGCCCCAGGCAGGAGCGACCGATATGGCGCTTTTAACCGGCTGGCTTGCCTGGCATGTCTGGCATGTCTGGCATGTCAAGCGTGACGGCGGCTGGACTGTCGAGGCTGGCACCCAGGCGCACCTGTTGCTTCGTCACCGACTGCAGCACCATCCCGGTCACCACCTCGGCACCGACACGAAAAGGCCGGGCCGGCTGACCATCAACCCCGATCAATGCCACCCCGCGCGCGCTGCCCACCGCCACCACGCCTTGCAGGGCGTAGCGGCTCGCGGCAACCGGGGCAGCCATGGCCAGCGGGGTGGCAGCTGGCAAAGCGCCCAGGGCGCGCGCCAGCAGCGCAGCATCGACCACCGGCGGTGCGCTCGCCAAGGCAGGCACGGGCGTAACAGGCGCACGGCCCAGGGCTTGCAACACCCAATACCCCGCGCTCAAGCCAGCAGCCAACCACAACAGCCCCGCCAACAGAGCAGGCCAGGGCCTGCGGCTGGCCGATCGCACGCTGGCGATTTCACCGGAAAAAGCCAGGTGAGCAGAAGGGGAGACCTTGGACATCGGCGCATTATGATCGACCTGCCCCATGCGTCAGCCCGTTGCAGCGGCCGGGGTGGGGTGGCTGCTTGGCCTTCTTGCGCCCCTTGCGCCACCCTCTTTCACCAATCGCTCTTACCAGTCGCTCTTACCAGTCGCTTTCACCAGCCGCTTTTACCAGCCGCTCTCACACCCCCCTTCTTTCACACGAATTGCCTGCGGGAGAATTTGCGTTGACCCAAGCCCTTGCCATGTTCCAGCCCCTGCGCGCCACCGCCCTGAGAGCCGCTCGCCGTGTGCAGCACGGCTTCACCCTGATTGAGCTGATGGTGGTGCTGGTCATCGTTGGCGTGCTGGCGGCGCTGATCGTGCCCAACGTGCTGGACCGCGCCGACGATGCTCGGGTGACCGCAGCAAAGACCGATGTGAACAACCTGATGCAGGCGCTCAAGCTGTACCGCCTGGACAACCAGCGCTATCCCACCAGCGAGCAAGGCCTGGCGGCGCTGGTGAACAAGCCGGCGGCCAGCCCAGTGCCGCCGAACTGGCGCCCTTATCTGGAGAAACTGCCCGCCGACCCCTGGAGCCAGCCCTACCGCTACCTCAACCCCGGCGTGCATGGCGAGGTGGATGTGTTGTCGCTGGGCGCGGACGGCCAGCCGGGTGGTGAGGGCAAAGACTCGGATGTGGGCAGCTGGATGTGATGCGCATGCGCGCACGCGGCTTCACCCTGCTGGAGCTGCTGGTGGTGCTGGCCATCGTGGCGCTGGCGACAGCGGGGGCCACGCTGGCGCTGCGCGACAGCAACGCGACCCAGCTGGAGCGCGAGGCGCTGCGGTTGGCGGCGATGCTGGAGTCGGCCCGGGCGCAGTCGCGCACCAGCGGTATCCCGGTGGTGTGGCGCACGCTGCCGCAAGGCTTTGAATTTCTGGGTCTGCGACCGCGCGAGGAGGACCCCGACTCGCTGGCTGGCGCGCGAAACTGGCTCGACCCGCAAACCCGAGCGCAGATCGAGCGCCCGGCCAATGCAGCCACCCTGGTGCTGGGCCCGGAACCGCTGATCGCCTCGCAACGCCTGATTTTGTTGCTCGGTGAGCGCCAGCTCACATTGGCCACCGACGGGTTGGCTGCGTTTGCGGTGGTCTCGCCATGAGCGGGCACAACCAGCAGCGGGGTTTCACCCTGATCGAGGTGCTGGTGGCGCTGGCGGTGGTCGCGATCACGCTGAGCGCTGGCCTGCAGGCCACTGGCGCGCTCACCCGCGCAGCGACCCGCCAAACCGATCAGTGGCTGGCCCAGCTCTGCGCCGAAAACGCGCTGACCCGCTTGCGTCTGGTGCGCCAGCTGCCCGATGTGGGCGACAGCATGGTGAGCTGTGAACAGGCCGGGCAGACCTTGCAGGTGCGGCTGGCGGTGCTCGCGACACCAAACCCGAACTTTCGCCGGGTTGACGCGACGGTGGAGGGTGTGGTGGACGGCACGCTGGTGCGACTGCTGACCATTTCTACTGTGCAGGGTCGATTTTGAACAGGCCCCCACGCTCCCCCGCTGCGCGTGGTCCGCTGCCCCCCGAGGGGGCTGATCCGGCTTGGGGCGGCCCGGCGCCGGAGCTGCTGCCCCCACGCTCCCCCGCTGCGCGTGGTCCGCTGCCCCCCGAGGGGGCTGATCCGGCTTGGGGCGGCCCAGCGCCGGAGCTGCTGCCCCCACGCTCCCCCGCTGCGCGTGGTCCGCTGCCCCCCGAGGGGGCTGATCCGGCTTGGGGCGGCCCGGCGCCGGAGCTGCTGCCCCCACGCTCCCCCGCTGCGCGTGGTCCGCTGCCCCCCGAGGGGGCTGATCCGGCTTGGGGCGGCCCAGCGCCGGAGCTGCTGCCCCCACGCTCCCC
>Ga0209702_10007848_pt1 | contig 12792 bp, 10 predicted proteins | sample FRY01_FD_187210 | JGI IMG/M metagenome (GOLD analysis project Ga0209702, IMG submission 187210) | Freshwater microbial communities from Lake Fryxell liftoff mats and glacier meltwater in Antarctica - FRY-01 (SPAdes) (version 2) | ecosystem: Environmental > Aquatic > Freshwater > Ice > Glacier... | reverse complement strand
TGAGGACAACGCGTTCCACCCAATCAAATGGCTACGCTTAGAATTGAGATGCTCTCACGCGCCCATCCAGCTTTGCGAAGAGCCCAAACCGGCGTCCCTTCCTTCCCGCTGATCGACTCAATCATGAAAATTACCCCAGCTGGCTCTCAGGCCTCTGCCCCCGGCCCCGCCGCATGGTTCACGGGGACGGTCCGCATCGATCCCTTGTTTCAACCTAACGCTCCGGCCCGCGTTGCCGGGGCCAGCGTGACTTTCGAACCAAGTGCGCGCACTGCTTGGCACACGCATCCGTTGGGCCAGACGCTCATCGTCACGGCCGGCGTTGGTCGGGTGCAGCGGGAGGGCGGTCCGATCGAGGAAATTCGACCCGGTGACGTCGTTTGGTTTCCACCGGGCGAGAAACATTGGCACGGCGCCGCACCCACCACGGCCATGACGCATCTCGCGATCCAGGAAAGTTTCGACGGCAAAGTCGTCGAGTGGATGGAGCACGTGAGTGACAAACAATACGGCGCCTGAGTCCTCGAGATCCGAACGCAGCAAACCCACCTTCCCGATGTCCAGACCCAGGCCTGCGCTGGCTTCGTTGGAGAACGTGAGTTGGTTGCGCAGAGCTTAGTCGAGGGTGGCGTCGAGAGTGATTTCGGCTTTCAGGAGGCGGGATATCGGGCAGCCGACCTTGGCGCCGTTGGCGATTTCGGCGAACTTCGCGGCGTCGATGCCGGGGACCTTGGCGGTGGTCTTGAGGTGGACTTTCGTCACGGTCCAGCTGGTGTCGGGGAGGTTCTCCAAGGTGACCGTGGCGTTGGTGGCGACGCTCTCGGGAGTAAAGCCGGCTTTGCCGAGTTCGGCGGAGAGGGCCATGCTGAAGCAACCGGCGTGGGCCGCGGCGATCAGTTCCTCGGGATTGGTGCCCGGGCCGTTCTCGAAACGGGTGCCGAAAGAATACGGGGTGTCCTTGAGGACGTTGCTGTCAGTGGAAAGGGTGCCGCGACCAGACTTGAGGTCGCCGCGCCAAACGGCGAAGGCTTTGCGTTTCATAGATGAATCGGGACGGAGAATGCCCGAGCGATTGAGAACAACCGCGTGAACACCGTAGCCTAGCTAACCAGTGGAAGAGTGCAAATCGGGCGCGACTTGCCGGTCGGTGCTCACGACAAGCTGAACAACAAAACGCCGGCTCTACCGACCATGCAGATCGGACCCACGGGAGCTTTTGACCCACCCCGCGGCCTCTTGGGAGCGAAAGGTTTTTTGAATGCGACCCAGCATTCTAAGCAGTGATCGGCTGATTCTGGAGAAGCTCATGGAGATGGTGGTTTGGACGGCGAACGCGGGAAGGAGGAATGAGTAACTAAGAGCGGCAAGATTTAGACTTCAAGGGTTGAAGAAACTAGCGAGGCGCTCTGATGGCTGGGTTTGCCCTGATAAAACGGACACGCGTTGAGCGTGATGGTTGATAGTTTTGACGTCTCTGCTTGGATCCATTTGAATTCCCCCAACGAGGAGCGCAAGTTCCTCCGTTTTGAAGCAATCATGCCTCTGGCGGCAGTGGATTCAACTTAAGTTTGATGTGTTTAACCACGCCCTCTCGGACGATGGTCAAGTCGACGGATTGGCCCGCCTTGCGCAGAATGATATCGGACACCTCGCTAATCCCGCCAAATTCTATGTCGTCTATCGCGAGGAGTATGTCGCCGGAGAGGATGTTTGCGCGAAAAGCTGGGGATCCGTCTACCACATATTCCAGCATGACCCCTGTGTTGCGCTGTAGTTGATGGCGTTGGTCATCAGTGAGAGGGACAGAATTCCAGCCCGCCACGAAGTAGCGTCTCCGCAGGAACAAAGCGTTGTATGTGTTGCGTGTGACATTATAGGGGATGTAAGTGGTGGTTGAGGTGGCCGGCCCTACGGTGGTTGAGGTGCCCGAGTAGTTGGCTGTAGCGTTAGCATAGCCGCCAGAACCGTGGGCATTCGCATTGACCTGACCGCTATTGTAGGTCGTCGAGACCTGACCCGGCTGGTAGGTCGTCAACGGGATCACCCCGCTTACCGTTCCGGCATAGGCTTGACTGAGCAAAACGATGTCCGCTTGAACCTCCTTGGCCTTGGCGCGGAGTGCCGGTCTATAGTTTTTGGCGGCCGCCTCGAAGGCTGAAGCGCCAATTACTTCATAACCTTGGCGATTGTATTGCCTGACGGTCGCCGCCAAGGCAGCATCCGGAACAGGCACAAATTGGGCTTCTCCGGTGTGTGGCTGGAGCCACTTCTCCTCACCGGGAGGAACCTGGTCAGTGTAGAATTGCGTGTAGGGATTTTGACAAGACGCCCAGAATGTCAGCCCAACCGTCACTAATAGGCCGCGCATAAGAGCAGGGACAGTAGTTTTCACGGCTAAAGCGTAACCTGAAGCATGGGTTTGCCCAGATAAAACGGACACGCGTTGAGCGTGATGGTTTTGAGGTGTGCTTCGGAGTCGAGGGGACTTTGATAGCCGAGGGAGGAGTGAAGCTGGACACTGTGATAAAAGCTTTCGACGTAGTCAAAGATGGCAGTGGTGGCTTCGGCCCGAGTGCGGAAGTCTCGTCGGTAGACCAACTCGTGTTTGAGCGAACTCCAGAATGACTCCATGGCGGCATTCTCGTAGCCGTTTCCACGGCGACTTATAGAGGCGACGTAACCATTCGCCGCCGTGAGTGCCGAGCGATAAGCCGAGCTGGTATACTGGCAGCCATGATCCGAGTGATGCGCCACGCCCGCTGGCGGGCGTCGGTGCCGTAGGGCCATCAGCAAAGCGGCCAACGGTAGCGCAGTTTCCAAGCCGGAGCCCATGGCCCAACCGATCAGCCGACGGCTAGAAAGGTCGAGCACACCGGCCAGATACAGCCAGCCCTCTTGCGTGGGCGCGTAGGTGATGTCGCTCACCCAGACCTCGTCGGTCCGAGTGGGCGTTGCCCCAGCTTCCTTCCTTCTTCGTCATGATTGAGTCCTTTCTTTGGGCCAACCCCTGTCCGTCAATTCAGGGCAGCCTCAGGCCCCGACGAGCGATGTTGATGTGGTCGCTCGTGAGTTCGTCCTTCGGTTGCCGCACCGGCAGGCCCGTCGCTTCGGCCACCTTGGACCACGCCGCCCGGCGCGATTCCCAAGAGAACCGAATAGGAGCTTTCAATCGCAGGCCGCCGCGATCGTCGGTGGCGAAGAGGCGTTCTAGGTGCTCCACGAAAACAGGACGGCCATAGGGCGCTAGTCCCATGACTTTGTATTCGGATCCGAACGAATGAAATCCGAGATACTCGGTCACAAGCGTATAAAGCATTCCGAGACCGTTTTCGTAGGGTTGTTCATACTGGATGGTCACCTGCTGATCATCGATGATGCCCGCGCTGGCCGAGTAGTCCTCACCCTTCCCATCAACACATAGAAACGCGGCGCTCTCGAACGGCGAGGTGTGGAAAGCCCCGGCGACGTGGGTAAGGTGGTGCCAAGCATAGTGGAACTTGGCGTTGGGAAAAAGCTGGCGGGCGGGACGGGAGAAGAGGCCGGGCCACGAACCCGGAAGCCAACGTCCTAACCACCGGGTCAACTTGCCCCCAGGCTGGCCGGTGATGTCGAACAAGTGGCTCTGCAGTGACTTCTCGGCGAAGACCACGTCGGTGACTTCGGAAGCGTCAATCTTGCCTGCCGCCAAGCAGTCTTCGATTGCAAAACTGGGGAAGGCCCCGTCGTGTTTTTTGCGGGTAAACCGTTCTTCTTGAGAAGAACTTATTAGGTTGGGTCCGATCATCAACGCAGCGTTGGCATCGTGTCCGAGATACCCACCGATTCCCATAATGACAGCATTCTTCGGCATAGCTTAGTTCGCCAGCCAAGCTGAATTAGAGGATAAACAGGTCAATGCTCGACGGCCTTAGGTGGCGAAATAAGTAAAGCCTCACTGTATAGAATACTCGGTAATCGGACGACGAGGCCGACCGTCTGAAGTGGCCTCCGAGGTTTGGGCCGATTGGCGGGTTGAACTGCACGGGACTTGATCCGAAGCGGCGCTTGGGAAAGGCTTGGGCGATGACTCCACTTGCCACGCTGCGCACACCGTTTGCCGAAAAATTTGGGGTGCCGCGTCAGTCGGGGATCATCGCGGCGGCGGAGGCGCGCGTAGAGTTTTTGCCCGAGTTTGCTTCGCCGGATTTTGTGCGCGGGTTGGAGGCGTTCTCCCATGTGTGGCTAATCACGGGTTTTCACAAGAACCCGCCTTGGGACGGCGCATCGACGGTGCGCCCGCCGCGACTCGGGGGCAACGAACGCGTGGGCGTGTTTGCGTCGCGCGCACCGCAGCGGCCCAACGGTCTGGGGTTGTCGCTGGTGGAGTTGCTCGCGATCGAGCCCGGCGCTTTGCGGGTCGGCGGGATCGACTGCGTCGACGGCACGCCGGTCTACGACATCAAACCCTACCTGCCGTGGTGCGAAGCGAAGCCCGAGGCGCGCGCCGATTGGGCGGGATCAGCCCCGACGGTGCGATCCGTCGACGACGTTTTGGTGGCGAACGAAGTCGCCGCGATCTTGCCGCCCGAAGTCCTCAAGCTCGCTCAGCAAGTGCTGACGCTCGACCTGCAACCCGCCTATCAGAAAGACAAAGCGACGCCGCGCACCTACGGCGTGACTTTGGCGGGTTGGAACCTGCGTTGGCGATTCACCGAGCCCGACCGAGTGGAGATTTTCGAGGCGACGCGGGTAGAATGATCTCTACGCGAATTTGTGGGTTGTGGTGTTTAGTCAACCTGTTCACTCCGCCGTCACCCCGGCCTTGGCGCGAGGCTCACCCCTTCGCCAAGGCTGGGCCCACCTGCGGAGTATATCGTGGGATGGTGGTTCTATTGCGGCTGTGACCAGCGAACCGGCTGGGCCACTAAATCTAGAAGTTGAGCTCGTAGCGGGCGCTGCGGCCGGCGCCGGTGGGGCGGAATGCTCCGCACTCGACGAGCGACTGGAGGTCGCGGGTGGCGGTGGCTTTAGAGACGCGATTGAGCGACACGTATTTGCGGGCGTTCATCCCGCCGTCGAAGCCGTCGGGCCCGGCCTCGAGCATGCGCCGCACGCAGCGCAGTTGCCGTTCGTTGAGGGTCTGGCCGTGGTGATCGAAGAAACGCGCCTGATTCAGCACGAACGTCACCAACGTTTCCGCATCGCGCTGGGCCGCGAGCACGGTGGGGACAAAGTAGCGCAGCCAAGGCGTGATTTCATTAGCGCGCTGGGCTTGCTCAAGGGCGGCGTAGTAGTCTTTGCGATGGGCTTCGATCGTGCGGGAGAGACTCAAGGTGGCGGGGCGCCCCAGACTTTGGGAAAGGGCTTTTTCGGCCAAGGCTCGGCCGATGCGTCCGTTGCCATCTTCGAAAGGATGGATCGATTCGAAGTAGAGATGGACGAGAGCGGCGTGCACCGGCGGCGCGGTGATCTCGCGCCGCGATTGGTTGAACCACGCGAGGAAGCGGGTCATTTCGGCGGGCACTTGAGCCGAGGGTGGTGCCTCGAAATGGAGTCGGGTTTTGCCCACGGCGCCGGAGATGACTTGCATCGGTTCGGCGTGGGTGCGCCATGCGCCCTTGAGCACGCGCGCTTCGGCTTGCATCAGAGTTTGGTGCCACGCAAAGAGCGTGGCCTCATTGAGGGGTGCGTCCCATGACTCGCGGACTTGAATCATGAGCTCCGCCGCGCCAGCGGAGGCTCGATCCGGTGCCGGGTGAGGTTGGTCGATCAGACCGAGCCGATGGCGCACCGACAACATCACGTCGGGGCGACTGAGGGATTGGCCTTCGATGGCCGAAGTCTTCATGGCCTCGGCGATCATCAGCTGAGCGAGAGCCTCGGTCCGATCGCCCTCCGGCAAGGCTTTGAGCAGGCCCGAGACTTGACCGGCTTGGTCCGCAAACTGCAGGAGTTCGGCTTCCACGGCGGTGAGATCGTAGCGGAAGTTCGGCCAGTCAGGTTGTTGCCAATTAAAGGCCATGAGCCGAATAAAACCCCTAATCGGCTCACAATAAAGCTAAATAATGAGCCGATTAAGGGATGTAATCGGCTCATGGCGGGTTGAGTGGCGACGGATTCGGGTAGAAAGCCGGAAACAGCGCGTCCGGCTACCGGGGACTATCGATGGCCGAATCGCTCAGTAACGCGGTTCGTCCAAGAGGGCTAAGAGCTCTGCTTCGGTGATGCGGCGTTGGGCCATGGAGTCGCGTGCGCGGAGAGTGAAGGTGTCGCCTTCTTTCTCGATCGTATCGAAATTGACGGTTACGCACCACGGGGTGCCGGTTTCGTCTTGCCTTCCGTAGCGGAAGGGCCAGATGGAGAGGGAACCGGGATCAGGCGAGGACCTGCCGCAGTGTTTCCAAGTCCATCACTTGCGCGAGGCTCTCTTCCTGCACGACGGCGGCGGCGAGAGCGGCTTTCTCCTGCTGGAGCGCGCGGATTTTTTGTTCGACGGTGTTGGCGGCGAGCAGGCGGTAGGCGATCACGGGACGGGTCTGGCCGATGCGGTGGGTGCGGTCGATGGCCTGCGCCTCGACGGCGGGATTCCACCACGGATCGTAGAGGATCGCGTAACTCGCCGCAGTGAGATTGAGGCCGAAACCGGCGGCTTTCAGCGAGAGCAGGAAGACCGTTTTGCTCGTGTCGCTTTGAAACTGGTCCACCAGTTCGGCGCGGTTTTCCGTTTGACCGGTGAGCATGAGGTGGCCGACGCCGGCGGCGGCGAGACGACTGCGGATGATTTCGAGCATGCCGACGAATTGGCTGAAAACGAGAACCTGGTGACCTTCTTCACGCAGTTCTTCGAGGCGTTCGACGAGGGCTTCGAGCTTGGCGCTGGGCAAGTCGGCGTGAGCGGGGTCCACTAGCGCCGGGTGGCAGCAGATCTGGCGGAGGCGCAGGAGGCTGGCGAGGACGTTGAAGCGCACTTTGTCAAGGGCGCGGGACGTCTCGATGCCGAGGAGCTGGGCGCGGGCGCGCTTGAGTTCGGCGTCGTAGAGTTTGCGCTGGCCGGGCTCGAGCTCGACGATGAGTTCGTCCTCGGTGCGGGACGGCAGGTCGGGTGCGGCCTGGGCCTTGGTGCGGCGCAGGAGAAAGTGGCGCACGCGGCGGTGGAGGCGGTCGAGGGCGGCGGGATCTTTATCGTCATACTGGCGGCAGAAAGCTGCCTGCGTGCCGAGAAGACCGGGTTGGGCGAAGGCGAAGAGGCTCCACAGGTCGGTGAGGCGGTTCTCGACGGGAGTGCCGGTGAGGATCAGCCGGTGACGGCTCGGGAGGGCGCGCGCGGTGGCGGCGATCTGACTGCCGGGGTTCTTGATGAACTGCCCTTCATCGAGGACGACGGCGTCCCACGCGACGGAGTGGAACCAGGGCGCGTTGAGCCGGAGCTGGGTGTAGTTGGCAACCAGAAGCCGGGCGTCGAGCGCGGCGGATTCGGCCCGGGCGAGCGCGGGGGTGAAGGCAACGGCAGTAAGTGAGGGGGCGAAGCGGGCGGCCTCGGTGAGCCAGCCGTGGGTGACGCTTTTCGGACACACGACGAGGACACGGAAGACGCCGGCCGGGGCCGTGGTCGGACCGGCGGATGGAAGCGCGGCGGATTTTTTGGCGCGACTGCGGCGTTTGCCTGCGGGACTGTCTTGGGGTTGGAGATCTGCAATCTCCGAAGCGGGTGTGAAAGTTGCGGCCAGATGCAGCAGCCAGGCGAGAGCCTGCACGGTCTTGCCCAGACCCATGTCGTCGGCGAGCACGCCGCCGAAACCCTGCGCCGAAAGATGCACCAGAAAGTGAAAGCCTTCCCGCTGGTAGGGCCGGAGCGTGGCGGTGAGGCCGACCGGGAGCGGAGGCGGCGGCAGGGAGGTGAGCGCGGCGGCGCGCTCGCGCAAGGCGGCGGCAAGTCCTGCGTCGCGCGAGGCAAAAGCGGCCGCTTCGCTGGCGAGCTGGAGCGCGTGCAGGCGGTGCGTGGCGGCTTTTCCGGAGGTGAACACTTCCCCGGCGGTGAGGCCGAGGCGGGCAAGGGTGGCGGCGACATCACCGCCCTCGGCTTCGGCTATGAGTTCGAGTCGGCGCCAGCCGCCTTTGGGGAGGCGCACCCATTTGCCGCGGGCCTTGAGCAGCAGGGCGATTTCTTCGTCGCTGAGGGTGGTGTCCTCGACGCGCAGGGCGATGGTGAGGTCGAACCAGTCCCGGCCGGAGCCGGCGGGAATGGCCGAGAAATCCACGGTCGCGCGCAGCGGAGCGCCAAAGAATCCGGCGAGTTCGGGCGTGGTCTCGATGTCGAGACCAGCCGGCAGCGTGGCGTGCCAGGCCAGAAAATCCTCGGGAAAGGTCTTGGTCGCCGGGCGGGTCCAGGCTCCGGCCCAGTCGTTCCAAGTCAGGCGGAAGTCGGCAAAGCGCGCGCCCGCAGCATTGGCGTCCGTGAGATTGAATTCAAGGATGAGATCGTCCGGTCGGCGGGGCGGGGGCGCGCCGCCTTGGGTCCACTGCCAGCCGCCCTGGCCGCGCCATTGTTGTTCGCACGCCGGATCGTCGGCCCGGGCCAGGAGCCGGGCGTGGAACTGCGGAGTGGAATAGTCGCTGTCGGGTTCGGGGAGAGAAAGTTGCAGCAATGGACGCAGCATGACGGTGCGGCATTTTAGCTCGAGCGCCGGTGGCAGCCGCAGCCCGGCGGCACGGAGCCGGGTCATGATGCGCGCGTCACCGAGTGCGATGGCGGGCAGGGGCGTGGTGGGCAGGGGTGGCGGCCCGCGCCAGACGCGACCGGCGTGGAGGTAGAGCGGCCGGGGTGGACCGGCGATGAGACGGGCGCCCGCTGCGGAAGAGCCGTCCGGGGCGGCGAGGTGCACCTCGAGCTGGTCGCGGACGGTGGCGGACATGACCGCTACGGGCACCAGCGGCTCCGGTTCGAGCACAAAGGGGCGGCCGTCCGGCAGCACGATGGCGGGATGGGCGGAGTGCGCGGCCAGGATGGCGGCGGTGATCTCCGGGGCCAAGGCCCGCTTGAAGGGGCTGCCGAAATAGCCGTAACGGTTGGAGAGCAGGAGGGTGAGCACCAGGGCGGCTTCGGCCGGCGGCAACGCTTCGAAATCGGCGGATTTCGCGTCCGTGAGGGCCGAGGCCCATTTTGACGAGGGCGGCTTCCACAGCTTGTCCGGTGCGCTGCGCTGCTCGATGAACAAGCGGCCCTGGTCGTCGAGCCGGGCCCGCAGATTGCCGGCTCCGGTGCCAAGTTCACCACCGGGCGGGACTTGACCGTAATCTGCGGGGACGGCCAGGGTCTGCTGCCACGTGTCGAGATGCTGTTGTGCGCGGAGGGTGTCGAAGGCGGCATGAACGCCGCTGGTGTCGGTGAGCGGGAGAAATGCTTCCGGGACCGGGCGGCGGTTCAGTTCAAGGCTGTAGGCGAGATATTGCCAGAGTGCCCAGGGATCGGCGGGCGCGGTGTTGTGGCTCCACCAATCGCGGAAGAGTGGAGTCCATTGCGGCGCCCCGGCGGGAATCGCGTCGGCGAAGCCATGCCGCCGGAGCGCCTCCTCGTAGAGGGTGGAGTGAGATTGGGCGAAATCAGTGAAGAGCGCGGCGAGCTGACCGAGCCGGCGGCCCTCGGCGTCGGTGAGAGGGCGGCCGAGTTTTTCGGCGAGCACGGGCGACCACTGCTCGCGGAAGGAGTCTTTTTTACCAGCGAGCGCAGCGTTGGGCCGCGCTGAAACGGACGGGAGCCCTGGCGGGAAGTCGTCATCGTCCAGCGCTTCGGCGATATCCGAGGTCGGCCTGTATTCGGCTCCGTAGTCGGCGCCTTGTTTGGCGATCCAAGTGAGGCCGGCGGCCACGGCGTGCTTGCAATCGCTTTCCATCGGACAAGTGCAGCGGGAAGACCACTGGCCACGGGTCAGGAAGAGCGTGACGCCGTAGGTTTCCTGCCCTTCGACGTCGGCCTCGATATAATGGTCGGCTTCGGCCCAGGCGGCGATTACCCGGCCTTCCTCGTAGTAGGCCAGGCCGCGCCGACGGGTGGCCGGGTCGAGCGTGGCCAGCCAGGCGTCGAGCGCGGCCAGCGCCTCGAGGGTCCTGACGCTGCGCACGACGGGAGGGCGAGCTTTGGCACACATAGCGGGCAGCGCTTCGCGATCAATAAACCTGCTCGTCGAGCAGGGTGAAGAGCTCGGTTTCGGTGATGCGTTTTTGCTGCATGGAGTCGCGTTCGCGGAGGGTGAAGGTGTCGCCTTCTTTCTCAATCGTGTCGAAGTCGATGGTCACGCACCACGGGGTGCCGATTTCGTCCTGGCGACGGTAGCGGCGGCCGATGGCGCCGGCTTCGTCGTAGAACACGGCGTAGCGGCGCTGGAGTTTTTTGTAGAGCGCCTTGGCGCGGTCGGTGAGAGCTTCCTTGTTCTTGAGGAGCGGGAGGACGGCGACCTTGACCGGCGCGATGCGCGGCGAGAGGCGGAGCACGGTGCGCGTCTCGGTGTTGCCCTTCTCGTCGGTGACTTGCTCCTCGGCATAAGCGGCGCAGAGCACGGCGAGGAAGATACGATCGGTGCCGACGGCGGGTTCGATGACGTGCGGCACGAATTTCTTCTTCGTGGCTTCGTCGAAGATTTCGTGCGATTTGCCGGAAGCCTTGGCGTGTTGGTTGAGATCGTAATTACCGCGCGCGGCGATCCCCCAGAGCTCCTGCACGCCGAAGGGATACTTAAACATGATGTCGGTCGTGCCGCGCGAGTAGAACGCGAGCTTAGCCTTCTCGTGGTCGAAGAGGGAGAGGTGCGATTCGGGCAGGCCGATCGACTTGAGCCAGTCCCAGCACCACTGGATCCACTCCTTGTGCGCCTTTTCCCAATCGGCGTCTTCGTGGATGAAGTATTCCATCTCCATCTGCTCGAATTCGCGGGAGCGGAAGATGAAGTTGCGCGGCGTGATTTCGTTGCGGAACGACTTGCCGATTTGCGCGATGCCGAAGGGCAGTTTCACGCGGCCGGTGTCGACGACGTTTTTGAAATCAACAAACATACCCTGCGCCGTTTCGGGGCGCAGGTAGGCGACCGACGAACCGTCGGTCATCGCGCCGACGTTGGTCTGAAACATCATGTTGAACGAACGCGGCGCGGTCAGGCTACCGGGCTCGCCCGTGGCGGGAGAGGGGATCAGGGGGATCTCCTCGGGCGCGGCCTCGGTCATGTCTTTGGCGACGACGGGAGCGAGCGTGCCTTGGATGGCCTTTTTGCGTTTCATCGCCTCGGCCTTTTCCTGCAGCTCTTCGGTAGTGCGCTCGCTTTCCAGGGCCGAGACATAGCCAGCGGTGTTCCCGTCTACCACGACCGCGGCGAAGAACAACTGATCCGCGCGATACCGTTGCTTGCTGACTTTGCAATCGACGAGCGGGTCGGTGAAGCTGGCAACGTGGCCGGAGGCTTCCCAGACCTTCGGGTGCATGATGATCGAGGTCTCGAGGCCGACGATATCGTCGCGGCGTTGCACCATGTCGTCCCACCAGCAGTCGCGAATGTTTTTCTTCAGCTCGGAGCCGAGGGGGCCGTAGTCGAAGAAGCCGTTGAAACCGCCGTAAATTTCGGAGGAGGGAAAGATGAAGCCCCGGCGCTTAGCGAGAGCGACGAGGTTTTCCATAGTGGTTTCGGCAGGAGCGGCGGATTCGGACATAAGGTGCGGACGTTAACGGGAGTGGTTACTTGCGGTCAACGCCGGGGTGCGAGGGCGAGGCGGAAGCCCGTGGCCGCATTCCCCAGACTGGGATGGGTCCAGGTGCGATACGCGGAACGACCCGACCCGGCGGGACAGTCCCAACACCCGCCGCGCAGAACTCGAAACTGGCCGGTTGGCGATCCCGCAGGGTCGTTCACCCGCCCGCCGGGATATCCTCCATACCAATCGGAACACCACTCCACGACGTTGCCGTGCATGTCATGGAAGCCCCAGTCGTTGGGCTGCTTTTGGCCGACCGGATGCGTTTGCCCACCGCTGTTGGCATCATACCAAGTCAGCGAATCGATGTCGCCCGCGAAAATGCCGGTGGTGCCGGCCAGACAGGCGTATTCCCACTGGGCTTCGGTCGGCAGCGTATATTCGTAGCCAGCGGGCAAACGCCCGGCGGCGCGTTCCTGCGTGTTAAGTCTCGCGCAGAATATCATGACAATATTCCAAGTGATTTTTCCCACCGGTCGCTCCGACCCCTGAAAATGACTGGGCAGGGGAACATCGTCCATGACGGCCAGCCATTGTGCCTGGGTGACCTCGGTGCGGCCGAGCCAGTAACCTTGCGTGAGCGTGACCTCGGTGTCGTCCCCGGCGCCAAAAGTGCTGCTCATCAGGAAGGTGCCGGGTTTGACCCAGATCATCGCAATGGCCGGACTGGCGGCCGTGAAATCAACCCTGGGCAGGGGCGGAGTAGAGTCGGGGTTCCGGTCGGCGCGCAGGGGAGGGATCAAGGCACAAAGAACCAAAATTGCGACGACAAGGCGAACCATGAAGCCGAATCTGGCGCAGAATCCGACCGGGTGCAACCGGGGCATTCACCGATTGCACGCCGATCGGTTTAGCCGACGGGAAATCTAATCGCTATACCGGGGTGATGGGGGCAAACCAAGCCTCTGCAATCATGAGCTCTGTCATCGCGGGAATTTTATTCCCTTGGATCTAATACCCCGAAGCTTGCTTCGGCTTGTTGATGGGTGAGGGTAGGAGATGGAGAGTCGTTACATTCACAAGAGTCACAACGTATCGGTTTTGATGTATCACGTGGTATGCTCGGCGAAATATCGC
>Ga0209702_10007846_pt1 | contig 12794 bp, 10 predicted proteins | sample FRY01_FD_187210 | JGI IMG/M metagenome (GOLD analysis project Ga0209702, IMG submission 187210) | Freshwater microbial communities from Lake Fryxell liftoff mats and glacier meltwater in Antarctica - FRY-01 (SPAdes) (version 2) | ecosystem: Environmental > Aquatic > Freshwater > Ice > Glacier... | reverse complement strand
TTTTATTGTTTTCTAGAATTTGGCTTAGCCAGCAACACGCCATCTGCTTCGTTAAGAGTATTTTGAAGTACTATTTGTACGTCATAAAATCCTCTTGTCTCGCATCTGACGTGTTTCTGACTTTTTAAGTGAACCCTATTTAAGGATTAAATGAGGTATTGGCGGCAGACCAGCTCGTAGTAGTGATGAAGTTACTGAAAGGTAATGGAGCAAAGGGGCTGGCTAGTTTAACCAACTAATAGATACAACCGAAAGGGATGATTGATTATTATGAGGTAAAATCACAGCCAATTATAATTGGTAAATCCATGATGTTTAAATACATTCGTGATGAAAATAGAAGAGCCGTGTGAATTACGAAGTAATCACGAATACAGAAAAAACAATTAAAAAATGAGTACCGGAGACTTTCAAGCACGGTTCCGTGGGAACGTAAGGGTGAAATTTCATTGCGTGACCCGTTAAAGGGCATTTTAAAATGAAATACAGAATCACCTTCATTGTATTAATGCTTTGTATGGTAAATATCGTACAAAGTCAAAATTTCGGTTGCTTTGATGAGAGTGCAATTAATGACGCTATGAATAATAACATATTCAGCAGACAACATACTTTTGACAACTCAGATAAAACTATTAATTGGGAACAATTTTCAATTAGCACTCATCCGAGAAATGGATATTTTGAAAGCTATTCCATTAAAGACGAAAATTGTAATCAGTATATAAAGATGCAAGGCTCAATAAAAGACAACTTACAAGAAGGAATATGGAAATTATACATTAATGAAAAAGTTTACATTACAGGTAATTATGTTAAAGGTAAAAAAGAGGGACTTTGGATTCGCAACTTTATAAACAATTCGGGAAAATCGACTTCTACAGCAGAAATTCAATTTTATAATGATTTATTCAATGGACCAACTAAGTATTATTTCAAGGATGGAAAGTTGGCTAAATCGATAGATTATAAAAATGGTTTATATGAAGGGTTAGAGATCGAATATAATTATAATTACGACAATGATGATACATATTTACATTCCATCAAGGAATACTCAAATGGCCTTCTTAACGGAAATTACCTAATTTATGACTACAAATCATTGGACACGCTAGAATCTGGCCACTATTCAAAAGGGAAGAAAAACGGACGATTTCTATTTAACAATGATGGATTGAAGCATATTATTGACTATTCCAATGGCAAGATCGATGGGAAATTTATAAAGTATCATAGAAATGGAATTATAGCTTTAGAATTAGATTACAAAAACAATTTGCCATACAATTTTATTCAAGCAAATGATTCGATTGGAAGTACGATACTTATCGGCACATTTTTAAACGGGAATGGTACCATAAACCTATATTATGAGAGCGGATCATTGAATTCTATTGCGGAATACAAAAATCAATTAATTGCAGGTAAGTATAAAAATTACTATCCTTCAGGAAACATAAGAGAAGAAGGGATTCTTTTTACAAAAAATAATAATTTCAAGTTTAATAAACAAATCCAAACCTGTCAAGATTTAAACATGTTTTCAGCTTGGTCATTGAACTTTACGAAAGGAACAAACTATACATATTTCAATGAAAACGGAACAGTTAAAGCTATAATCTATTCACAAGAGTCGGACTCAACTGAAAAGGACTTCATAATTACAGAACATTATGAGAATGAGAAACTCAAAAAAGAAGAGTGTAGACTAAACGGTCTGAAAATCGGAAGAACAACTGATTATCATAGCAATGGTAGGATTGAAATGACTGGCAATTTCAAATCACTAAAAATTGACAGTAATGAAACTTCTGTAAAAGATGGAATTTTCAAATACTATTATCCCAATGACACCCTCAGAGCAGAAATAACTTATTCTGATGGTATTGAAATTGGGAATTCGTATTTCTTTAATGACTCTGGCATTTTAAAAAGAATAAAAATTATCGAACCTAGCGGAAATACATTTAATATTTTCGAAAATGACACAGTAAATTTATTGGATACCAAGGGCAAAAAACAAGGCAAATGGATTAGTTTAACAAATCAATTTGCCGAAAATAATTGTTCTGTAATTCCAAATGAAATTGAATATTACGAAAATGACAAGCCAACTGGTGTTTGGGAATCATTTTATTTTAGTGGTAGAAAAATACATGAAACAATAATCTGGCAAGATTCAGTTCACGCACACATGAAACAATGGTATTCCAATGGAAAATTAAATGCCGAAGGAAGTTTAGTCAATCGAATGAGAAATGGGGAATGGAAAGAATATGATTACAAAAAAGGTTTTTTAAGATTCAAGGGTGATTACAATTGTGATAATAAAGTGGGGATATGGCAAATATTTAACAGAAAAGGTAAATTGATTAAGGAAATCGATTACAAAAATGATTGAAAAAAACGCCCTATTATAGCTTCGCAAAAGTGGCGGTTTAGTTTCCAAAAGAGAGTTTAATTTATATTTGGAAATTCGTGTTCCAAAATAGTATTCTGCATGGCTATCGTCTCTTTCGCAAAGCCACGAAACCCTTATCAGAACCTAATTTTAACAATAGCAATTGGAAGCTCTGGTCTTAAATTGAGACATTTGTTTACATATAATTATTTGAATTCTACTGATTAGATTGGGTTTATCAACCGTAGCAAATGTTTTAAGCCTATTTGAGTATATTCTGCTTGTGAATATTTTATCGATGTGTTCATTTGCAGATTTTAGGAGTTGAAGTTGTTATTAGTTGGTCCAGCAAAGCATTTATCGATGTTTACAATTTACCGAAGGTGAGCCTTTGTCGAAGGTGAGCATTTATTCATGTTTGCATTTTTTGGAGCTAAGCATTTTGTCGAACCTCATTCCTGAATATCTTTGTCGCATGAATTTGAGTACTCCATTGCAGCGTTTTAGAGTCGTTGCTATTGCCGAAGGTTGGTCTTTCTTGTTTTTATTGTTTGTGGCAATGCCATTAAAATATGGTCTCGGATTGCCTTTACCAGTTAAATATAGTGGATGGGTTCATGGATTGTTGTTCGTCCTTTTTGGCTTTACGCTTATCGCTGTTTGGGCCGATGAACGATGGAAATTCACGAAAGTTTTGTTGGCCTTTGTATGTTCGCTCGTGCCTTTCGGAACATTTTGGTTCGACCGCAGGCTCCGATAATACCGAAAGCATATCTGCAATAGTTGAAATAAACAGAACAGCTGGTACGTCGATATAACTAGGGCACACTTAAAAACACCTAAATTTATGATTGTGAGAATGTTATAATGTTTAATTTTTTTGATTTGGTGTGCATTATTTGACGAAATTAATCAGATTGTATGCGTCATAAATTATTATTTTTATTGTTTTCTAGAATTTGGCTTAGCCAGCACCACGCCATCTGCTTCGTTAAGAGTATTTTGAAGTACTATTTCTACGTCATAAAATCTTCTTGTCTTGCATCTGAAGTGTTTCTGACTTTTAAGTAAACCTTAAATAAATGATAATCAACATTTTAATATGTGGCCATTATATGTAAAGGGTGAATTATTTTTCTTCTCTTCTCTTTTCTTCTATGTTTTCTCTATGGTAAAAAAAATACCTCTGTCCGTTTTGGCGAAGCACCAATTCCCGATTGTGATCAATGCTGCCAAAACCCGGAATCGCTAAAAATACTTGAGGCTACCCATATTTTGTCCCTACAGTAAAATCTGAGTGATCCAGATAAATGGCTAATAATCTTCATAATTTCCTCTGGTACCATCTAAAACTCACATACCCAAAAGCCATCAATCCCCAGAAAATGACCATTAACTTCTGATTATAAATGCTCATAGCGATCATCGCAACCACTGCAATGACTAAAGCAATAGCAGGGAAATAGGGGAAAAGCGGCACTCGAAAAGGTCTTTCCAAATCCGGATGATTTTTTCTTAATGCAAAGAAAGCAATCATCGAAACGATGTATAATGTCAATGCGCCAAAGCATGCAATGGTAATGATTTCACCTGTTTTGCCAGTCAACAAAGCCAGAATCCCAATTCCCATATTTACAATCAGGGCATTGATTGGCGTCTTGGTTTTCGCATTTACTTTTCCCACAAATGGAGAAATGTATCGCTCTCTTCCAAGTTCCAAAGTTGATCGGCCAGCAGCCAAGATGATTCCATGAAAGGAAGCCACCAAACCAAAAAGTCCCACCGTAATCAGGGTATGGTACAGGATATTACTTTCCCCGACGATTTTGGCAAGCGCTAGCGGAAGTGGAGAATCTGAAGGCTCGGTGCTCCCGGGAGGATAAACGATGGCTTCCCAACCATCCACTCCGACAGCTGAGGTAAAGGTCAAAATACATAAGATCACCAAGGTTATGAGGGCCGAGCTAAATCCTATCAGGATATTCCGTTGCGGATTTTTGGCTTCTTCTGCTACGTTTGCAACGCCCTCGATAGCCAAGAAAAACCAGATCGCAAATGGGATTGCTGCAAAAGCTCCTCCCCAACCGTTAGGCAGTGCATTGGTGGTTAAGTTTTTGAACTCAAATACGGTAAAGCTCACTCCGGAGAAAAGCAGAAGCTCCAATACTGCGATTATCGTGATGACCAATTCAAAATAGGCTGCAAATTTTACCCCTGAGATATTGATTGCCGTGAAGATCAGATAGGCTGAAATGGCGATGACTACAGCGCTGATCTCAGGGAAAAACACATTGAAATACGCTCCAATGGCCGCTGCGATTGCTGGTGGGGCAAAAATGAATTCTATGCTTTGCGCCATTCCTGCCAGAAAACCCCAATTTTTTCCCAATCCCAATCGGGCGTAATCAAATGCGCCGCCAGCCTTGGGAATAGCGCAGGCCATCTCGGTGTAGCTGAAGGTGAAGGTCACATACATGATGATGATGAAAAATGTAGCTACCGCCAATCCAAGCGTCCCGCCTTCGGCAAGTCCCAGATTCCAGCCAAAATACATTCCTGAAATCACATAGCCTACACCTAAACCCCAAAGCATAAAAGGCCCTAGGGTTCGTTTTAATTCATTGTTTTCTGAAGTCATTTCCTAAAAGTTGGGAGTCAAAAGTGTCTTTCAGGTCAACACCTGATAATTTTAAACGAAGAGCCTCCGAGGTCAAAAAAGCGAGTTTCCCAGCTGCATAGGCATAGGGCAAGCCGCCAGCTCGAATATTGGAAATACAGTTTCTTTTTTCGTCTGTATTCCCAGCTTTTGGGTGGTATGTCAAATAGATTCCCATGCTATTGGGAGCGCTCAAACCGGGTCTTTCCCCAATCAAAATAATCGAAATTTCACTGGAAAATAATTCTCCGACCGGATCACTGATCGCAACTCTTCCCTGCTTAATCAGGCAAATAGGTGCTAAAGAAAATGGGTTGATTAGCGGTAGGAATTCCTCAAGGAAGTGAATTGCATGAGTTGAAATGGCATTTGCTGAAAGACCATCGGCGATGAGAATGGAAATATCTGAGGGTTGAGGATTTGAATTTTTTATCTCGGTAATAGACTCCTGACTGAGCTTTCTCCCAAGGTCTGGTCGCTTAATGTAGGTTTCCCGATCTTGTGCTTCACTGCTCAACACAAGATATGGCAGACTCAAATTCTCTAGTTTATTTTGCAACAAAGGAAGATCTAGCGCAGTCCAAACGGCATCTTTGGCCAGTGCATGATCTTTTCTAAAACCTAACAGTTCCGACGTTTTGAGACTGCCGCCCGTTCTTCCCAAAGCGATTCTGGCATCCGTAAATTCTTTTAACTTTTCCCAGGAATTGGACCCACCGCTCATATTTCCAATAGTTTACTTCCAGGATTTACATCCAGAATTTTTCCGGATTGATCTGATAAATTCATTTTTACAAGCCACTCGTCAAATTCAGGTGCTCTTTTGAGACCCAGAACCTGCCGGATATAAAGCTGATCGTGAAATGAAGTGCTTTGATAATTGAGCATCACATCATCAGCACCCGGAACTCCCATAGTAAAATTACAACCCGCTACTCCAAGTAGGGTAAGGAGATTGTCCATATCATCCTGATCGGCATTGATGTGATTGGTATAGCAAATGTCGCAGCCCATCGGTAGACCCATGAGTTTACCACAAAAATGATCCTCCAAACCTGCTCTGATTACTTGCTTGCCATCATAGAGATATTCTGGGCCAATAAATCCAACCACTGTATTGACCAATAAAGGCTTATATTTTCGGGCAACGGCATAGGCACGGACCTCGCATGTTTGCTGATCTATGCCATGATGTGCATTGGCAGAATGGGCGCTTCCCTGTCCAGTTTCAAAGTACATGAAGTTGTTTCCCACCGTTCCACGATTTAACTCCAAACCAGCCCGATAAGCTTCATCCAAAGTGCTTAGATCGAATCCAAAACTGGAATTTGTCTTTTCAGTTCCTCCGATAGATTGGAAGATCAAATCAACGGGAGCATTTTTATTGATCAGGTCGATCGTGGTGGTCACGTGCGAGAGGACGCAGGTTTGTGTCGGGATGTCGTATTGCTGACGTAATCTGTCGAGCATGTCCAGCAGTTTCAAAGTGGATTCCGCTGAGTCCGATGCGGGATTGATTCCAATGACGGCATCTCCGACACCGTACAACAGTCCGTCAATGGTACTTGCCATAATGCCCTTGGCATCGTCGGTTGCACTATTTGGCTGAAGACGTGTAGAAAAGTGACCTTTCAACCCGAGGGTATTTCGGAATTTGGTGACCACTCTGATTTTTGAAGCCACCAAAATCAGATCCTGATTTGCCATGATTTTGCTAACGGCGGCGACCATTTCCGGAGTCAAGCCGAGAGAAATTTGAGCGATTTTGACTCCGTTAGTTTCGTATGCTAGAAGCCAATCGCGAAACCCTCCGACTGTCAAATGAGCAATGGATTTATAAGCTTGGGAGTCAAATTCGTCAAGAATCAATCTTGAAACCGCATCAGTTTCTGCTGGAATGATTTCCTCGTTTAGAAATTGGGAAAGTGGAATATCGGCAAGTACCAATTTGGCTGCTATGCGCTCCTGCTCATTTTGAGCTGCCAATCCAGCCATTTGATCTCCAGATTTTTCAGGAGTTGCTTTTGCTAAAACAGTCTTGAGGTCAGGAAAGGTAAAATTGAAATTTCCAACTGTGTGCTTATAAATCATGTAATGAAGATGCTTCTTTATTTATAAATATCCAATCTTCGGTTAATTCACAATATTAATAATATAATCTAGTTATCCGCAATGATGTCAGTGACTTCTTTTTCTTTGCTTATCTGACTGCCTGCCGGTAGGCAGGGAAGACTGATGGTGTCCCAATAGCCATCGGAATAAGTGTTAATAGTGTAATCATCCCGCGAGGCGGAAATAAAAGAAATTATGAAAATTACCTTAATTGGTTGTGGCACCATGGGTTTGATCTATGCCCGTGCCTTTATAAAATATAGTATCGTTCAACCGGAGAATCTATTATTGGTTGAGAAAAGTCAAGAGCGAGTTGCTGAGCTAATGAAACTTGGTTTTGGTCGCGTGGTAACACCCGATGATGACCAGATTCTAGAAAGTGATTTGATTTTGCTTGCAGTAAAACCTCAGGATTACACGGTTTTATCTCAATCGTTAAAGGGAAGATTAGGTTCGAATAATGTGGTTTTATCAATCATGGCAGGTATTCCGATTTCATATATCGAAGAAACGTTGAGTCATCCAATTGTTGTGCGTGCTATGCCAAATGCACCAGCATCAATGGGAATGGGTGTTACAGCGCTGTTTTCGAATCACGCAGTTACAGGTGATCAATTGCGCAAAGCGGAACATGTTTTATCTACAACTGGCAGAACAGTCTATGTTGATCAGGAATCTCAAATGGATTCTGTTACTGCATTGAGTGGGAGTGGACCTGCATACTTTTATTATATCGTCAAGCATATGATTGATGCAGGAAAGTCGATGGGATTGAATGATGGAGTTTCGGCCATGTTGGTAAAGCAAACGATGTTAGGCGCTTTTCATATGATGAATCAAGCTGATGGTAGCTTAGACGACCTAATTAAAGCTGTTGCTTCTAAAGGTGGCACAACGGAGGCTGCTTTATCAGTTTTTAATGACCAACAAGTTGGGAGGCATATTGAGGAAGCCATTTATGCGGCTGAGAATCGAGCTCGGGAATTATCAAAATAACAACAAGACTTGCATTTTGATAAGAATTGTTCATAATAATTCTATATTTGCGGTCAATTCTTGAGGGTTATTCAAGAATCATTCATCAATCCTGAAAACGATGAGCAAAGGTGCCGAAATAGATGTTTTGGATAGGAAAATCCTAACCATTTTGATGCATGATGCGGTTGTTCCATATACCGAAATTGCCAAGCAGTTGGATGTATCAGCCGGAACAATTCACGTTAGGATGAAGAAGCTTGTCGACATGGGTGTTGTGCTTGGCTCACAATTGGTTGTAAATCCAAGTGTTATTGGTTATGATATTTGCGCTTTCATAGGGATTTTCTTGGATAAAGGTTCGGCCTATAACGAAGCTCGCGACCAAATGATTAATATTCCTGAAATTGTAGAGTTGCATTATACTACAGGAGTTTACAGCATATTCGCTAAGCTACTTTGTAGAGATACCAACCATCTCCGTGAGGTGTTGAACGAGAAAATTCAGGCAATAACAGGCATTCAACGTACCGAAACTTTCATAACACTGGAGCAAGGCTTTTCCCGTCAAATTAACATTCTGTAAGCCTTTCAACGTTTACAAACAAATAGCTGTTTATAACGTAATTTGAATTTCGGTTGCAATTTCCTGATTTATCGGAAATTTGTTTCATAAAACCAAAATCCATAAACATGAAAAAACAATTAATGATTGCGGTACTAGCTTTCTCTTTTGGGATAGCTGGCGCACAAAATCTAACATCGAAGAAGGGTGAAGTAATTTTGCCTGAGCAGGGTGATTGGTCACTAGGTGTAGACGCAAGTCCATTTTTAAATTATGTTGGAAATTTTTTAAGCTCTAATGGAAATTCTGCCCCAACGCAAGATTTCTTAAATGCGAACCAAACCATCATCGGTAAGTATTTTAAAACAGATAAAATGGCTTATCGTGGAATTCTCCGCATTGGTTTGAATACGACAAATATGAATTCAAACATTGCTCAATTTGGCGCTGCTGCTCCAACTTATCCTGCCCTACCATTACTAGTACAAGACACTTACACAGAAAAAAGAACGTTTGTAGGTTTAGGTGGTGGTCTTGAATGGCGCCGCGGAAACACGCGCTTGCAAGGTTATTATGGTGGTGATGTTTTGATTAGTTTTAGCAATTCGGGACGTGAGTTTACATACGGGAACGCGTTGAATGACTCTACTGCGGTGACTCAGATTTCTACTAATTTCTTAACTGAAGATGGAGGTTCATATAACATTGGAAGCGATACCTATGGAAATACAGCTCGTATCAACACAGTAAAAGATGGAAGTGTATTTGGCTTAACGCTTCGCGGATTTGTTGGTGTTGAGTATTTCCTCTTCCCTAAAATTTCTCTAGCCGGTGAATTTGGTTGGGGCGTAACATTCGCTTCAATGGGAGCTTCTTCTAGAGATATAGAATCTTTTGGAAACAATGGTACTGATAACGTAGTTGGAACCCAAACAATTGAATCTGCAAAAGGAAGTCGTTTTTCATTAGATACAGATCGCAACCTTACAGGCACTGCAACTGGAGTTCTTCGCTTAAACTTTCATTTCTAAAAATTCCCTTTGGTTGTTGAACTCCCGTTCGGATCTTTTTCGACGGGAGTTTTTTATTGCCATCTCGGGCGATGGCAATTCAATGCATCTCTTATCTTTGCGCCTCAAACACGATTGTTATGTCAATTATTCCTGCAGCATTTTTCGAACAAGCGAACCTACAAAAGCTGAATGCCGAATTCAATGCAGCAACCCCTTACAAACACGTTGTTATTGATGGATTATTAGATACCCAATTCGCCGAATCACTTTATGAAAACTTCCCAGGATTCGATAAGATGAGTCGCAACTACCAAGGCCTTAACGAAAAAAAGTCGGAAGGTGCTGGTTTTGAAAACTTCCATCCAGACTTCACAAAATTAAGAGCAGGCCTTAACACGCCCGAGTTTTACAAGGCAATATCAGAAATTACTGGAATTGATGGTTTGTATTCGGTTGAAGATGCTCTCGGAATGGGCGTTCATCAAGGTTCGGATGGTTCTTATTTAGATATTCACATCGATTTTAACATTCACCACGTACAAAATATCCACCGCCGAGCAAACTTACTCATCTTCCTAAATAAAAATTGGAAAGAAGAATATGGTGGAATTTTAGAATTGTGGAATAAGGATGTTTCTAAGCTTGAAAAAGCAGTCTTACCATCATTTAATCGCTGCGTTATTTTCGAAACAAACGAAGTTTCTTATCACGGTTATAACAAGATATCTGTGCCAGATGGCCAAACAAGAAAGTCCTTCTATGGCTATTATTACACCGATTTGCGCGAAGATTCAAAAGGATATCACGATACCATTTTCAAAGCTCGTCCCGAAGAAGGAATCAGGAAGAAAATTAAAACAGACGTGAAGGAAACACTTAAAAACACTGCAAAACGCATTCTCAAAAAAGCTGGAGTAAAGTTCTAATGAAAAAAGAAGCCTTAAAATACACTCAATACACTGAATATCCTTGTCATTTAAGTCGACTTGAATGGATTTACGATACCATTAATTCTTCCAGAAATCCTAATGCAACTGTTGAAGTTTTAGACGTAGGCGCGGGAACAGGAAACGTTACTATTCCTCTTGGATTGATTGAGAATTCTGATATTCTTGGAATTGACATTCATCAACCTACGCTTGATATTGCAATTGCTGCCAATACCTTGTCGAACGTTAAATTCAAGTTCGAATACCTTCAAGATTCACCCTTAAAAGGCAAAGAGTACATTATTCTAACTGAGGTTTTGGAGCATATTGGTCCTTATCATGAAATTCTCGATTATTTAGCGAAGCATTCAGATAAGAATATGAAGCTTTTAATAACGGTTCCAAATGGTCGTGGTCCTTTTGAAATTGCTATGCAGCCTTTGTATCTAATGCGTAAAATGGGCTTGAATAATTTCATTTTAAAAGTAAAAAGCATTCTTGGAAAAAAAGAGCCGTATTCACAGAATTACGAGACGCCGCATGTAAATTTCTTCACCGTTCCGCGCATGCGTAGAGAACTAAAGACTTACGGTTTGGAATTAACAGAGGTTAAAAAAGCCTATGTTTTTGCGCCAATTGTTGAGACATATTTACCATTTATTCCATTGAATACCATTGCTAAAATGGATAATTACTTAGCTTCAGTTTTACCAACATTTATGGCTTCCGGGTATTATTTTAAAATTGAGCATATCAAATAATCGTTGGCGAATTTGACGTACATGTAAGAAATCTCTTTAAGACCTCGCGGATGAACAAAATGAATCGCTGAGGCACAAGGTTTCAGGTTTAGAATATTAATCTCAATTGATATAAATAAATTAGAACAACTCCCAATTAACAGTAAATACTGCTATTGTGAGACGACTTTTGTTGAACCTTAGGTCATTATTTTCTTACATAATTGAATCATTGACCGCGTATTTCCTATTTGTTTTCTGCTAAAACCAACTTAACTTGTAGGCTTAATTTAGCTCCAAAAGTATTGATGCGTTTTTGTTTAGCAGTTCTGTTTGTATTCAATATTTGCATGGTGCAATCTTGTAGAAAGGATCCTGCAGAGTTTTATACCAATAACGAAGCTCCGTATTACGATAAAATTCCTTCGGTTAAGATTCGAAATTACGTCAATCGTTTATTCATCGACCTTATTGGACGAGAACCACTCGATGCAGAAATGACCATGGAAACCAATCTGCTTCTAGCATCGAACGCAGATCTCACATCCCGCGAAGCGATTGTTAACAAACTAATGAGCGACTCAACGTTCAGAGATGGCGATACATCATACACGCACGCTTATTTCAGACGATTATACGAGCTCAATAAAATTCGATTTATCGAAGGTCTATCAGAAGCTGAACTGTCAATGCACGCCAGCATTTTCAGAAATAACGCCATCAGCGATTCGCTAGGAAATAACACTCCTGGTTACGAACAAAATATGGCGATGTATCTTCAAATGGTCGATGTTATTGAATCGTCTTGGAAACTTCGTCGCGGAATTATTGATATGCAAAAGGTTTTCGAAATTATGTTGCTCAATGATATTTATGATATCGTTAACATGAATTCGTTCAATTTCGTAAATGCGGCATTCAACGACTTATACTTTCGTTTTCCCACACAATCAGAATTTTACACAGCTTATGGAATGGTCGAAGACAACACTCCAGGTTCCTTATATGGCCAAACGGGACAAACCAAGGCCGATTTTGTGCGCATCATGGTAAATAGCAACGAATGCTTGCAAGGAGCAATAATCTGGTCTTATTCAACTTTGTTGGCGCGAAATCCATCTTCACAAGAATTAAACGACGAGCTTAATAAATATGGCATCGACAAAGATTTTCAAGCAATGCAAAAACGCATCGTTGTTTCTAACGAATACACCAATTTCCAATGAAAAAGGGTTTAATCATATTTACATTTTGCCTAATAATCTTCTCGCTTCCGGCTTGCAAGAAAGTCATCGACCCAGATCAATATGAGGTTAATGAAGTAAAATTGTACTCATCCATCAGCGACAAAACCAAGCTAAAATCGCAAGAGCAATTCGTATCCATTTTATATACGAACC
>Ga0209702_10007844_pt1 | contig 12794 bp, 6 predicted proteins | sample FRY01_FD_187210 | JGI IMG/M metagenome (GOLD analysis project Ga0209702, IMG submission 187210) | Freshwater microbial communities from Lake Fryxell liftoff mats and glacier meltwater in Antarctica - FRY-01 (SPAdes) (version 2) | ecosystem: Environmental > Aquatic > Freshwater > Ice > Glacier... | reverse complement strand
ATCGGTGGGAACCCCGAGCGATCAAAAAACGGCCCAAACCGTTCCCAAGACTAACCAAATCACGCTCAGAACTCAAAGCAAAACGGGAAGCTGGAAACCTCATCCCCGCCTAAAGTTGGTGCCATTCCGCTATGCCCCGAAAAGTTGAAGACGTCATTGCTCAACTCGCGACCGATGAGCGTGTTGTGATGATTGGGGGGCTATAGCGGTCATTGCGTATGGTTTTTCACGTCCGACTAAAGACGCTGATCTCTGGCTTGATCCCACCAAAGGCGCCGAGAAATGGCTCGCCTCAATTCAGAGTCTGATCGCTCCGCCTGAAAGAATCGTCACTCTCCCCGGATGGCGGGAGCTGAATTCCTCCGAGCTTTTAGAAAATTTGGATGAGGTTGGGATGGTGAGGGTCGAGGGCTTGGATATGCCTTTGGATCTTTTTTTCCGACCTAACGGTTTGTGTGTGGATGAGTTCGAGAGAGTCTGGCAAGACGCCACCTTACTATCCGATGGAACCAAGCTGCCATCTTTGCTGGATTTGCTCTGCACCAAGGAGCTTCCAACTTCCGCTCCGGGGATGACCCCCAGCCGAGGCCGGGGGCTAAATGCCTGCATCCCTTCGGGACTCCCGGGTCAATGTGTCCGTCCAACCAGAACACCGAACACCGAACACCGAATTTGCGAGGCACTGAGGCAAGGGCTATTTGAAAGCCCCGAGGGGGCGTTGGCGTTTAGCCGCCAGCCTTGGCTGGCGGTTCAGGGTTTCGATTCAGAATGGAAGCTCCGAAGGTGCGCGGGCGGACGCGCATGAATCCTCTCGTTCAATATCACCAAGAATGGCGGGAGGGACGGGCGTGTGATTTTAGCCGTCGTCTTCTTCCTGATCCTCAAATTCCTGGATAAAAGGAAGAAGGGCGATTCGGTCACTTCCGCCAGATCCAGCGGAGGGTATCGGGGAGAAGAACGCCGCCGTGTTTGCCGTTGTGGCCTTCGGTTCCGCCCACGAATTTGTAGTCGTAGTCGCGGAACTTGAGGGCTTTTTCCATCTGGAGGTTGGAGAGCCACCAATTGCCGTGCTCGTTGTCGAGATCTTGATCTCCGTCCTGCAGGAAGACGCGGATGTCACGCTTTTCGCTTTTGCGAATGAGGGCCGGGTAGACGTGTCCACCGCGGATGTTGGTGAAGCTCCCGATGTGGCTGATGACATTCTTGAAAAGGTCGGGGCGCTCCCAAGCCACGGTGAAGGCGCAAATCCCGCCAGAGCTCATCCCGCAGATCGCGCGGCGGGAGGGGTCGGTGGTGAGTTTGACCGTTTTTCCGACTTCGGGGAGGATTTCCTTTTCGAGGAATTCGGCGTATTTGGGCGAGAGGGTGTCGTATTCGACGGCCCGGTTACTGCCTTTTTTGTTCTGCCAACCTTGCTTGCCCTCGATCTTGTCGGTGAAGAGACCGGGGTTGATGAAGATGCCTACGGTGAGCGGCGTTTCGCCTTGGGCGTGAAGGTTATCGAGAACGGTGGTGGTGCGGATGAGGCCTTTTTCGTCGACATAAGCGTGTCCGTCTTGGAAGACGATGACATTGGCGTCCTTCGTCCCATCATACTGGGCCGGCACGTAAAGATAGTATTGCCGGAGGGTTCCTTCGAAGACCGAGCTCTTCCAATCGTGGCGGGTTACCTTGCCTTTTAGGACATCGGGCTTGGGCAGGGAATCGGTGGTAAATTCGTATTCTTCTGCTGCGAGAGGGACGACGAAGAGAAGGGTGGCGAGGAGGGCTTTCAGCATGATCGAAATCATCGCAAATTTTTGGTGAATGTAAAAGGCCTGTAAAAATACCGCTGATTTCCCAACATTTTAAAATCTTTGACCTCACGACATCGTTTTATCTACTAGCCATGAAGTGCCTCTTGATTTTTCTCGCCCTAGTATCGTTGCTCGTCGCGGCGCCTCGACTTGTTCCAAGCGATTTACCACTGCGCCCAACCTCGACCCTTGAGCTGATTTTCGATGAGGCCATGGTTTCGCAAACCGCGGTGGGGGAGACGCTGGAAAACGAGCTCGTGACGATCGAACCGGCCTGGGAAATGACCTTGATTTGGCGCTCCCGGAACATCGCCCGTTTGGTTCCGAAAAAGGCCCCTCAGATTGGTGCGTTGTATCAATTTACGATGGTGCCCGGGCTCAAGACGGAGGCCGGAGTCGAGATCAACGCTCCGGTTTTCAAGAAGTTGGTCGCAGGGAACTTTACCGTGACCCGGACGGTTATCAGGTCGTCGGTAAGGACCGGCGGAATGGTTCTGATCTTCAATGACAAAGTGGCGGCTCAAGCAGTTGGGCCTTTCTTCCAGTTCATTTCACCGGAGACCAAGGAACAGAAGGGGCAAATGATCGCAGCCCGCACGCGCCAGGCCACTTGGGGGGAGATCACGAGCCGATATTATTACAGTGTGCCATGGGATGAGCAGTTTGCCGGAGTGAAATCCAACCCTGAGCGGCCTGACTCGGAGATCCTGAGCAATGCCATCGTGGTCGAGCCCGTGAGCCCGCTTCCGGTTGGCACAGGGTGGTCTCTGAATCGTCTCGCCGGATTGCCGAACCTCTCCAGTTCTGTGCAGATCGAGGCGGCCAATGCTTACCAGATTGGTAATGTCATCCCCTTCGAGATTGGATCGCTCTCTGCCCGCACCGTGGTCGATGGGGAACGCGAGATTTCCTTGACCTTCAATCAATCCTTGCCGGTCGACCTCAAAGAGGAGCAGGTGCTTGCCTTGATTCGCGTTGAGCCAGCGCCGAAGAACCTCAAGGCCAGCTTCGACTACCGTCGTCAAACGATTACCCTGAGCGGAGGCCTCGCTGAAAAAGATGCCTACGCCGTCACCATTCCCAAAACCCTCGCAAGCGCAGATGGGCTCGCTCTTGGTCAGGACTACAAGAAGCCGCTCAAATTCGTGCGCGCCCAACCCAAGGTCTTACTTCCGAGCTTCGATCAAAGTCAGCTCGCCTCTGGCACGCGGACTTACGAAGTGTCCTCGCTCAACAACCAATTGATTCATCTGAGCATCAAGCGACTGGCGCCCGACGATCTCATCCGCGCGTCCCAAGGATACCGCCACTACACCGGAGAGGGCGCGAAAGGAAAACGCCTCAAAACCACGGGTCCGCTTCCCTTTGTTCTCATCGGAGGTGAGACCGTGTTCGATGGCGAGATCAAGCTCAATGCTCCGCTCGATACCACGGCCAAGCACCTCATCCACTGGGACCAGTTCCTTCCCGAAGGGCAGCGTTACGGGGCCTTTTTCGTGGCCGTGACGGGAGAGCCGGCCGAGCATCCGGATCTGCTTCGGAGTTCCTCGGTGCTGTCGCAATCGCTCGTTCAGCTCACCGATATCGGGCTCGCTTGGAAGCTCACTAACGACTCTGCCTTCATTTACGCCTATTCTTGTCAGAGCGGATTACCCCTTCCCGGCGTCGGACTTTCAGTCTTCGGAGAAGACGCCCAGTCACTGGCCAAGGTGATTACGAATGCTTCCGGTGTCGCGACGCTGCCCCGTGGCGAGCAATACCGCCACCTCCGGGCCAGCCTGAATGGCGACGCCCTTGTTCTGCCATACGATGATTCTCTTCCCGAGGTCTCGATGTGGCGTTTCCCGGTGAACTTTTCGTGGCAGGAGTCCGCTGAGCATTCACGCGACGCCTTCATGTTCACCGATCGCAATCTTTATCGTCCCGGCGAGACCTTGCGTCTCAAGGGATTGGTGCGCGGAAGGGATGGCGATGCCCTCAAGGTTCCCTCGAAAGAAGCTCCCACCCTGACTTTGTCAGATCCGTCCGGGCGCGAGATTTTCACCGATGAAATCACGGTGTCCGAACGGGGTGCTTTCGACTTTGAATACCAACTTCCCGCGGTTACGGTCGGGCGTTATCACCTTGCCTTGACCTGGCCCAAGGAACTCGAAGTGCTCGCGGAGTTGGACAACTGGTGGGATCGCGCCGTCGGCGAGAAGTCCGCTTCTTTCCATCACTCCTTCAACGTTCAGGAATTTAAGCGCAACACCTTCGAGGAAGAAGCGACGCTCGTGGAAACGCCCGAGCACGATCTCGCCTACAACCTCAGCGTCCAGTATTTCCAAGGAACTCCGGTGGCTCTCGCCAAGGCGGAGTGGTATCTCTCCGCCCGTTCCACCGGGATTTATCCCGAAAAATTCCGCGACTACCTTTTCGGAAACCATCGTCGCTACGATTCCCGCTATTGGTCGCACTACTTTGGCGACACCGATGAAGACGAAGATTCTTCCAACTCTGGAAATCACACTCAATCGGGTGAGGTCTCCTTGGATGATTTCGGCAAGCTCGCTTTGAATTTCAAAATCCCGCCCATCGAGTATCCCATGCCCCGCACTGTCTCGGTGCTGACCGAGATCACCGATGCCAACAGCCAGACCTTAAGTTCTAACAGTTCGGTCACGGTGCACTCTTCCGAATTCTATCTCGGGATCTCCCGTCAGGATCGACTCACCCGGGTGGGCGAAGAAGTGCCCTTTAAGTTCGTGGCCGTGAACCAGGTCGGCGAAACATTCGGGCAGGATGTCGAAGTCACACTGCAAATCTCACGCGAGGTCAACACGCAGGTGAAATCCAAGGCGGCCAACGGGGCCGTCGTGGTGAAGAACGAAAAGAGCGAGGTGCCGGTTCGCGAAGTGATCATCACTATTCCAGCCGGTTCCAAGGGATTCGATCATCCCTTCAAGGCCGCCGATTCAGGTGCGCACACCTTCACTCTCACTTCCACCGATGCCGCCGGTCGTGCGGTCAAGACGGTCTCGACCCTCCAGGTTTACGGAAGCGAGGACTACCCGTGGGCTTACGAATCCGGAATGCGGATTAAGTTGGTGCCCGAGCAACGTCGTTACCAACCCGGTGACACCGCCCGCATTCTCGTGCTCTCGCCCATCGAAGGGGAAGCGCTGGTTTCTCTCGAACGACGGGGTGTGTTGCGTCATTTCAGAACCCGCCTTACGCTCGACAATCCCGTTATCGAAATTCCTCTCACCAACGAAGATGCGCCCAACGCCTTCGTCTCGGTCCTCATCATCAAAGGCGCCGCGGATTCAAAACGGAAGAATCCCGAGCCGCAGCTTCGACTGGGATACTGCGAGTTGAAGGTGGACCCCGCGACCGACCGTCTCACCGTCGAGTTGGGTGCCACTCAGAGCGAGACCCGCCCCGGAGAAGCGGTGCAGGTCAATGGTCGTGTCATGGGCTTCGACGGGAAGCCCGTCCCCAACGCCGAGCTGGTTTTCTATGCCGAGGACGAAGGAACACTCAGCGTCACCGGATACACTAATCCTGATCCGCTCTCGCACTTCCATGCTCCGAGAATGTTGGAGACCAGAAACGGGACTTCGCTTGAGAATTTCATCCCGGAAACTCCCGGTGAGAATTACTACGCCAATAAAGGGTTCATCATCGGAGGTGGTGGTGGAGAAGGAGAAGATATCGGGGAGGCCATCGCCTTACGCAAGAACTTCGATCCCTGCGCCGCTTGGATGCCAACTCTCAAGACTGGGGCCGACGGGCAATTCACCGCCAGCTTCATCGCTCCGGATACCCTGACCCGCTATCGTCTCATCGCCGTCGCTCATGAGGGTGCCTCACGCTTTGGAACGGGCATTGGTGAAGCCATCGTCGACAAACCGCTCATGCTCGAGCCTTCGCCACCTTTGTTTGCCCATCAGGGTGACCGTCTTCAACCGATGGCGATTGTGCAGAATAACAGCGACCACGCCGGAACCTGGAAGGTCACGCTTAAGCTCGATTCCATGACCGGAGCGGGTGCCCCTGACTCTCCGAATCAGCCCGGTCACCTCGAAACCTTCGTGACCCTCGAACCACGTTCGCAAGGAGTAATCTCCTTCGATGTTCATTTCCGAAACACCGGAACGGCGCGTTGGGTTTGGATGGCCACTCCGGAAAATATGGAAGACGTCGTCCTTCGTCGCTCGCTCTCCGATGCCGTGGAGTCGACCTTTGAGGTTCGCTATCCCATGCCGCTCCTGACCGAAGTCAGCTGCGTGAGCTTCAACGATTCGGCGCGGAAGAATAACCTCCTTGAGGGCTTCACGCCGAACCTTCTCGACGGAGTCGGGGACTTCGAGGTTGAGTTCGCTCGATCCCGCCTCAGCGAAGCTGGCGCGGCCATCGATTATCTCCTTCATTACCCCTACGGTTGCGTGGAGCAAACGACCTCCTCGACGATTCCTTGGATTGCCGCCAAGAATCTCCGTCACCTCGCTCCGGGCTTCCAGAAGAAGTCGGAAGAGCAGATTGAAAAAGCGATTCAAAGCGGGGCAGATCGCCTCATTTCCATGCAGACCCGCGATGGCGGCCTCGGTTATTGGCCGGGTGCTGATAAGTCGTTGTCGTGGGCGAGCTCCTACGGTGGTCTCGGACTCATCCTCTGTCGCGATGCCGGGGCTCAGGTTCCTGCGCAGAGTCTCGAGGACCTCGCGGGGTATCTCTCGAAGCAACTTCGCGACCTCTCGAGGGTCAAGACGAGCTACGAACTCGAAGGGCTCACCCGATCCTTGTATGTCCTCGCCCGTCTTGGAAAAAAGGAGGTCGCGTATCATTCCAAACTTCTCGAGCGCATTGAGGAACTCTCGACAACTGCCCGCAGCTTCCTCGCACTTGCGATGCATGCTTCCGGAGAGTCCGGTGCGCTTGAGCTCATGAATCTTGAGCCCACGAAGCAGAAGGAGTCGGGTTACTGGATGGCTCACCGTCCGGACGATGCTGTGAAACTCCTCGCTTGGGCTACCATTTCGCCGAAGGCCGATGAATGCGAAGCCACCCTCTCGAGCCTCTTAAATCAGCGTTCCAAGCGCGGCCACTGGCGGACCACTTGGTGCAATGCCTGGTCGCTTCTTGCGATGGGAGCCTATGCCGAAGCCAACGAGAAGGACGTCAAAGACATCACCATCAAGCTCGTGACCGCGGAAGGGGAGCAGATCATTGTCATCCCCGCGGACAAGGCCTCGGAGACCGTGAAGTTGCCCATTCATGGCGGGTTTATGGCCACCGCCTCTTCGCCTGATCGTGTCTTCGCCCACACCACCCTGTCAGCCAAGCCCCGCATTCAGCCCATCACGCCTGTCTCACGTTCCGGAGTGACCGTGAACCGGATTTACGAACGGGTGAAGTCGGATGGTTCCACCGAACCGCTCACCAATCCCCAAATCGGAGATCTCGTCAAAGTCTCCCTAGAAGTGAATCTTCCACGCGATGACTTCCGTTACCTTGCCATCGACGATCCTCTCCCTTCGTCCTTCCAGGCCATCAATACGGAGTTTCGGAGCCAGGCTGGCCGAGTGCAGAAAGAGAGCTCATGGCGTATTTCAAATCGTGAGATCCGCAGTGATCGCGTCCTGACCTTTGTCGACTACCCGGGCCGCTCCGGCATCTACGTCACCAGCTATCATGCCCGCATCACGCACGCCGGTGAGATTTATGTCCCGCCAACCAAGGTCGAGGAAATGTATGATCCCGAAAACTACGCCCTCGGTGCTTCCGAACAGCTCAGTGTGAAATGATCCCCGGCCCCTCCATTCCGAAGTTGGCGCCCTGGGCTCTCTTGCTGCCCGTGATGGCCCTGCTGGTTCCGCTTCCCGGGAGCCTGGAGGAGCCACCGGCGGCGAACCCGGTGTTGTTGGATCGGAATGGCGTGGCGCTCACCCATTTGCCGCGCCAAGATTACTTTCGGCATCAGGCGGCCTCGCTCGATGAGATCCCTCAGCATTTGATCAAGGCGACCCTCGCAGCCGAAGATAAGCGTTTCTTCGATCATGGGGGCGTGGACTACGCCGCGACCCTGCGGGCGATCTACGACAATACTCGTACGACGCGAATCACCTCGGGCGCTTCGACCATCACCCAGCAGTTGATCAAGATCACCACTCCGCCAAAGACGCGGAATTGGCGCAAGAAACTGGAGGAAGTTTATACCGCCCGGCGACTCGAGTCCCGTTGGAGCAAGGAGGAGATTCTCACCGCGTATTTGAATCGACTCGACTACGGCTCGCATCGTCAGGGCTGTCTCGAAGCCGCGCGCTACTTTTTCGGGAAGCCGCTTGGTGATCTCTCGCTCGCTGAATCCGCACTCCTTGCGGCACTTCCGCAAGCTCCCTCGCGTCTCAATCCTCACCGGAATCCGCAAGCCGCTTTGACCCGACGAAATTGGATTCTCGATCGACTGGCCACCGAGTTCGACTACGCCGATGATGAGATCGCCCGAGCCAAGGCAGAACCACTGCTCCTTCGTCAGCAGGTTCCCGGCAATCCTATTCCCCATCTCACCCGTGATTTTCGCGCAGGGGGTCGGTTGACGATCGCTGGCGATCTTCAGGCGCGCACCTTCGAGATTTTGCAGGAGGAATTGACGCGGATCGAAGACGCCCATGTTCAGCAAGGCGCGCTGGTGGTCATTCACAATCCCACGGGCGAAGTCCTCGCTTTTCACGGCTCATCGGACTTTCTCGGAGCCAACGGAGGACAAATCAACGGGGCCCTCGCACCCCGGTCGGCAGGGTCGAGTTTGAAGCCTTTCACCTACGCTCTCGCTTTTCAAAATCAGGCCCTCTTCCCCGGCTCCATCATCGCGGATATCCCGACGAACTATCAAACCGAAGAAGGGCTCGATGCCCCCAAGAATTTTGATCGACGTCACCATGGGCCGGTTTCGATTCGAGAAGCGCTCGGAGAATCTCTCAACGTAGCGGCAATGCGCATGCTGAACCAAGTGGGTGGACCGGAGCCACTGCATCGTCTCTTGGGTGAGCTCGGACTCACGACCTTGACCCGGGAGGCCACGCAATACGGACTCGGTCTCACGATTGGAAATGCCGAGGTCAGTCTGCTGGAACTCACCAACGCTTACGCCACCCTTGCCCGACTTGGGAGATCGCTGCCACCTCGTTTCACGATGGACGGAGAGACGGGAGTCGGGGAGTCCATCCTCTCGCCGGAAGCGTGTTATCTCATCGCAGATGTTCTCGCTGACAATGCCGCCCGTTCCGGTGCTTTCGGTGCCGATTCCGTTCTGCGCCTGCCCTTTCCCTGCGCGGTGAAGACCGGAACGTCCTCCGATTTTCGCGATAATTGGTGCCTCGGATTCACGAGCGAGTTCACGGTCGGGGTTTGGGTCGGGAACTTCGACAACTCGCCCATGGCCGGGATTTCCGGAGTGACGGGTGCCGGGCCCATCTTTCGTCGCACCATGCTTGCCTTACATCATGAGCGGGAAGCCGTTTTTGTGACACGCCCCGATTCGATCGAAACGATCCAGGTTGATCGCCGCACCGGACATCGATTCTTCACTCACGTCGCCGACAACCCCCCATATCGTAAAACCGAGGTCTGTCTCAGTTCTCACCTGCCCTTGCCGGTCTCGTCATCGGACTACGATTCCGAGGGGCGGGCCCTAGTCTCGCTGGAATACGGCGAGTGGTATCACTCGGAGGACAACATGCAGGGCCATGCTTTTGCGCTCGCTGACTCAGCTCCTCCTGCCCAGGAAAACCTTCAAATTATCACGCCTTTGGCAGGAGCGACTTATTACCTCGATCCCGAACTCCCCGGCCAGAGTGCCACCCTCAAGCTCGTTTCCAATCTCCCCTCCGCCGAGTGGTTCAGCGAAACTCTCGAGGTGAAGGATCAAGCCATCACCCTGGCCCCAGGCCACCATATCATTCGCCTCAAACACCCCGAAAGCGGGCAGATAATCGAAGCGGGATTCAGTGTCGAATCGCTTTGATGGTCGTACAATCCCGACGGAGCATGGACAAGTCGGCACCAAATGACCTTCAACGGGAAACGGGACACCTTTACCAAAGACGACATCCTCGCCGCGGCCCCGGCGGTCGACGTGAAACCCCGCAAGGCCAGGGAAATCATGACAACTCTTCAGGAGACGCTCCAAAGTTGGCCCGATTTTGCGAGAGCGGCCGGCGTGCCCAACAATCTCGTCCCCGGGATCTCGCGAAACTTCCGGATTTTCTCGGCGTGAAGGCGGACTTTGTAACTCTCGACATTTCCCTGCGGGCTGATTACTGCCTTCCCGCTCATGACCCTTTTCTCTGCCAACGAACTCCGCCTCGCCTACGGTCACCAAATGCTTCTCGACGGCGTCACCATTTCTGTTGCTGCCGGTGAAAAGGTCGGACTGGTCGGACGGAACGGTTGCGGGAAGACCTCGCTTCTCAAAATCATCGCCGGTGAGAGCCAGGCCGACACCGGTGATATTTCGGCGCGCCGGGAACTTCGCATCGGATATCTCCCGCAGGAGTTCGAACTCGATACCACCTCTTCCGTTTACGACAACATCGCGGCGGGCGCGGCTGATATCGTGGAAGCGATCCGTAAATACGAGCATGGCGAGGGCTCGGAGGCCGAACTCGGAGCTTTACTGACCTTCATCGATCACACCGATGGCTGGAATCTCGACTCCCGCATTCAGGCGCTCTCCAATGCCCTCGGCACCCCTGCGCTCGAGTCCGAAACGGGCCCGCTTTCAGGAGGTGAAAAACGGCGCGTCGCCCTCTGTCGGGCCTTGGCCTCTCAGCCCGATTTGCTCCTCCTCGATGAGCCCACCAACCACCTCGACTCCGAGTCCATTCGCTGGTTGGAGGATTTCCTCAAAACCTACGGGGGCGCCGTCATCTTCGTGACGCACGACCGTTACTTCCTGAACGTCATCGCGACCCGTATCGTCGAAATCTCGGATGGTAAGGCCTACTCGCATCCCGGTAACTACACCGCCTTTCTCGAGTCCAAAGCGATCCGGCAGGAAATTTCCGAAAAGACCGAGAAAAAGCGGCAGAAATTTATCAAAGATGAACTCGAGTGGGTCCGTGCCGGGGTCAAAGCCCGCACCACCAAATCACGTTCGCGTCTCGATGCCTTCTACGAAATCGCCAACAAGGACGCTCCGGTCAAAGAAGGCGAAATGGAGCTCCTCATCCCGCCCCCGCCCCGTCTGGGTAATACCATCGTGGAGTTTGAAAAGGTCGGCATCAATGTCGGCTCCGAGGCCAACCCGCGTTGGTTGTTTCGTAATCTCGACCTCTCGCTTGCAGAAGGCCAGTGCACCGGAATCGTCGGGAAAAACGGGGTGGGCAAAACGACTCTCCTGAAGATCGCTCTCGATCAGCTTAATCCCACTGAAGGCATCGCCGTCCTCGGCAAGCAAGTGAGGATCAACTACATCGACCAAACCCGCATGCAGCTCGATGGCACCGGCTCCCTGCTCGATGAAATTTCCAACGGAGCCGAGAAGATCAACTTCGGCGAGGAAACCATCGGTGCTCGTGCCTACCTTCGCCGCTTCCTCTTTTCCGACGAACGAATCAACGAACGCGTCGATCTCCTTTCGGGTGGTGAGCGTGCCCGCTTGATGCTGGCCAAGGTTCTCAAGACCGGTGGCAACCTCATCGTCCTCGACGAGCCCACCAACGATCTCGACCTCCCGTCGCTGCGGATGCTGGAAGAAGCCCTCGCGGCCTTTGGCGGAACGACCCTCGTGGTCTCGCACGATCGCTACTTCCTTGATCGCATTTGTGACCAGATCATCGCCTTCGAAGATGACGGAGTCAAAGTCATGCCTGGCAACTTTTCCTACTATCTTGAAAAACGTCAGGCCCGCGAAAACGCCGCCCGCGCCCAGGCCACCGCCGCCGCCCGTGATGCCGCCGCCCGTAAAAAAGCATCCGTCAAAGGAGGCAAATCCAGGAAACTCACCCTCGCCGAAGCCAAGGAACTTGAGAACATCGAAGATCGGGTCATGGAAGCGGACGATGTCGTGACCGCGCTTCAAACAAAGCTCGCCAGCCCCGAAGTCCAAACCGACTACGAACAAATTCCCGTTGTAATGGCCGAACTCGAGGCCGCCAAGAAAGAGGCCGACGAACTTCTCCACCGCTGGGAATTTCTTGAAGAGCTCCGATCCAAAACTCCGGGTTCCTAGCTTTCTATTTTAAGATGGCGAAAATCAGACGGTGTGATATCAGAGACGGTGAAACTCACCGCTGAAAAAACTCACTGACACCCTGACATGGAAGCGCCCGCCTCGACCCTCAACCAAAATTCCCGACCTCTCCGCCACAAGCGAAGAGATCCGGAATCGGGGTTCATGGCGTCACATCTCAAGACCTCCCAAGCCGAATACACCGCCACCTACACCTACGAATCCCTTTTACGAACGTCCCGCCCAGTCCCTCCCAATACCCCTACCTTGCCCGCACCCACCATAGACATAGCGAGTGCGCATCCCCGCAAGTATCACGATTTGTCAGACCCTCGTAGCCATAGGTCACCAGCGCTATCACTACCTCCACCACAAGCAAACTCTCGTCCTCCAAGGCGAAATGCCCCCGCCACCTACCCCTATGTCGCGCCACCCGTCAGAGATTGGCCATCTCGAGATCCGATCCAAGAAAGTGGTGGAGTAAACCTGTATGGATTTGTGGGGAATGATGGGGTGAATAGCTGGGACAAACTTGGACTATATACAATCCAAGATGCCGTGGCAAAACTCAAAGAAAGGGGCGTCAAACCTGAAGGAACCCCTAACCCATTGGATCCTGCGGGAAGCGGTAACGAATATTCCGATACCCAAAAATTTGGGTTCTTCGGGGAATTTAGTGCGCGATTTTGAGGCTGGGGAGTGATGTCGGAGCGGGTATAAGGAGCGGGTGCAATATCAACTTCATCGTCACTACAGTTTGCTTTTGGGTCTGGATACGCCTTGGA
>Ga0209702_10007842_pt1 | contig 12800 bp, 13 predicted proteins | sample FRY01_FD_187210 | JGI IMG/M metagenome (GOLD analysis project Ga0209702, IMG submission 187210) | Freshwater microbial communities from Lake Fryxell liftoff mats and glacier meltwater in Antarctica - FRY-01 (SPAdes) (version 2) | ecosystem: Environmental > Aquatic > Freshwater > Ice > Glacier... | reverse complement strand
CCAATAGCTCAGCCAATAGCTCAGCCAATAGCTCAGCCAATAGCTCAGCCAATAGCTCAGCCAATAGCTCAGCCAATAGCTCAGCCAATAGCTCAGCCAATAACGCTGGCGTACCAGGCATGGCTTCCGGCAGCGCACCAATCAATTCAGCAGTCGGTGGTTCAGCTTCGATGCAAACTGACGCATCAGGTGTCACGGGTGGTGCACAAACAGCGACTGATAACGCCACCTTGGGTACCGCGCCGATTGATGCAACCGGTGCTAACGGTGTTGCGCCACAAGTCACTGGCGGTGCATCATCAACCGCTGCCTCGGCTCAGGCCAATGATCGAAGCGCGGTCAAGGGTTCTGCTGCCCCGAGCATGACAGCTGGATCGGGCGAGAAGGGTGCCGCTGAACCTGCGCAAGATGCTATTTCTCAAGCCATCGCCTGGGTATCAAAGAACGTCGCTGCATCTATCGCCATTGTTTTGGCGCTCTTCGCGTTGATTTTGGCGTGGGCATTAAGATCGACTGGGCGTCAAGAAAAAGAGCAGGTTCTGGGGGTTGCCGGCTCAGGCCTCGCAAATACACAACAGGCATTCAAAGACAAGCTAGAAAGCATTGATTTGTCATTGGATGACGCACCAACAGCGGAGTCGCCTGAGCTTGTTCCTGCCGAAAAACCAATCGGTAGCAAGCCTGACGGTAAGGCATGAGCGATTCGTCAGTGAGTTGTTAATGCATGATCGTGCCATAGAACGGATTGCCCTTGGCTTGTCTTACGATGGTTTTCCTTGGTTGGGCTGGCAGACTCAGCCCAATCGCCTAACTGTTCAAGACCAAGTTGAAAAAGCCTTGGCCCAATTTGTTGGTGCACCTGTCGCAACAGTTTGTGCCGGTCGCACAGACACTGGCGTACACGCTTTAAACCAAGTCATTCACATTGATCCGCCTGTGTTTCGTGACACCACAGCGTGGGTGCGTGGTTTAAACAGTTTTTTGCCACCATCGATTGCGATTCAGTGGGCACGCCCCGTTTCAGGGGCTTTTAACGCTCGTTTCAGTGCGATTAGCAGAACCTATCACTACATCATTATCAACACCCCAGTGCGCCAGCCTCTATGGGCAAATCGTGCGGGATGGTGTTTTAGAGCACTCGATGTCTGCCAGATGCAACAAGCGGCCCAATGCTTGGTGGGGCAGCATGATTTTTCTAGTTTCCGGTCTTCGCAGTGTCAAGCAGCCAGTCCTGTCAGAGAAATGCACACACTGACGGTTAAACGCGCTCGCGACTTTGTCATCGTTTCACTCAGAGCCAACGCATTTCTACACCACATGGTGCGTAATATCGTGGGTGAGTTAGTCCTTGTTGGTCAGGGCAAACATGAGCCGGGTCGTGTTGTTCAGGTTTTAGAGGCGCGTGACCGGACCGTGGCTGCACCCACGTTTTCAGCGGCAGGACTTTATTTAAGTCAAGTGCAGTATCCTCACGAATTGCTCGACGACGTGCCTACAATATCAATCGATGATCTGCCGATCTGATTATCGAATCATGTGAGGCCCATAACCACTCGCCTTTATTCTGATTAAATAGCCCCATGACCCAGCCACCAGCATCTGATCAACGCACTCGCATCAAAATTTGCGGCCTAACGCGTGCACAAGACATCACCAGTGCCGTGAAATTGGGTGTGGATGCACTCGGTTTCGTGTTTTATCCCAAAAGCAAGCGCTGTCTAGAGCCTCAAGAAGCAGGATCCTTGGTGCAAAATGTGCCTGTTTTTGTCAGTACTGTTGCTTTATTTGTTGAGCCCTCAATTGAGCTGGTGAACCAAGTGATTGGTGCCATGCGCCCAACCTATTTGCAATTCCATGGCGATGAGTCTGCCACCGATTGCGAACAGTTTGGCTGGCCTTACATCAAAGCGTTTCGAGTCGGTGGCCCTGGCTTGGAGACGGCTGAGGCCTTGGCCGAGGCTTGCACGCGGCACTCAAAAGCCAAAGCATGGTTGTTTGACAGCTACACACCTGCCTACGGCGGTAGCGGCCATGGGTTTGACCGCGACCTACTGTTGCTTGTGCCCAAAGACGTGCCCATGGTCTTATCGGGTGGTCTTACCATTCACAATATCGAAACCTTGGTGCCTCAAGTTCAACCTTGGGCCGTTGATGTGAGCAGTGGCGTTGAAACCGCACCAGGCGTGAAAGCGGATCAATTGATGTCGGATTTTGTGGCGGCGGTGCGCCGTGCTGACCAAGCATCAAGGCCACTTTGACAGCGGGGATCGTGACAGGGTATGATGGCGCTCTTTTAGGCGGTTAGCTCAGTTGGTTAGAGCGCCACGTTGACATCGTGGAGGTCGTTGGTTCGAACCCAATACCGCCTACCAGTATTCGAAAGACCAAGGTTTTAATCTTGGTCTTTTTTTTTGGTGTGCCCAGCATGAGACCACACCTATGGGTGCAAGTCCGGCTGCAAGCTGGTCTTAGTGAGCAAAGTGAAGCGCAATGGTATGAACGCTCAATGAGACCTAGAGTGCCATGGCAATGTCTTGACCCAACGCAAATTCCTTGGCGACAGCTTCTGGGTTCTTAAGGGCGGTGTGGTGAATTGCCGCTGGGTCAAGAAACCCATGTTGGCATGTCAGCAACGTATCCGTAAGCTATCGACGTGTCGTTGAACGCGGTGTCCCTGAGGAAGTGCTGAAGCTGCGCGCTTACCTGCTTGGCTGGGGGGGGGCTTACTTTCGGCTGGTGCAGACCCGTAACGCCTGGCGAGTGCTTGACCAGTGGCTGCGTCATCGATTGTGGGCGATTCAACTCAAGCAATGAAAGCGTGGCAAGACCACGTAACGTGAACTGCTTAAACAAACCAAGGTCTGCTACAAACGGTGCAAACGATCGCCTACTGCGATTATCGGGGCCTACCTCGTCACTGATGACCTCAACGCCTCAAACCGCCCGGGCGGACCCTCATGCCGGATGGTGTGGCAGGGGTGCTAACAATTAAGATTGCCCTCTATGCCGATTCTAATTGTTTGGGGTGTTTGGGGCACTCTACCCCATTATCGAGTGATGGGCCTTCATTGACAACGGTTTATCATGCCTTGCCACCCACACGAGCCAACACGCTGAGTCGGTAATTTTCGTAGTTCTTAGAATGGTAAGATTGAGCACAATTATTGTGATTTATTGTTCGATATGTGCCTTAGATCTACTGGCTGCTTGACTATGTTGTTGTTGCTGTTTTTCGCAGTGGGTTGCTCATCGGTCCCACCTGAGCAGCGCAAACGTCTCGCCCAAAACCTCGCAACTCAAGCGGGGTGGTCTGAAAAAGTGCTCCAAACGGAGTCTTTTTTACTGATGTCTTATGGTCCTCAGACTGCCGAAGCTGTCGATACGATTACTGTGTATCTAGAGGGTGATGGCTATGCTTGGATTGGCGGTCGTTACCCAAGTGATGACCCGACTCCGATGAGTCCCATTGCGTTGCAATTGGCTTTGGCTCAACCCTCCGGTACTGCCGTTTACTTAGCGAGACCCTGTCAGTTTCTAAAGACAGAAAATGGATCTAGGTGTTCCAACTTGCTTTGGACTCGAGATCGTTTCTCTGTTCAAGTGTTAGTGTCGATGAATCAAGCGCTTGAGCAAATCAAAATCATATATGGTGCCAAGAGCGTTATTTTGGTTGGCTATTCGGGCGGGGCGCGCATAGCGTTGGAATTGGCAGCAACGCGAAACGATATTGATGGATTGGCGACTGTTGCGGGCAATATGGATCCTGCAGGTTGGGTGCAAGCACTTGGACTGCTTCCATTGTCGGTATCTCAAGATGATCGAGATTTGATTCATGCAACCGAACGTTTGCCGCAAACTTATTTTGTGGGCGATCAAGATGTTGTTGTGCCCGCTGATCTAACGCTGCAGTTTGTTAGTCGCTTTCCGCCTGATCATAAGCCTCAAGTTCGAAGCATTCGCGGCAATGGCCATGTTTGCTGTTGGGTAGAGCAATGGCCTTTGCTTTGGAGGAATTTAAGTGAAAATTAAGCGACTGATGTGACGACCTCCCGTTCAATCTATAAAAGCACCAATGGTTTTTGATTGGATTGTGCAGCAAACCCTACCGTTTAGCAGTGGGGAGAATATCAAGACCAACTCATGGTTAACATATCGAGTTGCCAAAGTCTTTGCAACAAGGACTTGCCCATGGTTTGCAGTTCTTTCGGCGTGTGAGTTGCAAAAACGTTGGCTTTCGCTGCTTCTTTGATGATGTCAGCAATCGTGTTTTGGCCGTCAATGGCACGCACAAAAGGTAGCTCAGTTTCATTCAGTGCTGTGTTCCAGTTATAACGAGACAGGGTCTGGCCGTTCAGTTCACAGCGATACCTTAGCGATGCAATGTATTGCAACGATGCATCGCTGGAAAAGTCGATTTTATAAGTCTGGGGTGGTCGATCTGGACGACAAGCTGTAAAAAAATGACAGCCATTATTGAAGTTAATGCGTTCCATTATGGCCCATTGTTTTGGATCTGTTAGCTTTGAAATAGACGAATAAAATGCATTCGATGTGTTTGGCACAGGGTAGTAAGGGCTTTTCATGAACATATCTTGAAACACCAAACCAGATGATGTGACTAAATCGATGCACTCATCAACACTGTAGCTTTTGTCTCTGCCATGAAGGAAGGTGTCAACCAGGCCAGCATCGAACTGTAGATCAGGTGCTATCGACAGGTAACTCTTGATAGGATGATTTTGCGGCAATACGCTCAGCATATCCTTGACTATATGCAAACATGCGTCACTTTGCTGCAATCTCAAATCACGGGCCACAGATTGAAGAATCTCGACACCAATACGCCCGAACTTGGCATACAACATCAAGGCAATAACACCATCTTGCCGAAGGCAATGTGCTAGCGCTTGAAGGCCGACTTTGGGGTCAGCAAGATGATGCAAAACACCTGTTGAAACAATCAGGTCAAAGTCAAGACCTAAAGAGCCAATGCCCTCGATTGGTAATAAGTGCAATTCAAGATTTTTGAGCACATATTTATCTTTTAGGTACTGGTGATGATCTAAAGACGGTCGACTCACATCGATAGCTACAATCTTGGCGTCTGGGTTGTTGTAAGCAAAAACGGCAGCCTGATTGGTGCCACACCCCGCTATTAAAATATCGAGGTCAGGCTTGTAACTTTTATTTGGCCAAAAGATACGATTGGCGTGGCTTGGGTCGAACCATTGCCAGTTATGTTCAAGCCAGTTGCGAAGGTCTAAGATGGGTTTCGGATAAACCCACTGCTCGTATTGACTCGACACAATATCTGACAAAGGATTGTGATTCAGGTTGTTGTTCATGAGCGTTTCTTGCAGTGCATAGGCATATTCAGTATCTGAAATCTGCAGCTGTTTGATTTTAAGATATTAAGATAAATAGAATCTATTATATTAATGATCCAAGTTTTGGCTGTGAGGCAAATGCATGAGCAATATTACAATAGCGCCCTCTGACTATCGAAAAGCAATGATTCGTCGAACGCACCGTCGTTCTGAATTCAGCGGCCGTCTCGTTTTACCAGCTGTGCCAAGCCTGCTTAATGAGTATGTACAAATGTGTGATGGTCTTTTCAGGCAAATTGGCGTTTGCTTTAATTCCGAGGAGCTTGACTGTCTGCGTGGTGCTTTAGAAAACGAATTGGCGATTGCATTCGAAGCATCTGCGCGATCCGAGATCATCATCAGTTATGACAGCCCGACAGGCTTAATCGTCAACTATCTTGTTAAGGCGCAGTGGCAAAGCTTAGATGCACGATATGAAGGTTGGCTTAACACCAGAAAACCACCCTTATTTGGTACTGAGCCAGATGCAAGAGTTTGGAAACATGCTTTAGTAGCACCAAACCCGTCAGACTTACCCGTACTTGACGTGGGTGGAGGCACAGGCAGAAATGCAATTGCTCTCAGCCGTCGGGGTCATCCGGTAGATGTGGTTGAGCTTACACCAAAGTTTGCACAGATGATTCGTGATGATGCATCCCTTGAATCATTAACGCTTCGAGTGATTGAGGCAGACATTTTTAAAGCCAATGTCGATATTGGTCACAATTACTGGCTAATGATTCTCTCAGAGGTCGTGTCAGATTTTCGTGCGGTGCACCAGCTACGCCATTTGTTTGAATTGGCAGCTTGCCGTCTCGCCCCTGATGGTTGTTTGGTTTTTAATGTGTTTGTCGTCAAGGATGGGTTTGATTTGGATGGGGCTGCCTTCGAACTCGCACAACAGTTTTACTCAACCTTTTTTACTCGCCAAGAGCTGGCGGTTGCAGTGAGCGACTTATCACTGACGCTGGAGTCTGATGAATCAGTGTACGAATATGAAAAAACGAACTTACCTGCTGGCGCTTGGCCTCCGACGGGCTGGTATGCCGACTGGGTGACTGGGCAAGACGTGTTCGATGTGGATCGCGCTGCGTCGCCTATCGAGATGCGCTGGCTGGTTTATCGCAAACAGGTTTGAGCAGATAAACGAATAGCAGTTTGAGTGCAACACTGAAGTGAAAAACTCACCTTGCGGTACTGTGTTGTGGTGAAAACCAAATACAAGCATCTTAATTGTGAAGAACGAATTTTATTCAATTGAGCCTTGAGCGAAGATGCACTCTTCGGGCTGTTGAGCTTAGCTTGGAGCGAAGTGTGAGCTCGGGTGATCTGTCGGCTAGCTCGAAATGGTTGGTTCGCCACCATGAACGACGGAATTAATATCTCGCCGCTCAACAGTTTCAAGAAACATCAGCAACGCCTCGCGCGCTACCAGCGCAGCATGAGCCGAAAGGTCAAGTTCAGCAGCAACGGGAAGAGGGCGCGCGCGCATACAGAAGATTTACACTGGCATCGCTCGCACCCGTGTGTATTGAGGATTTGCAGTGACGGCGAATGTCCAAGTCCGCCAAGGGCAACAGCGCTAAGGGCAGCAGTGAACAGCACGGCAAGATGATGAAGCAAAAAGTCAGGCCTTAACCGCGCCACCCCATACCAGTCGCAAGCCACACTTGCCCGGGCTGCGCTCACGTATCAAAGGACAATCGGTAAACACAAGCAAAATTTTTGTGCGTCGACTGCTGTTACGAAAATCACGCCGATGTCTTTGGCGCGATCAATGTGTTGGAGCGGGGATACCGAGCGGGGATAATGAGCGGGGATACCGCTTGTTAGTCTGTGCAGAGAGGGTTCAATTCAGGCCGCTCGAAGAAGCAGGAACCCACCGAAGCGACTCGTCAATCATTGCGAAGCGCCGTAGGAATCCCCGTCCTTTCAGGGCTGGGAGGATGTCAACAGTGGAAAACAGTCATCGATGTGAACTTGACTGGTACCTTCCTGACCTTGCGTGATGCCGCACAAGCGATGGTCAATGGCGGTTGGGAAGGCCTTTTGGTACCGATTTCATCAGTCAACAAGATCGGGCAAGTCGGGCAATTGAACTATTCCGCGACCAAAGCAGCCATCGAACGCTTTCCCAAAATAATCATTGGTGAGTTTTTATTGCGCAAGATTGCGCATATTCGGTGTGTGGGTATCGCACCGGGCTATACCGAAACCCCTATCTTGCAAAAGATGAACCAGGATGCTTTGACAGATATTCTTAAGGACGTCCACTTGGGTCGTTTGGTCAAATCGCAAGAAATCGCTGACCTGATTGCCTACTGTGCGCAAAACGAAGCAATTAACGCCACCACGCTGGAAATCACGGGTGGACTGTGTTTTCCGGGCAATATCGCCAAATAGGATTTAGGATTTTAGTCAGCCCTTGGTGCAACTATTGGCTTTTGGCGGTTTCATAGGGGAAGGTTTGACGCCAATGCCGGGCAATATCGATACGCCGACATACCCAAACGTGTTGGTGTGATTGGATGTGATCCAAAAAACGCTGCAAGGCCACAATGCGACCTGGTCGACCTAACAGCCGGCAGTGCATTCCAATGCTCATCATCTTGGGCGCGTTTTGTCCGTCTGGATCACCTTCTTTGTAAAGCACGTCAAAGGTGTCTTTGAGGTACTGAAAAAACGGATCGGCGTGCGAAAAACCTTGCGGCAAAGAAAAACGCATGTCGTTGCAATCTAAGGTGTAAGGCACAATCAATTGCGGCACGACCGTGCCATCTGTGCGACGAATCTTCATCCAAAAGGGCAAGTCGTCACCGTAATAGTCGCTGTCATACTCAAACCCACCGTAGTCTGCAATTAATCGGCGGGTGTTGGGGCTATCACGACCGGTGTACCAACCGGCGCCGTGAAGATGCCTTGGCCCCTGTGCGGGCTCACCTGTTAATTCGCTCATGATGGTCATCGCTAGGCGCAAATGCTCAGCTTCGAGCGCAGGATCAATATCTTGATAGTGAATCCACTTCCAACCATGACCTGCGATTTCATGACCGTCGTCCATGAAGGCGCGCACCATCTCGGGATAGCGCGCCAAAGCCGTGGCTATGCCAAATACTGTCAGTGGCAGGCCACGCTCACGAAACTCCCTCAAAATTCGCCACACGCCGACCCGCGAACCGTATTCGTAGATGCCTTCCATGCTCATGTGCCTGTTTGGGTAGGCGCTGGGTGCAAAAAGCTCTGACAGAAATGTCTCACTGTTGGCATCGCCATGGAGAACGGCGTTTTCACCGCCTTCCTCATAATTCAGCACAAACTGAACCGCAATCCGTGCGCCATTGGGCCACTGTGGATGAGGAGGGTTATCGCCGTAACCCTTTAAGTCGCGAGGATAGCTGTGCGTGGCGTCATAAATCATTTCGCACCAAAATTGTCGAGGTTGATGGGCCGATTACGTCTGGCTGTGCTTTTGTAGGATGGTGTAAAGCTGGTCTTTGAGAAGAAGCTTTTCTTTTTTTAACGTTTCAATGTCTTCTTGCGTGCCTGGTGAGATGTGCGCTTCCATGTTAATGATTTGCTGGTCAAGCCCGTTGTGCTTGTCAAACAGTCGAGTGAAATGGTGGTCAGTATGCTTTAGTTTGGTGATCAAATCGCGATATTCAGGAAACATAAAAACTCCAAGTGGATGCTTAATACTGACCTGAGACAAAAGGAAAGTCATGATGGGTTTCGTGACGAATGCTCTTTTTATCTTACCAATTAGTCAGGGCTTAAGGGCCTCATAAATCTGCCCAAAAAAAGCATTGGCATGATCAGGCTTAAGCCAGCGCACCGCAACAACCAGCTGGCTGGCGGGTTCAACCAAGGTGAAATGGCCACCGGCACCCATGCCAAAGTAGCTCTCAGGGGGCAGGGAAGAAAAAATCCGTTGCTCGTGGTTCAGCCACACCAAGTACCCGTAGAAAGGCGCCAGTGGGCAGGGCGTCTGCATTTGAGCCATCCATTGTGGCGAAATGATTGATTGGCCATTAACTTGGCCTTGGTTGAGCATCAACTGACCAATGCGGGCTTGATCTTGGGCACTGATTGAAACGCCAGCGCCCCAGTGTGAACCACCGGGTACGGACGGCAGGCGTTGAGCACCTATAGTGACCCAAGCGTGGTCATAACCGACCCAGCGCCATGTGTCTGATAGGCCGCATGGCTTGGCAATATATTGCGCAAACACTTCAGGCAGAGCCCGTTCAAATAAGTGCAATAGTGCTAGCGAGAGTTGGTTGATGCGAACGTCGTTGTATTCCCAAAAAGTACCTGGCGCATGCAAAGGTCGTTTGTCACCTTTGGTGCCACTTGATGCCGGCGCAAAAGCCAATGAGCGATAGTGATCGACTTGATCAGGGATGCCAAAGCATTCGCCGGTCCATTCACTGGTTTGTTGAAGCAAATGAGCCCAAGTCACCAAACGATTGTTGCCGTCATCAAAGCCTATGTTTGGCAACTGCGAAACTATCGTGCGGTTCACATCGGGCAATAACCCCTGGTCGTGGGCCACGCCAGCCAGCAGCGCCAAATAAGCCTTAGCGACACTGAACGTTAAATCGGCGCGCGCCGGTTCACCAAATTCACAGATTGTCTGACCGTTTTGAACGACGACACCGCTCACGCCACCTCGCGCGTGCACGGGTCCGAACAAGCGGTTGAAGGGCGGGGTGTCGGTTTGGTGAACACCCCAAACGCCAGATGGGTCCGCAATGGGGTCGCGCACCCAGCCGATTTCGTGTTCATTGGCAAATCGAATGGCTTGTTCGAGTTGGTTTGAAAGGTTGGTAGCGTCAATCAAGGCAGGCCTTTGGCTTTGGTTTTCTCGGTTTTCTTAAAAATCTTGGGACTAATGCCTCCACCAACGTGTGGTTAGTCTTGAAGGCGTTGGTTGCAGTGATAATATTCAAGGTTACCCTTAATGTTGACGTGTGGTGAAAAATTGACCGTGGTGAAAAAATAACAATGATTGCTGTAACCCTACCTGATGGTTCAAAACGTTCTTACCCCGGTCCAGTGACCGTGGCCGAGGTGGCCCAGTCCATCGGTGCTGGTTTGGCAAAAGCGGCGCTAGCGGGTCGCATTACCATGGCCGGGCAGACCGAGTTGGTGGACACTTCTTACACGATTAACAGCGATACCGAGCTTGCCATTGTCACGGCAAAAGACCCCGAGGGTCTTGACATGCTACGTCACTCGACCGCTCATTTGCTGGCGTATGCCGTCAAGTCATTGTTTCCTGAGGCACAAGTCACCATCGGCCCGGTGATTGAAAATGGTTTTTTTTACGATTTCGCCTACAAGCGTCCCTTTACCCCTGAGGACTTGGATGTCATCGAAAAGAAGATGACTGAACTTGCCGCCCGCGATGAACCCGTGGTGCGAGAGCAATGGAAGCGCGACGACGCGGTCGACTTCTTTAAAGGCATTGGTGAAACTTACAAAGCCGAGATCATTGCTTCAATCCCCGCCAATGAAACCATCAGTTTGTACCGAGAGGGTGACTTTATCGACTTGTGTCGTGGCCCCCACGTGCCAAATACCGGCAAGCTTAAGGTCTTTAAACTGATGAAACTGGCCGGTGCCTATTGGCGTGGCGATAGCAACAATGAAATGTTGCAACGAATCTACGGAACGGCCTGGGCCTCAAAGGCTGAACAAGACGCTCACTTGCACATGTTGCAAGAGGCGGAAAAGCGCGATCACCGAAAACTTGGTCGTGAACTGGATCTGTTCCACTTCCAAGAAGAAGGGCCTGGCTTGGTGTTCTGGCATCCCAAAGGTTGGGTGCTTTGGCAGCAGGTTGAGCAGTACATGCGCGGCATCTACCGAGACAATGGTTATCAAGAGGTGAAGGCGCCGCAGATCCTTGATTTGTCCCTTTGGAAGAAAACAGGGCACTGGGACAACTACCGTGAGAACATGTTTACGACCGAGTCTGAGAGCCGAGTCTATGGTTTAAAACCAATGAACTGCCCGGGCCACGTCCAGATTTTCAACTCAAACTTGCACTCCTACCGTGAACTGCCGTTGCGTTACGGCGAATTCGGTCAGTGCCACCGCAATGAGCCGTCCGGTTCTTTGCATGGCATGATGCGCGTGCGTGGCTTCACACAAGACGACGGGCATATTTTCTGTACTGAAGATCAGATGCAAGATGAGTGTGCCAATTTCACCGCCTTGCTGCAAAAGGTATACGCCGATTTTGGGTTTACTGAGGTGCTCTACAAGGTCGCGACGCGACCCGAAAAGCGCATTGGCAGTGATGAGAGTTGGGACAAAGCTGAAGCGGCATTGATGGAAAGCCTTAAACGCACTGGGTGCGAGTTTGAGGTGACGCCTGGCGAAGGGGCTTTTTATGGTCCAAAGATTGAATACACGTTGAAAGATGCCATTGGTCGCCAATGGCAATGCGGCACCATTCAGGTTGATTTCTCAATGCCAGCACGCTTGGATGCTGAGTACGTTGACGAGCACGACCAGCGCAAAACCCCTGTGATGTTGCACCGAGCGATTCTTGGTTCTTTTGAACGCTTTATCGGCATGTTGATCGAAAACCACTCAGGCGCCATGCCCCCGTGGTTGGCACCGGTTCAAGCCGTGGTGTGCTGCATTTCGGAATCCTCAGCCCAATATGCCGCACAAATCACCGAAAGTCTAAAAAAACAGGGTTTTAGGATTGAGTCAGATTTGCGGGCAGAGAAAATCACTTATAAAATTCGCGAGCACAGTATGCAAAAGGTGCCGTATATTTTGGTGGTCGGTGAAAAAGAACGCGAAGCCAACACAGTTGCGGTTCGTGCTCGCGGCGGTGTAGATCACGGCGTTATGTCTTTTGAGCGCTTTAGCACGTTATTATCTGATGATGTTTCAGGTTATCGGCAACTTGTCGTGCCTGCGTAATGAGTTGTTGCAGTCTTTTATCAATATTTAGGAGCTTTTGACATCGCCACTGATAAGCCTCATCGCATTAACGGAGAAATCCGCATTCCCGAAGTGCGTTTAATTGGAATTGAAGGAGAGCAGCTAGGGATCACCAAGACCCTTGACGCTGTTCGAATGGCCGAGCAGGCCGACGTGGATCTCGTTGAAATTGCCCCCAACGCCGACCCCCCTGTTTGCCGCCTAATGGATTACGGCAAGTTCAAATATCAAGAACAAAAGCGCCAAGCTGAAGCGCGTGCTAAACAGAAAATTATCCAAGTCAAGGAAGTCAAGTTTCGGCCTGGCACTGATGAAGGTGATTATCAGGTCAAGCTTAAAAACTTAAAGCGCTTTCTTGATGAAGGCGATAAAGCAAAAGTGACCCTTCGCTTCAGGGGCCGTGAAATGGCTCACCAAGAATTGGGTATGCGTGTGCTTGAGCGCGTGCGTGACGACTTGTTGGAGCTGGCC
>Ga0209702_10007841_pt1 | contig 12801 bp, 12 predicted proteins | sample FRY01_FD_187210 | JGI IMG/M metagenome (GOLD analysis project Ga0209702, IMG submission 187210) | Freshwater microbial communities from Lake Fryxell liftoff mats and glacier meltwater in Antarctica - FRY-01 (SPAdes) (version 2) | ecosystem: Environmental > Aquatic > Freshwater > Ice > Glacier... | reverse complement strand
CCGGCCATCACTCCTCCCGAGTCGTTGAATTTGTTGACCACCTGCATGAGCATTTTGTTCACCCCACCGTGGTGGACAAAGGCCGCTACCGAGCGCCGCTGAGCGCCGGTGCGGGGGCTGAAATGAAGCCTCAAAGCATTAAGGACTACTCATACCCATCAGGGAAAGCCTGGAAATGATGATGGGGGAATTCGCCGGGCTTCGCGCGGTCATCACCGGCGCAGGGTCAGGTATTGGCCTCGAGGTCGCGACCCAGCTCTCTGATGCGGGAGCAACGGTATTTGGGCTTGACCTTGTCGAGGGCGGACTAGACGGTTTGGGAACTTTTGTCTCCTGTGATATTTCCGACGAAGCGAGCGTGACAGCAGCCGCAGAGTTGATCGGGAAAGACGCGGGCGGATCGCTGGATATTTTGATCAACAACGCAGGTATCGGAGCGATTGGCAGTGTTGTCGATGCCACTCCAGAAGAGTGGGAGAAAGTCTTCTCCGTCAACGTCTTTGGCACCGCCCGTGTCGTGCGCCACTTCTACCCTCTGCTGACACAGGGCACGCACCCTGTCATCGTGACGACGTGCTCGGTATCCTCCCCTGTGGGGCTCCCCAAGCGCGCGGTGTACAGTTCCTCAAAAGGCGCGTTGGAATCTCTCACCCGCGCCATGGCGGCCGATTTTATTGGAGATGGTGTTCGCGTGAACGGGGTTAATCCTGGTACCGCAGATACCCCCTGGGTTCAGCGTCTCCTGGGTCAAACTGATGACCCCGCAGCCGAAAGAGCTCGGCTAGAAGCGAGGCAACCCATTGGAAGGCTCGTGTCAGCTTCCGAGGTAGCCCATGCCATCCTCTACCTCGCCCACCCCCAATCGCTGTCCACGACCGGGACAATCCTGGCTGTTGACGGCGGAATGGCGAGCCTGCGGCTCCCGAGCTAGCGAGTTCTTTACGCGCTCTGACGAGCTGAGCCGGCGTGAATAGCGTCCATGACCTTCGTCGACATCTCGGCGTAGTCCTTGGAGTTGGGAAATTCGCCGACGAACTGGTAATCGCGCATCACCATAACGCGATCGGCGATGGCCACCATTTCGGGCAGGTCACTCGAAATCAGCAAGACGGCCATTCCCTCGTCGGCAAGATCCATGATCAGCTCGTGGAAGTTGGCTTTGGTGCGCACGTCAATGCCCACCGTGGGTTCATCAATAATGATGATTTCTGTTTCCGCCGCGAGCCACTTTGCGAGACTCACTTTCTGCTGATTTCCCCCGGAGAGGTTCCCGGCCAACTGCATAACAGAAGAAATCCGAATGCCTAATCTCTCCACAAAGCGATCGGACACCTCGGTTTCTTTTTCGTGGCGGATAATTCCTAAAATTTGTTGGAGCCGCCGCCAGACCGTGACGGCGATATTGCGGTTAATGGAGAAGTCCAGGAACAAACCCTCTTCTTTGCGGTTCTCCGTCACGTATCCAATTCGATACTTGTGCAACGCGTCACGCATATCGCGGATGTTCGCCGCTTTTCCTTTAACAAAAACCTCGCCAGAAACAATGGGGTGCAGCCCGAGAACGCTGCGCAAGAGCTCACTTCGCCCCGCACCAACCAGGCCGTAGAGCCCCAACACCTCTCCCGCCTGAAGGGCGAGAGAGACGTCTGTGTGGCCCACTTGGGTCGTCAATTCCTTCAGTTCGAGCGCAGGTTCCCCTGGCTCAACGGTGCGAAAGCGTTTTGTTCGCTCGGCGAGTTGCCGGCCGACCATCGCCGCCACAATCTGCGAGTGAGAGTAGTCAGAAAGCGGTGACGACTCGATGACGCTCTCGCCATCGCGCAGGACCGTAACGGTGTCACACACCTCGAAAACTTCTTCCAGTTTGTGACTGACAAACAATATGGCTGTTCCCTGTGCCTTCAGGGTGGCCACCACTTCAAAAAGCTTTTTTGCTTCCGAACCACTAATGGAGGCGGTCGGTTCATCGAGCAACAGAACGCGTGTTTCCGTGGCAAGAGCCTTTGCAATCTCCACCAACTGCATTTGTGCGACAGAAAGATTTTGGACGATTTCATCGGGGTCGATGGTCAATCCCAAAGAATCAAGAGCTTTCTGGGCCGTCTCGCGTCTCTGGGCGGCGTCAATGAGACCCCTCCGCTGGGGCTGGTTCTGTAACACGATGTTTTCTGCGACCGTGAAATAGGGAATGAGGTTACGTTCCTGGTGAACAACTCCGATGCCCGATTTCGTCGCGGCAAGAGGCGAATCAAAAGACACGGGTTCGCCGTCTAAAAGAACTTGCCCGTCCTCCGTCTGATAAACACCGGTCAAAATCTTGATCAGGGTAGATTTCCCCGCACCGTTCTCCCCAAGCAGGGCCTGGACTTCTCCTCCTCGTAACGAGAGGTTGACCTTGCTCAAGGCCTTAACTCCGGGGAAGCTCTTTGATAACTGCGCGACCTTCAAGATCTCACTCACTGTCAACCTCCACATGTTTTTGGCGTTTAGTCTCGGAACGTCTCCTGCGCCATTCGCTCAACGCCACGGTGGACAACACCACGGTACCGATGGTGAAATTAATCACCGAGGGGTCCAGGGAATATTGGGCGCGGGCAATATCGACCAGGCGGATGACACCGGCCGCCATCACTGTCCCGTAGACCGCGACAACGCCACCGCTCATCAGCACGCCCGCAATAATCGGGGCCGCAAAGCTCGAGAGCAGCCAATCGCCGCCGATGGAGCGGTTAATTCCCCCAAGAGAGGTAATGGTGACAATCGCCGCAATACCCAGGAGCGCTCCTGAAAGTGTGTGAGCCAAGAACACCGATAACGGGTTCGAAACTCCCGAAAGTCGCGCGGCCAAAGGATTCGCACCCGTGGCAAGAATCTTTCGGGCCATCACATGTGTGCGGAAAAACCAGCTCAAGATAACCGCTGTAATGATTGCAACGACAAAAACGGAAGGAACGTTGAAGTACACGATCTTTCCAAAATCTTTCACCGCGTCTGGATAACCATCAATGGTGAAACTCCGCACGAGCGCGTACTGAACACCTTCAAGAATTGTCAAGGTGCCGAGGGTAATGATGAACCCGTTTAGCCCGGTGACCACGACCAACACACCGTTGAGGGCGCCCATGAGTGTCGCGGCAAGAAAGCCCGCGAGCAGGGCAACCCAAATGGGACTATTCAGCGCCACCATCATCTGTGCCATGACGGCGGCTGACGCGCCTCCCATGGCACCCACAGCGAGGTTGAGCTGGCCGACGGCGAGAACCACCATCTGGGCGAGCCCGATGAGGATGGGTATCGCCAGGTACGTCAAGAAGCTGCGAATTGATTGGTCAGAGAACAAGACTCCACCGCTCGTGGAGGCCAAGGCTATGAACCCCGCGATGAACAGCACAGTGAGAGAAAACTCTGTTGTTCTCACACGCTTTTTCAGATACTTCATCACGCCACCTTTCGTTGGAACAGGCCAGTAATGCTGGTTCTAATCTTGTTGGCAGAAAGAGCGAGCAACAAGATGACGCCCAAAGCGATGTTGAGGGTTTCAAGACCGATGCCCTGGACCAAGAGCCCTTGGCGAATAACCAGGGTAAGAAGTGTCCCCAACATGGTTCCAAAGACCCCGACAACGCCTCCACTGAGCAGAGTTCCTGCCAGCACGGGGCCGAGGAAGGAGGGCAGAAGCAATTCGCTCCCGATTGCGGCGGAGAAAGATCCGTTGACATACGCAAGGAAAATTCCGGCAATCCCCGCAAGGGCCCCGGAGAGGGTGTGGGCCTGAATCACTCGAGTGTCCACGGGAATTCCCGAGAGTCTGGCAGCCCGAAGATTGGCCCCGGTGGCGAGCAGTTCCCGGCCCAAGCGCGTGCGGTAATACAAGAAGGACATTAACCCCACTAGAGCGAGGGCGGGAAAAATGATTAACGGAACAACGCTGGGGCCACACCATCCGAAGACGCACACATCACCGAGTGAGCCCGCGCGGACCACATCCATCCCCGCGGGCTTCGCGGTAAAGGCGGCGGCCTCGGTGAGAGATCGATAGGTAAAGGTCACTAGGCCGAGAAGCGCGAAGTCCATCGCGAGCGTCACAATGAAGGCGTTGACCCGAGATTTCACAATGATGTAGCCCGTAATCATGCCGACAAACGCTCCTGCAAGAACCCCGAGAATCAGCCCCGGAAGGATGGCAAAACCCAGCCTCTCGTAGGAAAATCCCGCAACCATCGCGGAAACAGCCGCCATGCGTCCTACCGCCAGGTTCAAGTGACCAATCGAGAGAGTGACTAACTGGGCAAGTCCCACAATCGTGATGACGGCCGTATCCCGGATCAGGGGAAAGATAACAAACTGGCCGCTGAGGAATGCGGGGGTGCGAATGGCAAACGCGATAAAGACCGCGATGACAAGAACCGCCAGAATCATGCGCTGGTCAGTTGCCAAGTACGCAAGCCGAGAACTCAACCTTTGGTCATTGTTGACCATCACGCCACCACCAATCTCTTGATTGCATCAAAGTCCCATGGAATTCCCAAACCCGGTGCCTCCGGCGCCAAGGCCCAACCATCTTCCACCTTCATCTGATGTGTTGTCACAGCTGTCAATTGTGGAATGTGCTCGACATAGTGCCCATTGGAGAGGCCCGCGGCAAGAGACACATGCAATTCCATAAGAAAGTGCGGGCACACCGTGACGTTGTAGGTCTCAGCAAGGTGGGCAACTTTAAGGAACGGAGTTATTCCCCCAACCCTGGCCGCATCGACCTGAATAACTCCGGCTGCATCGTGATGCAGGTATTGCTGAAACATTTGAGCGGAATAGATGCTTTCCCCCACCGCTATCGGAACTTTCGTACTCGAGGCGAGGAGTGCGTGGGCGGCTATATCGTCAGCGGGCATGGGCTCCTCCAACCAGTACAGACCTACCGGCTCCAGTGCCGCCGCCCTCTGTCGAGCGTTCGCCAGCGTCATGGACTGATTGGCATCAACCATAATGTGCATTTGTGGTCCGACCGCGTCTCGCACTGCAGTGAGGCGTTCCACATCTTCAGAAATATGGGGCTTGCCGATTTTCAACTTGATACCCGGCCACCCCTTGTTCTTGGAGGTTAATGCGCCGGCCACGAGCGTCTCGGTGTCGAAGTGCAGCCAACCGCCCTCTGTGTCGTAGAGAGGAACCCGATCAGACGCACCACCAACCGCCTTCCACAAAGGGGTCGAAGATCGCAGACCTCGTATGTCCCACAACGCGGTGTCGATGGCAGCGACGGCTAGTGAGGTGATGGCACCCGTTGTGGTGGCCCTGGTGCCGTAATAGACGGTGTTCCAAATCTGCTCGATGCGTTCGCTGTCCATGCCGATGACCATCTCGAGAAGATAATCCCGTAAAAGCGCGAGGACAGCGGTGCCGCCCGTACCGATCGTGTATGAATATCCAACGCCTTCAAGACCGTCTGAGGTGTGAATGTGGACAAAAATAGTTTCTTGCTTCAGGAAGCTTTGAACCGCGTCAGTTCGCGGAGTCTCTACAGGAATGTCGATCAAATACGCTCGCGCGCTGGTGATAACTGTCATGGCGTCCTTGCCTTGGTCCTGGGTCCTGGGTGACACTGTCGTTCATTTTTCAAGCAAGCGGGCGGCCCGTGGGACCGCCCGCCTCCTCGAGAAACCTGGGTTATTAGCCGCAGGTCATGTAATCATTTTGGAACGCGGAGAGAATGCTCTTCGACGTGGCTTCACGCTCAGCATTGTAGGTTTCTACGTTTGCTGTCGTCACGAGGAAGGAACCAGAGTCCACATAGAGACCAGGTTCGTCCATCGTGCAGTAGCCAGTCTGAAGTGCTGCAAGCACCCAGCTTCCGACATAGCCCTGACCCCAGGGGTTCTGGACTACAGTTCCCGAGATTGTTCCGTCGCGGATTGCATCAAGGATGATCGCGTCATCGTCAATGGCAATCACTTTGATGGGAAGTCCCGTAGTGGAGACACCTTCGGTTGCTGCAACCGCAGGGTTATATGCGGTGGTAACAATTCCGTTCACTGCGTCGCCCTGGGCAGCGAGAAGGTCAGTAACGGCCTTCTGTGCTGACTGGAGGTCCGAGTCAATGTCGGTAATGGTGGTCAACAGCGTAACTGCACCATTCGTTTCATCAATGGCCAACTGGACGCCTTCAATGCGGCGCACGGTGTTGGAGTCAACAGCGTTACCGGTCAAGTGCACAATGGCTCCTGCGCCACCCATTTGTTCGATGAGTGCCTTTGTTGCCAGGTATGCAGCCTCGCCTGTGTCAGTGGACAAGCAGAAGTCTGCTTCGTTCACATCTCCGGCAGGACACGACGCCAATGAACCAACAGCGAAGCCTTGAGCCTTGAGGTTCAAGAACGTGGTGTTGATATCAGTGGGGGACACTCCAAAGATTCCAAAAGCATTGAAACCCTGTGCTGCCATCGAGTCGATAGCTGCGTTGTGCTTGGTCTGGTCCCATTCTCCGGTTTCGTTGAATGAAGCCGTGCCAATTCCGAACTCAGCAATAGCAGCTTCCCCGCCAGCAATCCACGGCTGGAAGTACGGGTGGGCTCCACCAGGAACTAGGGCAACTTGGACTTTTGAGAAGTCGGGGCCAGTGGCCGCGGTCTCCGTTGTGTCCGTAGTCGTTTCCGCTGCAGGTTCTTCTGCTGCAGCAGTACAGCCTGCAACGAGCAGTCCAGCTGACATTGCCAGTGCAACGAGAGCCACATTGCTTCTTCGCCTAATCGTCATAACTTGATTTCCTCTCGGTTGGACACTTCCACGATTGTTGGAAGCTTGGAAGCTAACGTAACCCCTCCGGGCCAAACATATCAAATTTTGGGAGAATTGATATACATCTGAGATAAACCAGCGGTGCCAAAGGCCCTCAGTCGCGTACCTCCCGGGACTTGCGAGAGCAAAAAAACTAGGCAGAACGGGCCAAATAGTCCATGAGTTCTCGAATCCCAAACACCCACGGTTCCAACGTTTCTGTCGCAGCAGTGGTGTTTTCGAGACACCCAAGGTGGGGAGAGGAGATAACAACCCGGTCGCCTGGCTTATGGGTGAAGCCCGAACCGGCCACCCCTCGGTCCTTGGTCGGAGAGAAAAGAGTGCCGGTATACAGCGCGAATCCATCGGGGTACTGGTGGTGGACTCCCCAGGTTGCGCCCACGAGCTCCTCCAAGGGCCGGCTAATTTCGGAGAGCGAATTTGTCCCCGTCATCTCGAACCCATCGAGTCCCGTCACGCTGAGCCGAATCTCTTCTTCAGAGACCGTACCCAAGGTGAACGATGAGTCAAAAATCCGCACAAACGGGCCCAACGCGCTCTGGGCGTTGTTATCTTTAGCTTTGCCCAACAGGAGTGCGCTTCGCCCTTCTACATCTCTGAGATTCACATCATTGCCGAGCATCGCGCCCACCGGGGTCCCGCCGGAGTTGACCACCAGCACAAGCTCTGGCTCAGGGTTATTCCAGTGCGAAAACCCAGGGATTCCCACTTCAGCGCCCCAGCCCACCGAGGACAGGACGGGAGCTTTGGTGAAGACTTCAGGATCAGGACCAATCCCGACCTCCAAATACTGAGACCACAGGCCCTGAGCAATCAAAACTTCTTTGACTTTTTGTGCAGAGTGTGAGCCTGGCTTGAGTGCCTTGAGGCTTCCGCCCAAGACGCTCGTCAATTCATCCCTGACGCCCTCCGCCTTGGTGCTGTCGCCCGCGCATCTTTCTTCAATGACACGCTCGATGAGACTTCCCACGAATGTCACACCACACGCTTTGACCACTTGCAAATCGATGGGCGCCAAGAAGTGAACCTGGTCGATTCCGCCATGTTTTGATCCGCTCACGACCTCGTCCAGAGTCCACCGAATCGGGCCGCCTAGACCCAGAGTCAGTGCCTGATCGGGCACTTCGCACAGCTCCGAAACCGTTCGGCAGTCTGGGGTGATGTCGATGAAGGAGTGGCCTTCCACGCGGCAGACACGGGGGCCGCGCGACACAGGGTCCCATATTCGCGCCACAAGAGTTGCCTCTTGGGCGTCAACCGGCAGAATATTCTTTACGGAAATCTCTTCCATCTCGGCATCCTCGCGTCCTCATCACACCGACCCATGTCCCTCATGCGCCTAGAGACGATCTCAAGCTCTATCAGAAACGCCCCAAAGGTATATGTGCGACTATAGTCCGCAGAACACATTCACCCCAGAAAAATGCGTCGAAGAAGGCTCTGCCCGCTCGCACGCCCTAGGTGGAGGGCCATGCAGGTTATGGTGTGTTCAAAACACGGTAGTTCCCCAACACAAAGCGAAGCTCAGGTGATGCGTTTCCATGGCTGCACAAAATGGCTCGATAGCCCCGCCCGATGAGGGCCCCCTTGATGCTGGGCAAACGCCAGCCCTAGGCGGTCGGCTAACGACCGCCGGAGTGTACGAAAAGTTACGCCGGAAGATTCTGGATCACTCGATTCCTCCCGCGACAAAAGTCAATATCCACCACATTTCTCAAGAATTCGGAGTCTCTCCTACTCCCGTCCGGGAAGCTCTCCGTCTCCTACAGGGCGACAACCTTCTTATCGCGACGTCCAACAAGGGGTATGCAACGACAGAGATCTTGGACTTAGCTGGGGTCCGGGAACTCTATGAATTTCGGTTGCTGATTGAACCCTGGGCGGCCCGAATCGCCGCCTCCAATCGACTGTCTAATCCTGCGAGCATCCTGGGCGCCGAGCTCGCTGGATTCAACAGGGACACTGATTCACTGCAACACACACTCATCGATCATGACAGCCGCTTCCACACGGCAATCCTGGCTGCCACCGACAACCAAACAGTGATTCAAGCTTTCCAACAATCTCACTGCCATATGCATTTATTTCGAATTTATACTCTTGATTGGCCATGGCGGGAAACAATTGATGAGCACGAGAAAGTCTTCCGCAGTATCCGAGACGCTGACCCAGACTCGGCCGAAGAGGCCATGCGCGAACACCTTCATGCGGGCTATGAGAGATTTTGTAATTCACTCGCCGCGAGCACCGTCCTCGGAACTCGACCACTGAGGTCCTCTGCTGCGCCAAACCTGGTTCTTGGGTCCTCACCTGGTTGATATGTGGCTCGATTACTCGTGACTCTCACCTTCGAAACCCTCCGCCGCGAGGGAAGGGTCACAGTACGTTCGACCCGCGCCAGGGATAGGGCTTTTTCTCAGCACTAAACCTGGGGGCCACGAGTAGTTCGCAACGTCTGCGTGTCAGGTCCGCGTCGCTGGCTATCGGTAAAGTCTGCATCAGGGAAACGTTGAGAAGTCACTGTCGAAAGGAAATCGCGCCCATGCCACACCACGGGGGACATTTGGCCGTTATTCGCACGCTCGCAACGGTTGGAATTGTAGCCCTCGGGCTCTCGGCGTGCACGGCACTGGGGGGAAGTAGCGACTCTGCGGCAGAGGACGCGGCTGCGTTTTCCGATGTCCCCCGGGACCTCACTGACTACTTGAGCCAGGAGTTCGCGTGGGGGGCCTGTGACCCGGAGTGGCTAAGCGACGAAGGTGATGGCAGCGATGTCCTGGCTCAGTCACTCGTCGAGTGCGGGACCGTCCTCGTTCCTGCCACCTACTTGGGAGTCCAGGACATCCCCGACTTCAGCATTGCTGTCATGCGGGTGACACGCCTGGGAGGTTCCCCAGAGCCCACAACAGCCATCTTTATCAACCCCGGAGGACCCGGCGGTTCCGGTATTGAACAGGTGCAATATTCCGAGTTTCCCGAAGCACTGCATTCTGAGATTCCTTTCGTCGGGTTTGACCCCCGAGGGGTCGGCTTTTCTGACTTTGCGGATGGTTCCGAAATCGAATGCTCTGACGTCTTGGATTACACCAGCTACTTTGGCGAATCCTCGCCCGCTAATGAGGCAGAGCTGGATGCCGGTGTGGAGCAAAGCGACCTGTATTACGAAGAGTGCACCGCGAACAATCCTTACTGGTGGACCCTTTCTACCGACAACGTCGCCCGGGATTTAGAAATTATGCGCCAGGTCATCACCCCTGGTGAACCGCTCAATTTCTTAGGCTCGTCCTACGGCACCACGATCGCGGGTCGCTATGTCAGCCTCTTCCCCGAAGGCGTGGGAAAGATTGTGTTCGATAGCCCCACTACCGTGGACGACGACCGCATCGCAAGTGCTCTGATTGGGTACGAAGCCGACGAAGTAAAGCTCCGCGGCTTTGTCGAGGGCTACGCACTTTATGCCGACATCACCTTTGATGAGGCCTGGGATCGCGTGTTGACGGTGCGCCAGCGAGCGGATGATGACCTTCTGGTGGGGTATGCCGGGTTTGAACCGAGCCCCGTGGAACCCACCGCCATGATCAGCTCTGAAGCACTGTTTACCCGGGGTATCGGAACACTCAACTACTACCCTCCTGATTTGGCACAAGAACTGTTTAACACCGGTATGGATGACGCTTACATGAGTAACTGGAATGGCACTTTTGAGTGGTTAGGCTTTTCTCTCGATGGCTACGACCCGGACTCTTTGGCCGGGCCCTCTCTTGAGGCTAAGAACATCGTGCGCTCAAACGAATATGAAATCAGGGTCATCGTCAACACGATGGACTACGCCACAGACCCTCTCACCGAGGAGGAACAGCGGGAATTGAGCACCAAAGCTCAAAAGATTGCTCCCTTGCTCTCGGCGCTGTATTCCGATGCCAGTGGGTATGAATACTTTGGCCCGCCCAAAGGGCTTGACTGGGAAAGCTATGCCACTGCGGACCCCCTCATTCCGGATCCCCCTACGACGCCATTCATTCCTTCGAACCCTTCAGGCAAGCAGCTTCTTATCGTCGGATCCATCAACGAGTCCGTCACCCCCTATTCATTTGCCAAAGACACCGCAGTGCTTCTGGGAGCGCCGCTGGTGAGCGTGGACTCAAGCCAACACGCCCCCGCGGCAGGATACGACAACGAATGTGTCAATGCTGTCCTCCTGGCGTATTTTCTTGACACCGCCGAGGTTGTCGATGTGACGTGTCCCGAGACCTAGAAAGCCCCGGTGAGACTGCCCCGGGGCGGCGTCGCGCGCTGAGTAGTCTTTTTATCGCTCGGGGAACCCTCGCGCTCTATCCCTACCTCTTTCAGGGCGCGGTGTTTTCCACCATGGCGGTGGGCTCAAGTCTTGCGTCGTATCTTTTTCTCCCACTGGCACTGGGCGCGGTCCTGGCCGCCTATCTGCTACTGGTGGCAACCCTCAAAAGGCTGACCGATATGGGGCGGACATGGTTATGGATGCTCCTTATGGTGCCGCCGTTTATCGGTCCCTTTTTGCTGTGTTTTGCGGTAGTGGGCGAATCGGCCACAGCACCTCCGCGGACTGAACCCTTGTTCCGCTTTCCCTTCGCCGTTTCAACAGTCTTTCTCTATCAAACTGCCTTCTTTTTCTCCCTGGTGTTGTTTGCTTTAGCCAGCGACGGTAACGATTTCTTCCTGCCGTAGGGGCTGAATCACTGGGCGGTGTCCAAAGGCGAGAAGAGTACATCGGACATCTGCATATCCCCTTTTTCGGGACCCACGGCCATTTCTGCTTTCGCCCGCATGTGGCCGACGTCTCAACACGCTGAGGCGAGGCCGTCAACACGACATTCTCGCCGCTAGGACAAGAGTTAAGGACGTCATCGGCAACGTCCGACACTTCTTATACCGTGGGGCGTGTCAGTGGTGGGGTATATGGTCTACTCTCACCTACCTTGAAAGGCTGTATCGATGGAATCTAGTCCCGCTCTGACTGTCTTAGATGCCACCATCAGCTCTTTTGCTGACGCCGATTGTGACACCGGAGCCATCGTGACCGGCTGGACGCTGAGCGTGAGTGTCGTCCACCCATCGCTCCCGGGCAGCGACGGGTATTTTGTCGTTCACTCTCCCGGGTTGCCCTATCACTCACAGCTCGGGCTGATCCATTCGGCACTAGATGAAATGAAAACCACCATCTTGGTAAACCACCTGAAAGGAGAAACGCCATGACGAACGAACCTGATCACTGTGAAGAGTGTGACGCTCCCTGGGTTCCCGGCCAGAGCGTATGTGCTGACTGCGGATATGACCTCATGAACGAGGGCGACGTGCACAGCGGCCCCTCAGGGTATTCACCGGGCACCGCGTATCCCGAAACCCAATACGGCAGTGGTTTCGACGAAGAGGCCGAGTGGAATCAGTAGCGACGGCTCGTATTGATGGTGCGCACAACCCCAACCGCCGACGGAGTTTCTGAAGAAAGTGGGACGATAACCGCCAAGAAACCCCTCCAGGCAGATCCCTAATTAATAGTTTTACGTCCCAAGCTGACCAGAGTCAGCGCTCACTGAGTCGTCGCGGTTAATCTCCTGCGGCGCCGGACTTGCGCGTCACCGAGTCCACCGTTTTGGAGAGGAAGATGGCGAAGACGAGCGCGACAACAATTGCGGAATTAATCCCTAACTCGATGACCGCACGGTTGAAGGCTGCCTCGGACTTCTCGTCACCCAACGTCATGTACGCACCCACTGTGAGGATGTGTCGCACAGCGGCGATAATGCCAATGATCAGGAAGTTGTGGAGCTGGAAGACACCATCCGTGTAACGGGCAATGACGGTGCGCAGAATCTCCAAAATGATAATGATAAACAAAATGTCATTGATGGCTTGAATCATGCCGATGGGGAAAAAAGGTGACGTGGTGAACACCCGGATCACAGAGTAAATCAGCGCGGCGATGGCAATGCCAAAGAGAAATACCCCCAACACGATATGGAAGAGCTG
>Ga0209702_10007840_pt1 | contig 12803 bp, 13 predicted proteins | sample FRY01_FD_187210 | JGI IMG/M metagenome (GOLD analysis project Ga0209702, IMG submission 187210) | Freshwater microbial communities from Lake Fryxell liftoff mats and glacier meltwater in Antarctica - FRY-01 (SPAdes) (version 2) | ecosystem: Environmental > Aquatic > Freshwater > Ice > Glacier... | reverse complement strand
AGGTTTGTCGGAGAAAAGACTTTGATCTCACTGTTGCGCGTTGCCTTCAGCGTAACGAGCTTAAGCGTCAAGACCTGCTCACGCTTTCGCAGACTAGTGGACGTCCAAGCCAGGATGTGCGTTCTTCAGGGGAACACTGCAGGTGGCCACAAGTGGTCGCTAGGGGCACGTTCCACGTCCGTAAGTGTAGGGCAAAGGGCGCCGCGACTAGATAATCAGTATCGTTGACGAATAACACCTCGTTATCTGATTGGGATTGAGCAGCTCCTAACAGGGCGTGCGTGAAACTGATAGCATCCCGGCTGGCTCAACTGCGGTCAAAAAGTGCGCAGGTAGTTGGCTCAAATGGAGGGAATATTGAATGACGGTGCCGTTGGAAATTGCCGAATACTGCTTGGATCCTGAGCAACGGTGTCAGCGCCGTAGAACCAAGCTACTTCAAGTGCGACCTGTACCAAGTTTCGACAGGTTGACTGACAATGCAGCCAGTGAACCGGCGATTTGACCCATGAGGATTCTGGTTACGGGAAACTTGGGCTACATAGGCTCTGTGTTGACGCCACGGCTGACTGATCTTGGCCACGAGGTGACGGGTCTCGACTGTGGTTTCTTCCGCGAGTGCGTTCTGGGGGCAACTCCCGAGGATGTACCGACCATCCTTCGGGATATCCGAGATGTTCGATCTGAAGACGTCGCTGGCCTTGACGCAGTGATTCACCTGGCGGGACTGTCAAATGATCCACTCGGCGCGCTCGTACCGAGCCTGACCGAAGATATTAATTTCCACGCCACCATGCGTTTGGCGAACCTTGCCCGAGAAGCAGGAGTCAAACGATTCATTTACTCCTCGTCTCAGAGCATGTACGGAATCTCGACTACCGATGCCGAATTAGACGAAGACAACAGCGTTAAGTCCCCCGTAACAGCCTATGCAAAAACCAAGTGGGCTGCCGAAACAGAACTTAGTGAAATGGCGACACCCGACTTCTTAACAGTCAGTTTCCGGCCATCCACGGTATTTGGGGTGAGCCCTCGCCAGCGGTGCGACATCGTTTTCAACAATCTGGTGGGCGCGGGCTTCACCACCGGCATGATCTCTATCAAGAGTGATGGCTCACCATGGCGGCCGGTTGTTCATGTTCGTGACGTGTGTCAAGCATTCGAGGCTGGCCTTGATGCTCCCGGTGAGGTGCTTAATAGCCGGGCCTTTAATGTGGGTCCGATCGGAGGCAATTACACCGTGCGGGATCTCGCCGATGCCGCGCAACGCGCCAATCCAGGCAGTTCACTCGAGTACACGGGCGAACACGGACATGACTCCCGAACGTATCGGATCAGTTTTGATCGAATCAATCGCGATCTCAAGGAGTACTTCCAACCCGAATGGAACCTGGCTGCGGGTGCGAAGGAACTCGTAGATCACTGGAAAGAAATCGGCTTCACTCAGGACATGTTTGACGGACCCGAATGCACTCGGCTGGAGCAGTTACGCAAACTCCGGTCTGAGGGCGCCATTAGTGAGGACTTGCGCTTTGTCTAATCCCACGTTCGCATTTGACACGATAACTGCTTGCCGACTTTGTTCTTCCCCAGAATTGGAGCACGTGGTCGATCTGGGCGAGCAGCCACTCGCGAACGCACTTTTGAGGATACAGGATCAGCCGGAGGGTGTTGCCCCACTGGTGCTGATGCGCTGCCGATCATGCTCGGCCGTCCAACTCAGCGTCACGGTTGAGCCTTCCGCCATGTTTCGGGACTATTTGTGGGTCACTGGAACCTCTGCTTCTTCCATTGAGCATTGCGGCTGGCTCGCCGAGCAGATCCTCGAGCGCACGGAAAGCGAAACGGTCAGCGTTCTCGAGATGGCGAGCAACGACGGCACGTTACTCAGGGAGTTACAGACTCGTGGAGCTCGTGTCCTTGGTGTGGATCCCGCTAGGAATCTCGCGGAGTTTGCAACTGAGCAGGGCATTGATACCCTTCCAGAGTTCTTTGACGTTCCTCTCGCCGAGACTCTACGGTCAGAGCGTGGCCCATTTGACGTCGTTATCGCGCGAAACGTCCTCTCGCACGTGCCCGATCCTGCAGGGGCCGTGATGGCGCTCGCCGCGTCACTCGATACGACGGGTGTGTGCGTAATTGAATTCCACCGTGCAGATGTCATAGCCAATGAATTGCACTACGACTCGATCTATCACGAGCACACGATGTATCACACGTTACGTAGCATGGCCAGTATCGTCGAGGCCGCTGGACTCAAGCCGTTCGACGTTCTACCAAGCCCCATCAGCGGTGGCTCGTGGATTCTGTTTGCTGCACCCACAGGTGCCGGGTTAGCCACAACCAGTCGGTGGGCAAAGGCCTGGGCCGCTGAAGAAGCCTCTGGCGTTTGGACAAGTGCACTATGGCAGGACTTCGCTTCGCGGGTTGCAAAACACCGAGAGACACTCGCTCGCGAAGTGACTAGCAGGTCAGAGGGTGGCCAAGTGGTCGTTGCGTACGGCGCCTCAGCCCGCAGTTCGACAGTGCTCAACGCTTGCGGGCTATCATCAAAACAAGTGGCGAGCATCGCAGACGGAAACGATCGCAAACAGGGTCTGTTCTCTCCGGGAACACGAATCCCGATTGAAGTGCCGGCCTCAGCACTTCAACGGCAACCTGATGCAGTGCTCTTACTCGCGTTCAACTTCCGAGAAGAGATCGAGCAGTCCCTGCGAGCGCAGGGATGGCGTGGTGATCTGATTAATGTTTTTCCCTTAAGGGTTGAGGTTGTCCAGTTCAAATGAAATACCAAGAGTTAGACATTAAGGGCGCGTGGCTTATCCAGCACGGCGTCTTCGGTGACCGTCGAGGTCAACTTGAGCGGATCCTTGATCGCTCCGGTTCTGAGGAGCATGGCATCGATACCCGCGTCGAACATAGTTTAATCTCTTCGAACCCCGACCTGGGAACACTGCGGGGTTTCCACTTTCAAAATACTCCGTTCGTTGAGGCCAAAACGATTACATGTCTGAGCGGTTCTATTTATGACGTAGTCGTTGACCTCCGAATGGATTCGCCCACATATTGCTCATGGGTGGCCGTTGAGCTTCACGCTGGCGATCACAGGAGTCTGCATGTCCCAAGCGGTTGCGCCAACGGCTGGCTGACGTTGTCTGCGAACACGAACCTGCACTACTACATGGCTGAAAAGTTTTCGCCCGATCACGGTCGAGGTTTCCGCTTTGATGATCTGGCCTTTGAAGTTCAATGGCCTAATAGCCCGCTAGTTATTGCCGAGCGCGACCTGAATTGGCTGGCCTTTGACAGGACAAGTGATGGGATCCAGCTCTGAAAGTCGAATTCTTCTTACGGGAGCTTCGGGATTCATTGGGCAGGTAGTGGTGCCCTTGCTCATGTCCGAGGGCGCAGAGATTATGGCGCTCACGACCAACCCCACGGAAGTCGTTGAGCGATGGGGGATCGAGGCCGTCGACCTTCTTCAGAGTACGGACAAAGCAATGCGCGATCGGATCGATGCATTCTCCCCTTCAGTCCTGCTCCATCTAGGGTGGTCTGGACTGCCCGACTACTCAGCCGATGCCTGCCTTGCCAATCTGGCCAGCAGCATCCAGGTGATTCGCATGGCCCTAGCCAGCGGGGTGAGCCGCATCGTGGGCGCTGGCTCGTGCTGGGAGTACGGCGATCTCCAGGGCGAATTGTCTGAGCACATGCCAACTGTTCCAACTTCCATGTTCGCCCAATCAAAGTCGTGCCTTAGGCAACTGCTTAGTTCGGTAGAACAAGAAACCAGTGTGGGGACTCGGTGGGCGAGGATCTTTTACGCCTACGGTCCCGAGCAGCGCGAGGGATCCCTCATCCCCACGACCATCAAGGCCTGGCGTGCCGGGTCAGCACCTGACCTCCGAGATACTCAAAGCGCTATCGACCTGATTCATGTCGAAGACGTGGCCAGTGGCCTCGTCGCCCTAACGTTGCGCAGCGGCCCTTCTGGCATTTTCAACCTCGGCTCAGGAGCGGCGACCAGAGTGTCTGACGTGGTCGAATTGGTTCGCGCCCAGATCACCGGTGAGGATCGCGGGACTGAAATCAAGGCGCGAGTCGAAGACGGCGCAACGTGGGCCAACGTCGACGCCATTCATCGATCCTTCGGCTGGACCCCAAGGATCTCACTACCCGAAGGTATTGGAAGGATGCTCGCCTAAGGTTCGTTTCGCTTGGGAAATCCACGACAGTGAGGAATGCATGCTCATGTCAACCGTGAAACAGGCGGTGATCCTCGCGGGTGGGCGAGGTCGTCGACTGGCACCTATCACTGATTCGCTACCCAAGCCAATGGTCAACGTTAATGGTGAGCCATTTCTAGCTCACCTCATTCGATCGGTCGCAAAACAAGGAATCACCGAAGTCGTCATTCTGACTGGCTACCGTGGTGACCAGATTCGCGGATACTTCGGAACGGGCGAAGACTTCGGGGTTTCTATTAAGTACTCCCACGGACCTGAATCGTGGTCGACAGGCGAACGACTACTCGCCGCAAGTCCAATCTTGGGCCCGTCCTTCCTCCTCTTGTATGCGGACAATTACGTCGCCTTCAATCTTGCAGCTCTGCTGGCAAAACCAGGCGCGGCTGGCGCGAGCATGATCCTGACCGTGTGCCCCAAAACACCAGGCAACATCATCATGAGTCACGAAGGTTCCGTTTCACGGTACCTTTGTGACCGTTCCACAGGACCCGGAGAGTTCGTCGAAGTAGGGTTTTCACTGGTTAAACGGGATCGCGTTCTTTCAGCCCTGGCGGACTCCGAAGGTTCCTTGCCAAGCGCTATTCACTTGATGACCCAGGCTGATGAAGTTATGGCTCACGTAGTGCACCATCCGTATTTCAGTGTGTCCGATCCAGAGCGTCTAGAGCGCACTCGGCTCGCCCTAAGCCGTCGTCGGGTGCTTCTCCTTGACAGGGACGGTGTGATCAACCTCAAAGTAGGCCGTGGCGAGTACGTGTCCCATTACACGGATTTCCACCCAATGGAATCCAACTGGGCGGCTCTGAAAGTACTTGCCGACCACGGATTCACTTTCGTGGTGATCTCGAACCAAGCCGGCGTGGCGCGCGGGATTACCGATCCGCGGGACCTTGATGAAATTCATAAGCGGATGGTTGCAGCGTTGAACGAGATTGGTGTCGAAGTACTCGATGTGTACGTGTGTCCGCACCACTGGGATGACGAATGCACCTGTCGAAAACCAAATCCAGGAATGTTCCACACCGCGGCAGCAGACCACTCACTACTTCTATCAGAATTAATCTATGTTGGCGACGACATCCGCGACGAAGCCGCCGCCATCGCAGCGGGCTGCACGCCCATAATCGTTGGCCCCGAGGCGAAACACGTCGAAGCTAGCTCAACAGCCGGGTTTGCAGACCTTATCGAGGCGGTACCATTTTTGCTCAATCATTACCCCACGCATTAGGGGGTGACCCCGGTGCGGATCCGACGCCTACATATTCGAACCAACGCGAGTAAAATCAATGTCATAAGGTAAATCTTTCAGAGGGCAACTCGAGTCTCAAATAATCCATTTCGACGACCAATATCGCCCATATTCAATGGATCCCATAACTGCTTTACCAAGGCTTAGCATTTGATAAAAATTGAGTTGCCACTAGGAAAGTGTAGAAGACTCTCGGGCTTGTCTGATAAAAATTCATCAACCGTCTGCCGCAATTCAGGGTATGACCACCCATAGTCATCAAAATACACGAAAGCCCCTGGCGATAACTTGTCATAAAAATACTCAAGGGCTGCCCGCTCAGGCACAGAACCGTTCATATCAATAGCCAGATAAGCCACACGTTGAGCTGGAATAGAGGGCAAAATTTCTGGTACTAAACCTCTAATAATTTCGACATTTTTGTAAGGCTGGAATCGCTGTTGAACCACATGGAAAATATCCTTTTGGTAATTTTCAGACGGATGACTATCAGGCATCGCACCGAAGCTGTCCACCAAATAGAACTTACGTGTTGCTTTGTCTCCGACCGCTTCGCCGAACCTGAGGTCATTGCAAACAGTCATGCTTAGAATTCCGTACCACACTCCCAGTTCCACGAAGTCACCTTCAATCTGACGAGCACGCCGAGCTCCCCAAGTACAGATGTGCGCTCTCCACACGATGTCCTGCTTGGCTTGCTCAGCTAACTCTGTTGGCACTTGGTTGAATGCCGCGTGAAATGCCTTCACAAATCCCGGGTCATCTTGGAAGCTAACATGATGTGAAGTTGCAAAACCGTCGCCGGCGAACGTTGGATTCTCAACGAGAGCAACACCCCCCTGGCCCCTGTGAGAAAGAAAAAGCACCTTAGAAACGAACTCGAGCAAGAGTATTCGGAACCGTCGGTTTTTCAACAATACAAAGATTAGGACTTGCCTAGTGCGAGATTCAGGGTTTTGTAGTTGTGGAAAGGCCGTTAACAACTTGTCCCTTAATGCCATAGAGTTCTCCTACTTTTGATTGGATGAGACATAATCTAGCGGTCAACCCAAGGAACAAATGGCCGACACGTTTGAGTAGTCTCTGCTAATGGAACATTCACTTCATGCGGTCACGACTATGACGCCGCTGCGGGTGAGTTTCCTTGGCGGGGGAACAGACTTCCCCGCATTCCATGCCACGCACGAAGGGCTCGTGGTCAGCATGGCAATCCAGCAGTTCATTTACGTCACTGTCAAACGCCACAGCCCACTATTCGGTGAGCGCTATCGCATCTCCTATTCGGAGACCGAGCACGTGAACTCCTTGAGTGAGATCCGCAATGAGATCGTTCGCTCGTGCATCGAGTTGATTGGAATCCAGGAGCCACTTTTTGTTTCAACGGCCTCCGATGTTCCTGCAATGTCGGGGCTGGGTTCATCTAGCAGTTTTGCCGTCGGACTACTCAATGCCCTCCACCTGATGATCGGAGAGTCAGTCTCTGCAGGACAACTTGCCGAGGAAGCCTGTGAAGTCGAGATCAATAGGTTGCAGAAACCTATTGGTAAGCAGGATCAGTACGCGGCCGCATTCGGCGGGCTGAACTCCTTCAGCTTTCATACTGGCGGTCGCGTCAGCGTCGATGCCATTACTCTTGATCGCGAAACTTTGACGCTTCTCGATGGTCTGGTTCTGTTATGGACGGGAATGCAGCGTAAAGCTGAGTCGATCTTGCACGAACAGAATGAGCGAACGGCGCAGAATCAGGACGCGCTCAACTCGTTGGTCAACCTCAGTGTCGACTTTAAGGAGCAGTTGGTTGGTGGGGACCTGACTTTGCAGGAACTTGCCGATTTACTCACCCAGAGCTGGCAGATCAAGCGCGGCCTTGCCTCAACTATCACGTCTGGTCCACTAGACGACACATTCGACAAATGTTTGAGTGCAGGTGCGCTTGGTGGCAAGTTACTAGGTGCAGGCGGTGGAGGATTTCTTCTCATGTGTGTCCCTCCTCAGAAGCACGACGAATTCTTAACCGCGGTAACCCCACTGGTGGGCGTTCCCGTTAGGCTCGAATCTCAAGGCTCGCGGGTCTTAAGTAGAGTGTCTGCGTGAGCGAATTATTGGAACTAATAGGTCCAGTAGTAGTCACTGGTACTGATGATTTCGTCGTGCGAAGTCAGGTCTCATTTTTTGGAATTGGGGCTGAGATTGTGGCTAACATCTTTGAACCACCTAGCGAGGGAATCATTAAGGCACAATCTGTGACCAAACTATCGTGCGGGCAACTCCACTAAATGCCGAGTCGGCAACCTTGCAGATTCGCCATTGGATGCGCAGTGCCTGGAAGGAAGATTCGGGTATGTCGCGTGGTGTGGCACTTGCCCAAAATTCTAGGTTTACCTAAGAATTGGGATATTGCGGAGGCGCGAAATCTAAAGGAATTTCTCTTGCGATAGCCTTATGGACTGACCATTAGTTGCCCAAAGTTGAGGAATTAGAAATGACACTGAATCTGGATCCACACCTCGTGTCAATGCCATCTCTCCTTTCCGCACTTAATGAACTGAGCGTTGATAGCGGCACTGGGGTGTACTCTCCAAAAGGCCTCGAAGTCATCTCAATAATGTGGACTAAAGTGGCAGCTCAGCAAAGGCTTATGTACCAGGCCACTTGGCTTGATAGGCCTATAATTCAACTTCCTTCGGACATACTGGTCCTCCAGGAAGTTATCTGGGAAACTAAACCTGACGTTATCGTAGAAACGGGAGTAGCCCATGGTGGATCGTTAATTCTTGCGGCGTCGATTCTTGAGTTGGCTGGGCACGGCAAAGTCATTGGAGTTGATGTCGACATTCGACCACACAACCGCAAAGCCATAGAAGAGCACCCACTGAGCCATCGAATTGAATTGATCGAAGGGGACTCAGTAAGTGAACGAACATTAGACCAAGTTCGTGAACTAATTCCGGATGGAAGTCGCGTCATGGTCGCACTTGATAGCAATCACAGTGGTGATCATGTTACGAAGGAGCTCGAAGCGTATTCGGCTCTGGTCTCCCAAGGTTGCTACCTGGTGGCACACGACGGGGCTCAATTCTGGGTCTGGGACCTACCCGATGCTGCTGAGCATTGGTCTTATGACCATCCACTGAACGCCATCCGCGACTTTTTGGAAGTCAACACGCAATTCAGTATTGATGAGACACGAACTCGCTTTGGAATAACATCGTCACCTGCGGGTTACCTATTCAGATCGGAATCTAGTTAGATTATGCACATTTTCATCACTGGTGCTAATAGTTTTGTTGGCTCAAAGCTTCGAGAACAATGTCACGAGCTAAATATTGATTACTCTGGCGTTGATGTAGCAGGACCTTTTACCAAAGAGATAGTTGAGGCGGACTTGCGCTCAGAAGCTTTAGCAGATCTCATACCTCAGCGATCAGTAGTGGTTCACCTTGCCGCCATCTCTCGTGATAACGACTGCGCGACAGATCCTGACAACGCGATGTCCATAAACTTGGGCGGAACCGCGAACGTTATGAATGCAGCGATAGAAGCTCACGCGAGCAGGGCCATTTTCGCCTCAAGCGAATGGGTATACGGGAGATCCCCGTCGGTCGGCCCTCTGACAGAGGATATGGGACCAGCGTGGGCGGATCTGGATTCCCTTTACGCCTTCAGTAAGGCAGCGGGCGAGCAAATTGTGTTCGCGGCTACGAGTCGAGTTCCCGTTTCGGTTCTACGTCTTGGAATCGTCTATGGACCGCGATCATCGAATTGGTCGGCTTTTGAATACGTGGTGAATTCATCTATCGCTGGAGAGGTCGCGATAGGTAGTGCAGAGACTAGCCGCCGATTCATTCATGTTGGAGACGTGAGCTCAGGCATCCTCGCTGCCGCGAAAGAGTCATCAGATCAATCACATATATGGAATCTGTCAGGCCCATCTTCATTGAGTCTGGGAGAGATTGCTGAAACAGCTGCGACTCTATTGGGCAGTCCTGTGACGATTAATGAATCCTCTCCAGGGGAGCCTTCGATTCGAAACCCGATCCCGGATCTTATGCAAGATGAAACACCTTGGCGGCCTCAATGGGACACGATTGGCGGTGTCGGTGACGTACTTACGTTTTTGGCAAATAATTTTCAGCAAGATGCGAGAAGGTGATTTAGACGATGAATCCCCAAGAAGAACGTGCTATTCGTATCCGACGCAGGGTGATTGGCATGCTTCATGCAGCTTCTGCCAGCCATCTTGGTTCTAACATGTCGATGGTCGAAACCTTGATTGCTTTCTACAGTGCAGTTGATACGGAGAAGATCAAGCGAGGCGACCCCAACCGTGATCGCGTTGTTGTCAGCAAGGGCCATTCCGCTGCGGCGACGTATGCGACGCTTGAGGAATTTGGGCTTTTGCCTAGCGCGCAACTTGACTCGTATCACACTTCGGGTTCGTTACTTTCGGGTCACGTTAGTCACGAAGTTGAATCGGTTGAGCACTCGACGGGTGCTTTGGGGCACGGGCTATCTGTAGCCCTGGGAATGGCGATTGGGTTGAATGATCGCGCTCCGGATAGTCGCGTCTTTTGTGTTTGTGGAGATGGTGAAATCCAAGAGGGGTCAGTTTGGGAGGCCTTATTGCTGTGGAGTCACCTGGGATTAAAGAACCTAATCTTGGCCATCGATCACAACCGAATTAGTAGCATCACTAATACCCACGATGTCATCAATATGGATCCACTTTCACAACGATTCGAGGGATTGGGATTCGTGGTAGTTACCGTAGATGGGCATGATGTCGAGGCAATCCTTTCAGTTATTCAGTCTTCAAGTGAATCTGAGAAACCGACAATAATCGTATGCGAAACAATCAAGGGTAAAGGAGTATCGTTCGCGGAGAACGAGCCAATTTGGCACTATAGGACCATTAATGACGAACTCTTGCATACAGCCATGCAAGCCCTGCCTTTGGAGAACGGGTAATGCGCGGAATAATCCTCGACAATCTGATCGAAAAAATGCGAAGCGACGAATCCATATTTTTCATCACCGCAGACATGGGAATTAATTTGGTTGAGCGGATTCAATCTGAGTTTCCAAAGCGTTTTTTGAATGTTGGAATTGCGGAACAGAATGCCATTGGAGTCGCAGCAGGACTTGCCAATCTTGGTTACCGACCGTGGGTTTATTCGATTTCTAATTTTCTCGTCCATCGTTGCTTCGAACAACTGAGAAATGACGCTGCGCTCCATAAGTACCCTATTACGCTGCTGGGAACGTCAACGGGATTTGATAATGCTCCTTTGGGACCAACGCATCACATTATTGATGATTGGGGCTTGGTTGCCGGGATGCCCGGTACGACCGTATTCTCCCCATCGACTGTTGAGTATGCGAGCACGATCGTGGATCGAGTTTGCGAAGCAAACGGAGTCAACTACGTTCGTGTTGCGAAAGGTTCGCCGTCAATTGCCCACTCCGATTCAGATGTATTCTTTACGGGTCAAGAGAGTCGTGCCAAATTCTTAGTAATTTCCTATGGTGGAGTTGGCGCTCGGTTGGCGCAAAATGGGGACTTGCTTGGTCAATGCGCCCTGGCAATCGTCAACAGGTTAAGCCCGATCCCCCCTGCCCTCGAGAGTGCACTGGCTGAAGAACCAGATTTTGTCGTTGTTGTTGAAGACCAGATGGCGCGAACTGGCCTTGCTTCCGCCATCGGACTTTTCATGGCTATGAATGGCATTCATTCCAGGCTAGTTTGTGTGGCTCCGGATTGCTATGACCTTGTAGTTGGAGAATCAGCGGCAGAGTATGAAAAACGCTACGGCTTAGACCCTGAGTCTGTCATCGATTTAACAAGGACGTTATCGTAAGATGAATGCCATGGAATCACCTCCTTTGCTTTCGAGTGTTGAGTTGGCCGAGTACGTGGACAGGGGCATTGTGGTTGTGGAGGTTCCTGCAGCGGTGCAAAAACTGCAGCAGGAGTTCCTTAGTGAGATCGCCGTATATTTGAACTTCTGGCATTCGACTAATGTAAATGCTCAAGGAGTAGCATCGGCGATTCTTGACTTGGCAAATCGGGATCGCCAATCAGTCGGACGTTTGTACCAAGTAAGTCGCCGTTTTCCCGCGGCAAGAAAGATTGCATGTTCTGATTGGGCGCTTCGGCTCGCCGCCCAGGCTATGAACACCAGCCTAGTTTCGTGCTGTAATTTTGTCTCCACCAGAATTGACCTCCCAGGAGAGACAAAGTTCGCTACGGCGGCCCATCAGGATTTTCCGTATATTCAAGGATCTTTGGACGGAATAACTATTTGGCTTCCACTTCAAGATGTTTCTCAGGAAATGGGACCGCCCGCCTTTCTACCGGGTAGTCACTCAGATGGTGCCGGGATAGTTAAGGAGCTGGGAAGAGAATCAGCCGACAGTGGCACTGCTACTGTCACTGCCATGGACGAAGAGAAATGGAATCTAGAGAACTTCGAGACTCGAGCCATTAATGTGGGTGAGGCGCTTGTGTTTTCAACGCTCCTGGTGCATAGAAGTAACCCAAACAATTCCGCAACTCCTCGCCTGTCGCTGCAGTTACGATTTGACAATCTGTGCGACGAGGAGTCCTTCCTCCGAGGATACCCTGAGGGCCTATTCCTAGGAAAAAATTTGTCTGATTCCTACCCTGAACTGGTGCAGTCATAGTGGAAAATGATCCTACCCGAATCGGACTTTCAACCGCGTTTGACTCGAACATCCACGCAGCGTTGACAAGGGCAGCTGAGGATTCGGGTATGGAATTCTCTGAGTTAATAGAACTCTGGCCAGTCTTCTGTCGGCGCATCAGTTTTCTGAAGACCGCGTCACTTTTTGAAATCTTCTCCATGATCAAGGACTTACCTGGCAGTATCGTAGAAGCAGGAGTATTCAGGGGACAATCACTTTTCACGTTTCGTCAACTGTTGGAAGCGTACGCTCCGGGCGACAGTCTTCGGAAGGTCATTGGATTTGATACGTTCTCTGGGTTCACGTCACTTCACGAACTTGATGGAGCACCAGACGAAACAAGGGCAAAAATCGTGGGCGGGTGGGATTCCTCATCATTCTATCCGATTTTAACGGAACTGGCACGCATTGCCCAAGAGGATAGTTACATGCCACGAGTTGCTCGCATGGAGATAATTAAAGGGGATGTCTTGACTACAATTCCAGAATACGTAGCCAGCCATCCGGGATTACGAATTTCGCTACTCAATCTTGACGTTGACCTTTACGAACCGACTCTCGTAGCGCTCGAGCAGCTTTATCCCCTTGTGGTTCCGGGAGGC
>Ga0209702_10007837_pt1 | contig 12804 bp, 11 predicted proteins | sample FRY01_FD_187210 | JGI IMG/M metagenome (GOLD analysis project Ga0209702, IMG submission 187210) | Freshwater microbial communities from Lake Fryxell liftoff mats and glacier meltwater in Antarctica - FRY-01 (SPAdes) (version 2) | ecosystem: Environmental > Aquatic > Freshwater > Ice > Glacier... | reverse complement strand
CCCATTCCAGTTCACCATGGCCTTGACCGTTGGGACGAGACCAAACCCAGCCAAGAAAATCCCGTCCACATCCGGCTTCACGCTTTCCACCACTGGCTTGTTCGTGGTGGGTGCCAGGATGATGTCCACCACGTTCACGGCTTTTTGCTCTGCCGCTGCCGCCACCGTCCGTGTTTGGGACACAAAGCCCGCAGCGCTTGCCGAAAGGACTGATCCTCCGGCCAGACTCACATTCGCCAGGGTAAAGGTGCCATTGACCGCGCTCGTCGTGCTCAGTCCACCTAGACCAATAGCGGCACCCGCCAGTGGCGTGTTCGTGCTGCCATTCAGTACCCGGCCCGTCACCGTTAGAGTGCCCGCCCCACGCGTGTCCACGGTGATCGTTTTTGTAAACTGGTTGTCGGCTTCATTGCTCTCCGCGATGGTGGCGGTTGAATCCGTCTTGATTTGGATTGTGTGCTGCCCTGCACTGAGCGTTCCGATTGAGTAATCACTCCGCGAATCGTAGCTCGATGCGGCTAGAGGTGGATCGGTGAACCAGTTGGTCCTGAGCACGCCATCGACATAAACTCCGTGTAAAAACGGCTTGTCGCAGGTGACGCCCCGTTGTTGATGACAGCCCAATCTACGTAGATCGTGTTTGCGGTCGTCAGAGAGGGGCTATCCGTGTTGTTGCCAGTCACGCTCGAAACCACAATCTTATCGGACCATCCCGAAGGTTGATACGGCGTCAGATTGGGTTGAACTCCTGATGATGTATTAAACGAAAGAATGCTGCCGACGTTCCAGCCAGCGCCGTATCCGACATCAGAAACGCTGCCATTCCGCGCCCATGCCCGAAAAAAGTAGGTCGTATTTGGCGCAAGGCCAGTAAGGGTTGCGGAGAATGTGTTTCCCGAGACAGTGATCCCTGCACTGTAGACGGCTTGGTTTAAAGGCGTCGAAGTGCCCCAATCAAAACGCCGATCAATGATGGACGAGCTTCCATCGTTCAAAACGGTTCCATTGATAACTGCCGAGGTAGATGTGATGGATGATGCCGTATTTGATTGGATCGCAGGGGCAGACGTCGGCGCGGTCGGCATTGTGACGGTGACCGTGTTTGAGTCCGTTGTGCCGTCGGCGTTCGAAGCGCGAATAAAATAGGTGTATGCATTGCCTCCCATAAGGCCAGCCGAGTTCAGATAGCTCGTGCCGACGATGCCGGCGGTATAAACGGTGCTATTACGATAAACGGCGTAGTTCCCGACATCGGAAGACGGAGTCCAATTCAACTGAACCTTGGAACCGGGAATGCTTGCATCCCAGACGGGCGGATCGTTTGACAGCGTGAAGGCTCCCGGTGGACCTCCCGGCGTCGTTAGCGTCACCTGGTTGCTATAGGCGGAATTGCCGACGGCATTATACGCACGCACACGGTATGTGTATGTGATCTGCGGTATGTGTATGTGATCTGAGGACCAGTCGAGTTGTCGGTGTAGAATGCGGCGTTGCTTGAATTCGATCCTGTTGTTGCAATCTGAGAAAATGCACCGTCCCCCGTCTTGCGCTCGATCTTAAAGCCGGATTCGTTGTTTGAAAGGTCATCCCATCCGAGCAGGACGTGATCGGAGAACCCCTGTGTTTCCAAGTGATCTGGTGCGGTCGGCAGCACAGCTACTTGAAAACTGAGTATGTTCGATTGCTGCCCATCAGGATTTGGATTTGTCACTTTCACCGTCCAATTGTCAGGAGTCGAGCTCGTCGTGATTGCCATCGACAGTAGCGTGCTGCTCACATAGGTTACTTGCGCGGAGGAAACAGTGTAGTCTGATTGGCCTGTCCATGTGAGAGTCACCGTTGGTTTATTGATAAAGTTCGAGCCATTGATTGTGATGGTCTGCTGACTCGCAGAACCTGGCACCGGATTGGGCGAGATGCTGCTGATAAATGGCGCGGGAAGAGGTGTTATGGAAATCTCATTAGAGTAACTTGAATCACCCCCGCCGTTGTATGCCCGAACACGGTAGTAGTAGGCAGTGCCGGTGCTGATGCTATAATCGAGATATGCTGCCACATTCTGTCCTGTAGTGTTGATCTGCGAATACTATCCGCCCGCACCAGTTTTCCGCTCGATCTTGAAGCCGGTTTCGTTGCTCGAATTATCGTTCCAGGCGAGCGATACTAAGCTTGCGTTTTCGGCGGCAGCCAAGCCGGAAGGTGCCGTCGGTGGAGGATTGGCTATGGTGAAAAGCCCACTGCTGATGGCAGCAGTGATAGCGGTCCCACCAGAGTTGAATGCGCGCACCCAGCAGACGGCAGTTGTCGTGGCTTGGCCGCTGGTCGGCGTGTAGCTGAACGACCGCGTCCCAGAACTGAGATTGGAGGAGATATCCGTGTAGCTGCTCCCGTTGTTCGTGGAGAGCCGGACCACAAAGTAGCTGATTGCGTTCGTGTCTCCGCTGGCCGTCCAGCTCACTGTCTGGCTTGTGCCCGTCTGCCAGGTCGCTCCCGCATTCGGGCTGCTGAGCGTCATGGTCGGCGCGGGAACTTCCGCGAGGTTGATGCTCGCGGCCCAGCCATCTACCCCGCTATCAAAATTCACATTCCACCAGGTGTATGTCGTACCCGTGCCCCCAATCTGAGCATTTGTAGGCCCTCCTATCACTGTGCCTAAAGCCCCAGAATTCTGTGTTCCGTTAATCGTCGTGCTTCCAGCACCTGCACGCACATTGGTGCCATTCTGAGTCGCACTGACGCGACCGCCGACCGCGATCGCCGCGAAGCTAGTGTCGCAAAACAGGGTGAGGAACAGCAAGAACGTGGTAAGCCGAAAAGGCCAGATGAGGAAACGGTCGGCTTGCATAGAGTGCGTGGGTGTGGCGCTGAAGTGCTTCCCGAATGATACGCGAGCGGCTCTGAAATCTGACACCGCTACGACAGAATCAGGGCTGATATGTGATAAAGTATTTGCTGCCAATCTTGAACTCGTCGGCAGACATGCCGCCTTTCTTGCTCACACACCAATTGCGAACATAGACGACGCGGTCTCCGCCGAAGCACTCCCCGTAGTGGTCGAAGACCGAAATAAAGGTCCCATCCGGCATTCAAACGGGATCACTGCCATCCCCCTGTCGCCACGACGGGAGGACAGGCCGGAGAGGCTCGCAGGCATGCCTGCGGCCTTCAGAATCGTATAATTTCCATTATTTAAGGAGCATTCAACACTTTAGAGCGACTGCCATAGGCATCTCACAGTGCCTGCAACCGAGCTGACAGCGCCCGCAACGCATCTCACCGTGCCTGCAACGGGGCTGACAGCGGATTCAACGCCGGTGGCGGCGGGTGCAGAGCGGCTGACAGTGCCTGCAACCCGGCTGACGGTGCCTGCAACGGCGCTGTCGTGGCCTGCAACGGCGGTGGTGGCGGATGGATGGGACCGAAGTGGAGGTTACCCCAGAGTGGCTGAGGAGCCGAGGCGGCAGAGTTGCTGATCTGATTCCAATCTCTGCATCCTCTGCCTCTTTGCCCCACTGCGGTCCATCCGAACGTCCTGCTGGCAACGCCGGGCTGCGTCATCCGGGTTCAACCGCCCTGAAGCGGAGGGATGTGCGCCGAACTATTTGCTCAGCTCCAGCATGCGCAGGATCGGCTTCTCGGCACGCTGGCGCAGATCCTCGGGCATCTCGACCTGCGGCGTGAGATCGCGCAGGCAGTCGTGCAGTTTTTGCAGAGTGTTGAGCTTCATGTAGCGGCAGTCGGCGCAGGCGCAGTGGCCGGTGGGGCCGGGGATGAATTTTTTGCCGGGCACTTCGCGCTCCAAACGATGCAGCATGCCGCTTTCGGTGACGATGATGAAGGCGCTGGCGGGGCTGCTGCGACAGTAACCGACCATCTTCTCGGTGCTGCACACTTCATCGGCCAAAATGCGCACGGCGTAGGTGCATTCGGGGTGCGCGACGACTTTGGCATCGGGGTATTCGTCTTTAATCTGCTGGATGCTGTCGCGGGTGAACTCAACGTGGACGTAGCACGCGCCCTTCCACAGGTCCATCTTGCGGCCGGTGCGCTCCATGACCCATGAGCCGAGGTTTTGATCGGGGACGAAGAGGATGGGGCGGTCCTGCGGTGCGGCTTGGACGATTTTGACGGCGTTGCCGCTGGTGCAGATGCAGTCGCTGAGCGCCTTCACATGGCCGCTGCAATTGATGTAGGCGATGACGTAGTAATTCTTGGCGGCGTTCGCCTTCAAGAAGGACTCAAGCTGTGGTCCGGGGCAGCTCTGCTCCAGCGAGCAGCCGGCGTTCGCATCCGGCAGCACGACGATCTTGCTTGGGTTCACGATCTTGGCGGTCTCGGCCATGAAATGCACTCCGCAGAAGACGATGACGTCGGCTTCGGTCTCTTTCGCCTTGTAAGCGAGGCCAAGGGAGTCGCCCACAAAGTCGGCGATCTCCTGGATGGCCTTGTCCTGGTAGTTGTGCGCGAGGATGACGGCGTTGCGCTCCTGTTTGAGGCGCTTGATTTCTTCGATGAGGCTGGGGGCGGCGGTGGCGACCATGGGAATGATTAAAACAGACCAGAGCGGAAGCAAGAGAAGCGGTGATTCGTCATTCGACATTCGGCACTGATCATTCCAAAGTTCCCCCGTGACCCAAAAACAGCCACACCCGCTCCTCGACTTAGCGCTTACCATCATCCTGCCGTCCATCGCGCTGGAGAAACTCAGCGCCCCGGAGCGACTCGGGCCACTTTGGGCACTGGTCGCGGCGCTGATGCTGCCGCTGGGCTTCGGCATCTGGTGCTACCTGAACAAGCGCGGGCTGAATTTCTTCTCGGTGCTCGGTCTCGTCGCCGTCATCATCACCGGCGGCCTGGGATTGTTCCAGCTCAATGCCATCTGGTTTGCGGTCAAGGAGGCGCTGTTTCCCATCTTCCTCGGCATCGCGTTTCCGCTGAGCCACCGCTGGGGCAAGCCACTGATCAACGAGATGCTGCTCAATCCGCAGGTCATCAATCAGCCCGCGCTGCATCAGGCGCTCGACACGCCCGAGAAGCACCACGACTTCGCCGTGCTGCTGAAAAAGGCCTCATGGGGCATGGCGGGAACGATGCTGCTGTCCTCGGTGGCGAATTTCGCGCTCGCCCTTTACCTACTGGGCGACAAAACACCCGGCAGCCAGGAATACATCAAGGCCATCGGCCGCCTGAACTGGGGCGGCTTCCTCGTCATCGGCATTCCGCTCATGGGCGTCACGCTCCTGCTGCTGCTCTGGCTCCTGCGTTCCATCACCCGCCTCACCGGGCTGGAGCGCGATGATTTGATGAATCAGGGGAAGACCATTCGCAAGGAGGTGAACAACGGCTGATTTCAGCTCCAAAAACCGTTTGCCGAAACGGTGGGGTCCGTTTATAGACTGCGCTCTCGGACTCGCGCGATTAGCTCAGTGGTAGAGCATTACCTTGACATGGTAGGGGTCACAGGTTCGAACCCTGTATCGCGCACCATCTTCGATCAAAGATTAAGTCCAAAACAGGCTCCTAAAAAACAAGAGCCTGCCCAATCAGAACCTGAGAGGATTCTGCGGCACGGTGATGATGAAATCCGCCCCCTGTCCTGCCTCGCTCATGCGGCATGTTATTGAACCAAGCTGTAGCTGGTGCTCCGGCCACCGGCTTCGTTTTTGACCAGCACCCCACGCTCGACAAGAACCTTGATGTCACGCAGGGCCGTGTCTTCGGAACACTTGGCGAGCTTGGCATATTTCGAGGACGTGAGCTTGCCCTCGAATCCATCCAGCAGGCGGTTGATGATGTTCCGTTGACGTTCATTGACCGGCTCCGCGTTGATGTTCTCCCACGTGCGCGCCTTGTGCATGACGCTGGCGAGCATTTCGTCGGCCTGCTGAATCGCCCGACCGAGACAGACAAGAAACCACTCCATCCAGGGCGTGACATCAAGATTCGACCGCTGGGCACGTTCGAGCTGGAGGTAGTATTCTTTGCGCTCCGCTTCGATCTGCGTGGACATGCTGTAGAAGCGTTCCGCCGTTCCATCCGCCCGTGCGAGGGCGAGGTCGGCGATAGCGCGACCGATGCGGCCATTGCCATCTTCAAACGGGTGAATCGTGACAAACCATAGATGCGCCACGCCAGCCCTGAGCACCGGATCAAGGCCGTTCCTGACTTCAAACCATTCAATGAATGATGTCATCTCGCTATCGATCTTTTCAGCGGACGGGGCGACGAAGTGAACGTTCTCCCTTCCCATGGGACCAGACACGACCCGCATGGCTCCGGCTTCGATCGGACGCCAGGCACCGACGGTGATGCGGTGCATGCCACTTCGTCCCGTGGGAAACAAAGCCGCGTGCCAGCCGTGCAGCCGCTCCGCCGTGATTGGCTGCGCGTAGTTCTGGGTGGCATCAAGCATCATTTCGACAATGCCCTCCACATCACGGCTGGGCACGGCCGTGCCTGCGTATTCAAGCCCGAGACGACGAGCGATGGAGGAGCGCACTTCATCTGCACTGAGCTTTTCTCCTTCGATCGCGCTCGATTTCACCACATCGGAGGTCAGTGTCGAGAGCTGGGCCTCGGAGCGCAGGCGGAATCCGAGCCCTTCCATTCGACCGAGCAAGCGGCCTTGTCGATGGCGTACCTCGGCCAGCAGTGGGGAGAGCATGGCTTCGTCCCAACGCAGTTTCGGCCAGTCAGGCAGTTCGTGGATGTATTCCATATTCTCCGGGCTATTTGCGGTGATTATGCCTCATTTTCCCCGCAAATCCACCTTTCTCCGTATTTATGCGGTGATTAGACGGGCTATTCACCGCAGGAATGATCTCGCTTGAGGTATCAGGCTTCCTTCCTTGGCCGAATCAAGCTGTAGATCGCTCATCACGCACTGACAATCAAACCACCAGAGGATTCTGTGGCAGAGTGATGACAAACTCCGCCCCCTGTCCTGCCTCGCTGGCGACGGCCACACTGCCGTGGTGGGCGGTGATGATGGCTTTGACGAGACTGAGGCCGAGACCGAGGCCGCGTTGGGCGCGGCTTTTGTCACCGCGATAAAGGCGCTCCCAGATGCGGGGCTGATCGGTGGCAGGAATGCCCATGCCGGTGTCGCTAATTCGCACGATGACGCTGTTTGCAACCGAAGCGCAGGCGAGATGCACGCGACCGCCATCGGGGGTGTATTTGAGGGCGTTGTCGAGGAGATTGGCGCAGGCTTGGCGCAGGCGGGTGGCGTCCACGGAGGCTTTGCAGGCAGGCTCGAAATCGGTGGTGATGGAGATGTGCTTTTCCTCGCTAATGAGTTCGTAGAGTTCGATTACCTCGTTGAGCAAGGCAGGAATGGAAGTCAGCTCGCGATGCAGCTTCATCATGCCGGCCTCGGCCTCGCTGATGTCCATGAGCGCCTTGAGCATGGTGAGCACGCGGTCGGATTCCTCCACGCAATCGGCCAGCGCCTCGCGGGCGACGGGATCAGGCGTGGTCTGCACGGCGGCCTCAGCGGTTCCACGCAGACGCGTGAGCGGCGTGCGCAGGTCGTGGGCGACGTTGTCCAACGCATCGCGCATGCCCTGGATGAGTGCCTGGTTTTTGTCGAGTACGCGGTTGAACTCGGTGGCCAATTCCTCCAACTCAGCTTGGCTGGCGCGGGCGGTCACACGAGCGGAAAAATTCCCGGTGTCTGAGATGGTGCGGGCGGTGGCGACAACCTCGCGCACGGGCTTGGTGGCCCGATGGGCAAAGTAAGCTCCACCGAGCAGGGCGAGCAGCAGCGTGGGTGTCATCACCAGCAAGAAGTTACGTCGGAAAGGCTGCAGCACGGTCTCGCGGCTGTTGGTGCTGCGGCCGACTTGCAGAATCGAGCCATCCGCCAATCGTGCTGAGGCGACGGTGAGGTCGCGTTCATCATCCTTCGGAATGCGCAGCCAGTCGGGCCGAGTGGAGTCAGCCTGCGGTTGCTGCGGTGTGGCGTCCAATTTGATCCAATCGTTGGGCACATTGACAAATAGCACGCTGCCGAGATTGCCGGTGACGCGAACGAAAAAAGATTTTGACTTGTCGGCGTCGGTGCTGTTGCGCTCCACCAGATTGCGCAGTGCAGGCAGACCTCCGCTCACATAGACAGCGGCGCATTCCTTCCAGCGCGCTTCGATGACCTCGCGATCCTTGCGTTCCAACGCGGAGGCGAGCAGGAGATAAAGCAGGCCGAAAAGCACGACGGCGCTGAGCGTGAAAATCAACGCGTAACCGAGCGTGAGCCGCACGGTGAAGCTGCGCCCCCACTGATTAAACAGGTTTGAGGACATAACCGACGCCGCGGATGGTGTGGATGAGTTTCACGTCGAAGTCCTTGTCCACCTTGGCCCGCAGGCGATGCACGAGAACGTCCACGACATTGGTCTGGGGATCGAAGCTGTAATCCCAGACGTGTTCCAGAATCATGGTCTTGGTGACGGCACGCCCAGGATGACGCATGAGCAACTCCAACAGCGCGAACTCACGCGTTTGGAGGTCGATGTTGCGGCCTTCGCGGCTGACCTGACGCGAGAGCAAATCCAGCGTGATGCCCGTGGCGGTGAGCGTTGTCGGCTCGACCACATGAGTCGCGCGGCGGATGAGCGCCTGCACGCGGGCCAGCAGTTCGGAGAAGGCGAAGGGCTTGGTCAAATAATCATCACCACCAGCTTGCAAGCCCTTCACGCGATCATCCACGGTTGCCTTGGCGCTGAGGATGAGCACCGGTGTGTGGACCTTCTCTTTGCGCAACTGCCGCAGCAGCGAGAGGCCGTCGAGTTTCGGCAGCATGAGGTCCAGCACGACGCAATCGTAGGTCACGGTGCAGGCCAGATCGAGTCCCTGCTCGCCATCGGCGGCGTGGTCCACGCCGAAGCCACTCTGCTTCAGCCCGTTCACAACGAACGAGGCTATCTTACTGTCATCTTCGATCACTAGAATGCGCATGGCTGGCGGAGAGGTGACATGAGTAGCGGTGGCGTGCAAACTTGTCCAAACAAAGACCCGCCCTGCCGTTTTCGGAACGGCAGGGCGGGTAAAGCAAACCGGGAAAATCAGCCCGCCTTGCTTTCATCCACCACCACAAAACGGCTGCCACCTTTGCTCCAAATTTTCACCAGCGAGACCTTGTTCGTGGGTTTCTCACACACCGCAGTGGCCTGTGCGGCGTCTTTGATGGACTGGTGATTGATCTCCATGATCACATCGCCCTGGCGCAGACCGGAATCATAGGCGGCGGAATTTTCCTCCACCTGCGTCACCACCGCGCCTTGGATGTTTGAAGGCACTTTGAGTTGATCACGCATGGCCTGGTCGAGATCGGCCACGCCGACGCCATGCAGGGCATCGCCAGCTTGATCGGCTTCAGGCGTTGCCTGGGCCAGCTTCTCGCCGGGCAGTTCTTTGACAGTGACACTGAGACTGGTGCTCTTCCCATCACGCAGCACCATCATCGGCACCGCAGAACCGGGAATAGTGACGCCGACCTGCAGTTTCAGATTACGGCTGTCGGTGACAGGCTTGCCATTAAAAGCCGTGATCAAGTCACCGCTCTTCACGCCGGCTTTTTCAGCGGGACTGCCAGGCGTGACTCCGGCCACCAGCGCACCGGCGGTCTGGCCAAACTTGAACTGCTGCGCCAGTTGCGGCGTAAGGTCTTGGATGTTCACTCCGAGGAAGCCACGCTCCACGCGGCCGTTGTTCACGAGGCTTTCCATCACCCAGCGGGCGAGATTCGTTGGCACCGCAAAGCCGATGCCCTGATTGCCGCCGCTGTGGCTAAGGATGGCGGTGTTCATACCGATCAAGCGACCTTCGATGTCCACCAGCGCACCACCAGAGTTGCCTGGATTGATGGCGGCATCGGTTTGAATGAAGTCCTCGTAGTCGAGGCCCAGAGTGGCGCGGCCTTTGGCGCTGATGATGCCAGTGGTCACGGTCTGGCCGATGCCAAACGGATGACCCACGGCGAGCACCACATCACCGACTTCGATCTTGTCGCTGTCGGCAAAGGTAATGGCAGGCAGGTCTTTCGCCTCGACCTTGATCACCGCCACATCCGTCTTCGGATCGTGGCCGATGACCTTGCCGACGAACTCGCGGCCGTCGTTCAAGACGACTTTGATCTCGCTGGCCGACTCCACGACGTGGTTGTTGGTCAGGATGTAGCCGTCCGTCGTCACGATGACGCCGGAGCCGACTCCTTCCTGCTTGGGCATGCGTTGCTGGCGCATATCGTTGGGCATTTTGAAGCCGGGGCCGAAGAAGCGCTCCAAATCGGGCATGTTGGGCATCTGCATGCGGTTGATTTTGGGCTGGCTCGACACAGCGATTTTCACGACGCTGGGAGCGACAGATTTGACGATGGGCGAGAAGCTGGGGAAGCCTTTACCGTTAGCAGAAAGCGGCGAGTCATTGACTTGGATGTGCAAAGGATCGGCCTTGGCCGGCGCGTCCTTGCCGGGCGTGAATGCCACGAGCGAGGCGGTCATGAGGCAGACACCGCCGAAGAGGGCGGCACGCTGCCAGAAGGGTTGGGAGGTGGATGCAGTTTTCATGGTCATGTGGATGGGGTTGCTGATTTGGGTGGAATGATTTCCGCCCCACCATGCCATCCCACGCATGGCCGCAGCCTTGCTGGAACATTACAAGCCTGTAAGGTTGGGGGCGGAGCGCTGAGATTCCACCATTCCGACTCATTCTCCGTAGCAAGACTGCGAAGGATGAACCCATTCCTGCATTTTCAGGATTGAAGCCTGAAAGACTTCGGTAATAAAGCCCAGGGCAAGGGAGCCTTGGCGAGTGCCGCCCTGGGTTCATGTGCGAAGCATTCCCGTGCAAACCCACGTCCCGCGCTGGAACGCACGGCCTGCCAGCAGCACCGCTCCCAGTCGCTGCTGGCTCCTCTGGCGCTCCGCTAACACCCTGGGTTTGCTTCCCCTTGCGGTGGACCCAAAAACCCAGGGAATCGCTCGTGCCTCGTACAGCCTGAATGCAGCGCCATTCGCCGCAGGGACTTCACGCCAGCAACTCGTTCACCACCCGCGCCTGCGGATTTTCCACCAGCACCTGATCGGTGCCGTTGCGCTTGTAGCTGAGCTTGTGCGGATCGAGTCCGAAGAGGTGCAGCAGCGTGGCGTGGTAGTCGTAGTGATTGACCACGTCCTTGACAGCGTGGTGGCCGAAGTCATCCGTCTCGCCGTGCATGTGGCCGGCTTTGAAGCCACCACCGGCCACCCACATGCTGAAGCCGTAGGTGTTGTGGTCGCGGCCCACTTTACTGCGGTCCTTGGCTCCAGCTCGGTTTTGAATCACTGGCAGGCGACCCATTTCGCCGCCCCAATGCACGATCGTCGTGTCGAGCAGGCCGCGTTGTTTTAAATCAGTGACCAACGCCGCCGCGCCCTGGTCCACATACAAACAAGCAGCAGGCAGCGAGGTGCTAATGCTGGAGTGGTGATCCCAAGTCTGATTGCCGGTGAAGAGCGACACGCAACGCACGCCGCGCTCGACAAGACGGCGGGCAATGAGACAGCGCGTGCCGAACTCGGCGGCGGCGGGATTGTCGATGCCGTATAGCTTCTTGGTGGCCGCGCTTTCCTGTGAAATGTCGAGCGCTTCCTTCGCGGCGGTCTGCATGCGTGCGGCGAGTTCAAAACTTTGGATGCGCGCTTCGAGATCGGCCTCGCCGGGACGTGCTTCGAGGTGCTCGCGATTGAGGCGCTGCACGAAATTGAGATAGCGGGCCTGCGCATCGCCTTTGAGGCTCAATGGCGCGTCGAGATTCGGAATACGCGGCTCTTTGGGCCGAATGACGGTGCCTTGATACACCGAAGGCAGCCAGCCATTGCTCCAATTGTCCACGCCGAGCACTGGCAGGCCGCGCGGATCGGTCAGGGCGACATAGGCGGGCAGATTCTGATTTTCGGAGCCGAGTCCATAGGTCAGCCAGCTCCCCAGCGTGGGCCGGCCACCCGTGGCCTGGCCGTTGAGCAGCGCGTAGATGGACTGGCCGTGATTGTTCACGCCGGTGTGCATGGAGCGGATCAGCGTCACATCATCCACGATGCGCGAGAAGCGCGGCAGCAGCTCGCTCACATCCATGCCGCACTGGCCGTGTTTTTTGAATTGCCACGGGCTGCCCATGCACTCGCGGCTGGCCCCGGCAGCATCGTCGTATTTCACCTCGCCGGGGAAATCCTTGCCGTCATAGCGGGTCAGCTCCGGTTTCGGGTCGAACAGGTCCATGTGGCTAGGCCCGCCCTGCATGAACATGGAAATCATCGCCTTCGCCTGCCCAAAGCCATGCGGCAGCTTCGGCTTCAAATCAAAATGTCGTGCCGCCGCCTGCTCGCTGGTGGCCAGCAGTCCCTGCTCCTGCAACAACGTGGCCAAAGCGATGCCGCCGATGCCGTAGCAGGAGCGGTGGAGGATGGAGCGGCGGGAGTGAAGCATGGGTTGCTTACGCCGGGATGAGCGCGGGTTTTGCGAGCCAAGTGAGATATGATGATGGCGTCAGAGGTCAGCAGTAAGACGTGAGAGTCTATCCGGTGAATAGCCATAATCATGAGAGTGCGTGTGTTTGTCGCTGGCGCAGCCAGTCGAGCAACGTGGGTTTTGGTTTGGGTTCCGCGTGCTTGGGCGGCGCGGCTGCGGTGGTCAAGCGCCGGGTCATCACCCCGATGAAGGCGAGGTAAACGAAGGCTTCGTGATGACGCGGGTTCTTTTCATGATCACGCGTCAGGCGGCGTTGCTTCACCAGCCAGCCGAAGCTACGTTCAATCACCCAGCGTCGCG
>Ga0209702_10007834_pt1 | contig 12810 bp, 8 predicted proteins | sample FRY01_FD_187210 | JGI IMG/M metagenome (GOLD analysis project Ga0209702, IMG submission 187210) | Freshwater microbial communities from Lake Fryxell liftoff mats and glacier meltwater in Antarctica - FRY-01 (SPAdes) (version 2) | ecosystem: Environmental > Aquatic > Freshwater > Ice > Glacier... | reverse complement strand
AAGGCTTCCAGCCACTCGGGGTGCCGTCCTAGTTTTTTTTTGCACCCCCTCCCGCCTGGCGCACCCGCCGGGGCGGCTCGTCAGGCAGAACCGACAGATCCTGTTTCCCCTTGCGCACGGTCTTGGGATCAACGCCAAAGGCCTCGCTAACGACCCGCACACCGCTGCTTCCCAGCGACTTGGCTTTCAAGCCGAGGAAAACCCGCTGCTGGCGCTCGTCCAGTTGACTGTAATATCTGATTTCGTCTTCGCTGATCAATGTAAGTTAGTCGTGAGGTGAAAAGCAATTTTACCATCTTATTTTTTAATCGTTACTAAGTTAATAATATAAACTAATCCTGCACTGGAACTTAAAGAAACATTACATCAATTTATTGACAACGACCCTGGCTAGTGGTTTTGGAGTCTTGTAAAAGAAGCTTCCATTTTCTCCAAACGATTTCGCACCTTATTCGTTAATTTTTACTTAATGCTCTTCTCCTGCTCAATCTGATACAAAGTCAACTCTTCAATTTTTTGAAGAAGTAATGCATTTATATTCACCAGTTCGAGGCCGGCATCCATCATTTCTTGGGCCGAAGGTAATTCGAGTAGATGCTGATGCTCTTCAATGAAGTTGGCAACTTCGCTCAAAGGCCGTAACTGATAGGATGGCCCAAATACTTTATCGGACCAATCGGCGGAATTGCTTAACTTAATAATGGGGTGATCTATTCGGGAGAAAAGATTCGAAGGGTTTTGCTCTTGGGTATCGATTTGGGTTTGTTGCTCTTGCACGGCTTTCACAATGACCGGCACAAAGCTGCTATACGCAATGCTGTAATTATCAGAGGGCGAAATAAGACGCAAACCGCTGAATTCAAATCCAAGTTTATTGGTAGCTTTCTTTACTTACTGCGCCAGAAGACCTGTATGGGTCAAGAACATACTTTCAGAATAATCACTATTCAATTCCCTCACAATTTCGGGGGGAAAGGATTCGAATAGCACTAGAAGACACTCCTTAGGTCGACCGTTTGATCTTCTGGTCCAAAACCAGATGCGCTACCGGGCTGCGCCATTTCTCAGTCTCAAACAAAAAAAGAGGTAGCCAAATGACTACCTCTTTTCATTGTTAAGTAGACAGGACTCGAACGGTATCGGGAGGCGTTCCTCCGGCCGTCCGACTGCGACTCTCTGGTCCCAAACCAGATGCGCTACCTTTAACCTACTTTCAATTATGTCGGGGAGACAGGATTCGAACCTGCGACCCTCTGGTCCCAAACCAGATGCGCTACCGGGCTGCGCCACTCCCCGAATTCCGAACAACTAGTTGATTTTCAAATCATTTAGTTACTTGGTGATCCCGACAGGATTCGAACCTGTGACCGTCTACTTAGAAGGCAGATGCTCTATCCAGCTGAGCTACGGGACCTAATTTAACTACTTAGAGATATATCTATTTTACAAAAAATACCTCAACTACAATATGAATAGAAAAGCCCTTCAAAAAAACTAGGCAGCTTTCAGATAGCAGCCAACAGCGTTTACTGTAAACTGATAACTGTAAACTGCCTACTTTCAATTATGTCGGGGAGACAGGATTCGAACCTGCGACCCTCTGGTCCCAAACCAGATGCGCTACCGGGCTGCGCCACTCCCCGAATGGAGTTTTAAACTTGTAAATGGTATATTAATTAACTCCCGAATTTTGTACCATTGTGCGGAGAGAGCGGGATTCGAACCCGCGGTACCCTTACGAGTACGGCAGTTTAGCAAACTACTGGTTTCAGCCACTCACCCATCTCTCCTGCTATTGGGACACAAATATAGAAGGTTCAAAATGATATTTACAAACTAAGGCAGAAAAAAACTTTGTCAGAACGCCGGATTCCCTAATTTTGGAGGCTATTCTATTTCCGTAATTAGTTAACTATGAACTGGAATTATCCGTTTGGAACGACTGAAATAATTTTTACTTTTTTATTTATTATCGCCTATGCTGCCTTCTTTATTAGGACAATCCGGGTTGCCCGACGTTTAAAAACCACGGCAAGGTCGCTCATCATAAAGTTTTTTATCCGCAGCATTGCCTTTGCTCTCTTGATAATATCTTTGTTGGGGCCGTCTTTTGGAGAGTCTGAGAGTGACCTGAAAGCACAGGGAAAAGACATTTATATAGTAGTTGACCTCTCCCGATCAATGGACGCAACGGATGTATCGCCTTCGCGACTAGAAAAAGTAAAGTTTGAAATTAACCGGTTACTGAGTGCTACCTTACATAATCGCATTGGCCTCATCGTTTTTTCAAATGACGCATTCACCCAGTCACCTTTAACCTACGATTTGGCAGCTCTGAATCTATACATTCAATCCATGCAGACAGACTTGTTACCCAAAAATGGAACAGATCTTTGCAGTGGAATTGAACTAGCCTATTCTAAAATGATGCAGGATGTGAGCGCTACTAATAAATCTAAGGTAATCATTCTATTTACGGATGGGGAACGGGGCGCCGAATGTAATGCTTCCCTTTTTAATAATCTCCGTCGTTTTGGGTTTAGATTATTTATTATAGGCGTTGGCACTGCCAATGGCAGTTCTATTAAAGATAGAAACGCCTTCCTTTTGGACGACGACGGAAAGCTCGTCATAAGTAAAATGGACCTAAACGCCATGCAAGACCTTGCCCGTAGAACAAATGGTTCGTTTTACCGGGTTAATAATGAAACCAATGAAATCGCTAAAGCGGTGGGTGACATTAACTCCATCGAGGGCCAATTAATTGACAGTCGGCGGGTGGCAATTATTTCTAATAAGTATTACTACTTTCTTGCCATTGCGCTTGGTTTACTTAGCTTGGATGTATTAATCACCGTTCGGACATTTAGACTGTAAGGATTCTATTTGTATTTTTGCGGCGTTAATTTTTCTAACCATGACCACGTTTTTACTTTATTTAATGCTTTGGATTTGGGATAATCGTTCTTTTGACGCGATTACCCGTTCAAACTATGCAAAGAGTGATGCTGAAAAGGCCTACATAGAAAACGATTACCGGAAGGCTGCCACTTTATACAAGCAAATTACTTACGGATCGGTATTTATCGAGCCAGCTGCCCGCCTCTACCTCGCACATTCCTATTTTCATCTGGATAGCCTTGATTTGGCCAACTACCATTATAATCTCTTAAATAACGTAGAGGATAAGGTAATTGCTTCCAAAGCCAATACCCAGATGGCCGTTCTTGCTGCTGTCCGGATGGATACCCTAGGTGCAATACAGTTTTTACAAACAGCGTTACGGCAGGACCCAAAAAATAATAAGGCCCGGTATAATTTTGAATTAGTAAAGAAGCTATATTCCGGAAAAGTACCTTCTCAAAAACCGAGGGAGGCCAAAAAAAGAGATCAAGTCCCTCCGCCAGCGAACGAGAATAACCCATCAGAACAACAAACTCCAGAACTAGCCGAACAGCGTGATGAGTTGTTAGAACGTCTGAAAAGACTCAATATGTCAGAGGATCAAGCAAGGTCGATACTTGATGCCATGAAATCCAATGAAGCACAGTATATCTATCAGTTACGTCGCCGCCAATACTATAAGGAATCTAAAAGAAACGCAACCATTGAGTGGTAAAATTAGTTTATCTACATTCAATTATCTATTTTTCATGAAGGCCATCCAGGAAACCAATTTTAACTTCCCCAACCAACTAAGCTTTTACCGTGGGAAAGTTCGCGACGTATATTCTTTTTCCGATAGAATAATCATGGTTGCCAGCGACCGGATTTCTGCATTTGACGTTATCCTTCCTCGCCCCGTACCTTATAAAGGCCAGGTCCTCAATCAAATTGCCGCTCACTTTCTTAAATCAACCGCAGATATTGTACCCAATTGGCTCCTGAATGTTCCCGATCCTAATGTCAGTGTGGGCCTGCGGTGCAACCCCTACGCCGTGGAGATGGTTGTGCGTGGGTACCTGGCTGGTCATGCGTGGCGTGAGTATCGCTCGGGTAAGAGAACTGTTTGTGGAGTATCACTACCCGATGGGCTTAAAGAGAACGACAAACTACCTCAGGCCATTATCACACCCACCACCAAGGCGCACGAAGGGCACGATGAGGATATTTCCCGGGAAGAAATACTTCGACAGGGTATTGTCGCCGAGGCAGAGTACATTCAATTGGAGCGTTATACGCTGGCTTTATTCCAACGAGGCACCGAAATGGCTGCAAAGCAAGGGTTAATTCTGGTAGACACGAAGTATGAGTTCGGAAACCTTGACGGTACGATCTACCTCATCGACGAAATACATACTCCTGATTCCTCCCGTTATTTTTATTTGGATACTTACCAGCAAAATCAAGAGAAAAGCCTTCCGCAGAAACAACTTTCCAAAGAATTTGTTAGGGAATGGTTGATTGCAAATGAATTTCAAGGTAAGGAGGGACAACAGATACCTACGATGCATGACGCTTGGGTAAATCAGATTAGTGAACGATACATTGAATTATACGAGAAAGTAACCGGTATGGAATTTAAAAAAGCAGAAAACACCGATATTTCGGGCAGGATCGAAAAAAAGATTCTGCATTCGTTATCTTCGTAGTACGGCGGGGCTCTACCCTACTTTATAACTAATCATCCGTTTACTTTTTATAAACCATTTTTCACCAACTTCAAGCTACTAAATGGATTGCAAAATAGAGCGAAGTGAACAGTACGCAGTTATTACCCTAAAAGAATCTAATTTCGGGGATGATATTCCGGCTTTGTTTGAAGAAAAAGCCCGTGAACTACTACGTGAAGATTACCACAATTTAATTGTGGTAATGAACGAAGCCTCCGAAATTGATACTGCCGGGGTTGTCACTTTACGTAAACTTGTTCGACTTTGCGCTACCGGGCTAGGTATTCTCGTGGTGGCAACCAAGAGCGATGACTTTACCGATCTGTTGGAAGAATCAAAAATTGGTGATTTGCTAACACTCCCAACCGTTGAGGAAGCAATTGATGCCGTTTTTATGCACGATCTTGAAAATGAATTTGGGGCAGGTGATGACGATGACTACGACGATGACGACTACGAAGGCATAAGCGAAACGAAAGAACCTTAAACCAATACTATCTTCTTTGACATTTCAAATTACAATTCTTGGTTCTGGCTCCGCTGCTCCAACATTACGTAACTTCCCTTCGGCACAAGTTCTTGAATTAGGAAATGAGTATTTCTTAATTGACTGTGGCGAAGGGACCCAATACCGCTTACTGGAACGACGTATCCGGCCGGGTAGGCTGAAAGGAATTTTCATAACTCACCTGCACGGTGACCACTATTTTGGTCTGTTTGGCTTGCTGACAAGCCTCAGCTTGGGCCAAAGAACCGACGATTTATATCTTTTTGGTCCGCATGGGCTCGGGGATATTCTCCGGGAGGTATTCCGTCAATCGGATACCAGGCTTTCCTATCTCCTTCATTTTAAAGGAATCGATGCAGCAGCGACGTCCATTATTTACGAAACTCCTCTCTTCACGGTTAGTGCTTTTCCACTACGCCATCGAATAAGCTGCACCGGATTTCTGTTCAAAGAAAAAGAAGGTAGTAGAAAACTAATAAAAGAAAAATTAACTTCTGAAATGACTCACGAGCATTTCAGAATACTGAAACAAGGCCAGGATATTGTAGATAACAGCGGCAACATCCTCTATTCATATCTTGACTATACGCTTGCCCCTGACCTACCCCGCTCATACGCCTATTGCTCCGATACTGTGTACCTTCCCGCGTTGGCCGAGTTTCTGCAAGGAGTAGACTGGATTTACCACGAAGCCACATTCCGGGACGATCAGCATGAGCGTGCCGCCAAAACTTTCCATTCTACGGCGAAACAAGCCGCTACCGTTGCTAAGAATGCCGGGGCATCAAAGCTTCTGATCGGACATTTCTCTTCACGCTATCATGAGACACTAACATCGGTAGAGGAAGCGAGGACTATCTTCCCCGAAACCTACTTTGCCGAAGAAGGCCAAAGTTTCGAAATCCCTGTTCGCTAGCTTTTTTGCAGGTCATTTACCGTATCAATTCCTTAATCTCGTTTTGATGAATTACATCAAAATGCAATTATTTTTGATAGTTTATCAATATTTAAGGATATATTATAAAATTAATTAGCTAATTTTATGTATCTATAATATTTTGCTTTTGGTCCCTTTAACCAAATATTTTTTATCATTATCTTGCGTGTGTTTGCCTCATCAATTGCCAAAAAGCCCATTTTACTTCACTTTTAAATGGACACTTTACCACTAATTGATTTTCCAAATTTGTAATTATTTGTACAGTATATTATTAAGTACCCAAATGTCAGAAAGAGTATCAGATCAACTAGGATTATATCGTTCCGAATTTGAGCATGACGCCTGTGGAATCGGTTTCCGTGCTCACATGAAAGGTAGAAAGTCTCATCAGATTGTAGCCGATGCCATCCATATGCTTGAACGTATGGATCACCGGGGCGCGTGTGGGTGTGACCCTAATACCGGTGATGGAGCCGGACTATTATTACAGATCCCCCATGAGTTTTTTGTTGAGGAATGTTTAACCCTGGGCTTTCAGCTACCCGATGTGGGTGAGTATGGTGTAGGTATGATATTCTTCCCTCAGGATGAAGAGCTCAGAGCGGAGTGCCAAGGTATTCTTGAACGAAAAATCAAGAAACTAGGTATGAAGCTCTTAGGCTACCGGAAGGTACCTACCCTCAATGATTCATTGGGCGAAGGTTCACTATCGGTAGAACCTCATATTGAGCAGATGTTTCTCAAACAGCCCGACCTGATTGAGGATGACTTGGCATTTGAACGAAAATTATTCATTCTTCGTCAAGTAGTTACAAAGCTTATAGCCGGTATTCGGGGAGCAAAAGATCAGTTTTATTTCGCATCTTTATCAAGCCGGACTATATCATACAAAGGACAGCTAACCACGAATCAGTTAAAGTATTACTTCCCCGATCTAGACAACGAATCGGTGGTGTCTGCTTTTGCGGTAGTTCATTCACGCTTTTCTACCAATACTTTTCCTTCTTGGAAGCTTGCCCAACCGTTTAGATACATCGCCCACAATGGTGAAATAAATACCGTAAAGGGCAATGTTAATTGGATACGGGCCGGTGAAAGGGCGTTTGAGTCAAAGTACTTTACCAAGGAGGAAATGGAAATGATTGTGCCAATTTGCGATGCAAAGCAATCGGACTCGGCTAATCTTGACAACGCCATTGAGCTTTTGTACCTATCAGGTAGGTCACTACCACACGTTATGATGATGCTAATCCCAGAAGCCTGGGACGGTAACGATCAGATGGACCCCGTTCGTCGGTCTTTCTATGAATATCATGCGTCAATTATGGAACCGTGGGACGGTCCAGCCTCAATATCTTTTACGGATGGAAAAATAGTCGGGGCAACGCTTGACCGGAACGGCCTTCGTCCCTCACGATATTGGGTACTCAACGACGACACGGTAATTATGGCTTCCGAAGCCGGTGTACTCGAAGTTGATCAATCGAAGGTAGTAAAGAAAGGACGCCTCCAACCCGGACGAATGTTTGTGGTGGATATGGAGCAGGGTCGTATTATTCCGGACGAAGAGCTTAAATCAAAAATTTGTGCCGCCCAGCCTTACCAGGAGTGGCTTGATGAATATAAACTACACGTTGACGATCTGGATCAGCCGATACGCATGTATCGTCAGTACGACGATCAGGCTCTAATTAAGCGCCAAATGGCTTTCGGTTTTTCTTCGGAAGATCTACGGATGATCCTGGCGCCCATGGCACAAACCGGCAAAGAAGCCATTGGCTCCATGGGTACGGATGTCCCGCTGGCGGTACTCTCGGAGCAGAGTCAACATTTATCCAACTACTTCAAGCAGCTTTTTGCGCAGGTAACTAACCCGCCCATTGATTCTATCCGGGAGCGGTCTATTATGTCTTTAATTGGCTTCGTGGGTGCTACGGAGAATATCCTGACCGAAACACCGAAGCACTGCCGTCAAATCGAGCTACCTCATCCTGTACTCACAATTCAGGAATTTGATAAACTTCGCTTTGTCGATAAAAACCACTTCCAGGCTAAGACGATCAATACCTATTTTCGGGCCGATCAGGGAGGTCGTGGATTAGAGCGTGCACTCGATAGAATTTGTCAATACGCCGAGGATGCCATTGAAGACGGATTTGAGATCATCATTCTTTCTGACCGGGCCATCGACTCCGACCACGCCCCGGTGCCTTCACTATTAGTGGTAGCTGCGGTGCATCATTACCTTATTCGCAAAGGACTGCGTGGGGAGGTTGGTATTTTGGTAGAAGCAGGCGACATCTGGGAGACCCATCACTTTGCTACTTTATTAGGCTTTGGTGCCGCAGGTATCTGTCCCTACATGGCCTTTGAAACCCTTTCCTTTATGAACCGTAACGGTCGTATTGAAGGAGAGTTTACCGATGAGAAATTATACTACAACTATATCAAGGCGGTCAATAAGGAATTATTGAAGATATTCTCGAAAATGGGGATCTCCACCTTACAATCTTACCAAGGAGCTCAGATTTTTGAATGTCTTGGCTTGAATAAAGAGGTTGTTGATAAGTACTTCACGGGTACAATTTCCCGGATTAGTGGTATGGGTATCAATGAAATTGCCCGCGAGGTAATTTTACGCCATAAAATAGCGTACCCCGAAACTCCAATTATGCACCCCCACCTGGAAGTTGGTGGTTTTTACCAATGGAAGCAACGTGGTGAAAAACACACCTTCAATCCACAGACCGTACACTTATTACAGCAGAGTACCAAGGCCAACGACTACGCGCAATTCAAGAAGTATTCAAAACTGATCGACGACCAAAGTCAGAAGGCGATGACTTTGCGCGGACTGATGCAGTTCAAGAAAAGCAAATCCATTCCCATCGAGGAGGTAGAGCCCGTAGAAAACATTTTCAAACGCTTTGCCACGGGAGCCATGTCCTTTGGATCAATTTCTTGGGAAGCTCATACTACCCTGGCCATTGCCATGAACCGCATTGGTGGTAAGTCTAATTCCGGAGAAGGTGGCGAAGATGAACTTCGTTTCAAAACGATGGCCAACGGCGATAGCATGAATTCTGCCATCAAGCAGGTTGCTTCGGGGCGTTTTGGTGTCACGAGCCACTACCTAAGCAATGCCGAAGAATTACAGATTAAGATGGCACAAGGCGCCAAGCCTGGTGAAGGAGGACAGCTACCGGGTCATAAAGTCGATGACTGGATCGGCCGAACGCGCCATTCAACGCCGGGCGTGGGTTTAATTTCGCCCCCACCCCACCACGATATCTATTCTATCGAAGACTTAGCCCAGCTGATATTTGACCTAAAAAACGCTAACCGCAAAGCACGAATAAGCGTAAAACTAGTATCGGAGGCCGGTGTTGGTACTATTGCCACCGGAGTAGCCAAAGCTCATGCTGATCATATTTTGATTGCTGGGTTTGACGGCGGAACTGGCGCTTCACCACTCAGCTCCATTCGTCACGCCGGGCTTCCCTGGGAGCTTGGCTTAGCCGAAACCCATCAGACCCTTGTGAAAAATAAATTACGGGGAAGGGTAACGGTACAGGCGGACGGACAAATTCGTACGGGCCGTGACATGGCCATCGCCGCCCTATTGGGTGCAGAAGAATGGGGCGTCGCAACCGCAGCCCTCGTAGCGGCTGGCTGCATCATGATGCGGAAGTGTCATTTGAATACTTGCCCCGTTGGAGTTGCCACGCAGCGTCAAGAATTACGGGCGCTCTTTACCGGTAAACCCGAGCACGTGGTAAACATGTTTTATTTCATGGCGCAGGAGATGAGAGAAATCATGGCGCAACTTGGCTTTCATACGGTTAACGAAATGATTGGCCAGGTACAATACCTTGAAATGCGTCAGGACTTGAAACATTGGAAATACAAAAACCTGAATTTCAACGCTATTCTTTACAAGGAAGAAGCAGGGTTTGACGTGGCTCAGTTCAAACAGGAAGAACAGGATCACGGAATTGACAATATTCTGGACCTTGAACTTATCAAAGCCGCTACCCCTGCCATCGAAAGAGGGGAAGAAGTATACGCCGAGTTCCCGATCATTAACCTCAACCGGGCGGTGGGTACCATGCTTTCCAACGAGATTTCAAAGAAATACGCCGGTGATGGATTACCAACGGGTACCATTCACTTCAAGTACAGGGGAACAGCCGGACAAAGCTTTGGGGCGTTCAACACTTCAGGTATCCGGCAAGAACTCGAAGGCGATGCTAACGATTACTTTGGGAAAGGACTCTGCGGAGCAGAACTTATTGTGTATCCCGATCGGGAGGCCAAGTTCAAGCCGGAGGATAACATTATCATCGGTAATGTGGCATTCTATGGTGCTACTTCCGGCGAGGCTTACATTCGGGGTACCGCAGGTGAGCGCTTCGGCGTCCGGAATTCAGGAGCCAAGGTAGTAGTGGAAGGTGTGGGCGACCACGGTTGCGAATACATGACCGGAGGTGTCGCAATAGTCTTGGGAGAAACGGGACAAAACTTTGCCGCCGGTATGTCAGGCGGAGTTGCCTACATCTGGGACAGATCGAATTCCTTCAAGAACAAGGTGAATCTTGAAATGGTATCTGTAACCGCGCTTAATGCCGAAGATGAAGTCATATTGCGGTACTACGTGGACAAGCACTTCCAGTATACCACCAGTAATGTTGCTTTCCAGATTACCCAAAACTGGGATGAAGTCGTTAAACAGTTTGTTAGGGTACTACCGGATGACTTCAAATCTGCCCTCGATAGTCGTAACATTACGCTGTCTCAACAGATCGAAAACAAGAATGTGGTGTACAAGGATATCGTCATTGATGTAGCGCACCAGTAGTTTATTTTTTATTGATTAGTCTGATAATTGTATATAGGTATGGGAAAACCAACCGGATTTTTAGAGTTTGATCGTGAATTGCCCAAGAAACGTCCAGTCGAAGAAAGGATTCACGATTACAAAGAGATTGAAGCCGCGTATTCTGAGGAAACATCCCGGAACCAGGCTGCCCGTTGTATGGATTGTGGAATACCATTCTGTCATAACGGCTGCCCGCTGGGAAATATCATTCCTGAGTTTAATGACGCAGTATACGATAATAATTGGGGACTAGCCTACGAGCTCTTGACCTCTACCAACAACTTCCCGGAATTTACCGGACGTATTTGTCCTGCTCCGTGCGAATCTTCCTGTGTATTGGGCATCAATAAACCTCCCGTTGCGATAGAATTCATCGAGAAATCAATCGTTGAAAAAGCATTCGAGTTGAATCTCGTGAAGCCTTACATTCCGAAGAAACGTACCGGAAAGAAAGTGGCCATCATTGGTTCCGGGCCCGCCGGGCTTGCCGCATCGTCGCAACTCAATCAAGCGGGGCATTTGGTAACGCTTTTTGAAAGGGCCGATCAGATCGGAGGATTGCTCAGGTACGGTATTCCTGACTTCAAGATGGAAAAGCGGATCATTGATCGCCGCCTTGCCGTTATGCAGGAAGAAGGTATTGAGTTCAAAACAAATGTGGAAGTTGGTAAGACTTTACACGTGGATGAACTCCTCCGTGACTTTGACGCCGTAGTACTCACCACCGGGTCCACGGTTCCAAGGGATCTTAAAATTGAAGGTCGCCACTTGAAAGGTGTTCATTTTGCAATGGAGTTTTTAAGCCAGCAGAATAAGCGAGTAGCTGATATCCTGACCGAGGTTGATCATCAGGGACTATCCTACAAGAACGGTGATATTCTTGCCACCGATAAAAATATAATTGTCATTGGTGGCGGCGATACCGGTTCCGACTGCGTTGGTACATCCAACCGCCACGGAGCCAAATCAGTAACTCAGATTGAGCTACTGCCCATGCCTCCCACTGACCGCGACAACAGTACCCCGTGGCCCAATTGGCCCATGATGCTCCGGACCTCCACTTCTCACGAAGAAGGAGCCGACCGGAAGTGGTCCATTAACACGAAGGCATTTATCGGCGACGAGGAAGGCAAGCTGAAAGCTCTGAAAATTGTTAAACTTGATTGGCAGAAAAATCCTGAAACGGGTCGCTTATCCATGCAGGAAGTAGCAGGTAGCGAAACCGAAATTCCTTGTGAGTTGGCACTCTTGGCGGCTGGATTTTTACATCCTCAACAGCACGGTCTACTCAGTGATCTGGGCCTTGAATTTGATGATCGTGGCAATATTATGACCAACAAGTACCAGTCGATTACCAACGAAAAGGTATTTGCAGCCGGTGACTGTCGCCGAGGCCAATCTCTGGTAGTATGGGCCATTAGTGAAGGACGTGAAGCAGCCCGCGCGGTAGATAAATACCTGATGGGAGAATCACTGCTGGAAGCCAAGGCGGTATCGATGCTTACACCACAATTCGCCAATGCTTGAAATTGACTCATGCATTTTGACTACATAAGATGGAGGCCAACGCCAACGGGTCTCCATCTTTAATGTATCAGACTACTATTTTTATAACTACACAGGTTGTAGTTTAATAACTTGATTTAGAGCTGGGAGGACCTCTGCTCCCCTTTTGATGAGCGTATCTATTACAGAACGGATGGTACAAAAATCGTCCTGCCCCGTCTTAAATTGACCAGATATCTTCTGCTTAACTTTAATATTACGGATTGCCCTTTCAGAGCCGTTATTGTCGGGCGGAATTTCAATGGTATACAAGCATGGCAGGATATAATTTCTATTTTTGATGATGGATCGTTGAAAGATGACC
>Ga0209702_10007833_pt1 | contig 12813 bp, 11 predicted proteins | sample FRY01_FD_187210 | JGI IMG/M metagenome (GOLD analysis project Ga0209702, IMG submission 187210) | Freshwater microbial communities from Lake Fryxell liftoff mats and glacier meltwater in Antarctica - FRY-01 (SPAdes) (version 2) | ecosystem: Environmental > Aquatic > Freshwater > Ice > Glacier... | reverse complement strand
ATTTTGTCGGTGTCCGTTTTCGAGAAAACCCAGATTTCATGCGCCTTGCAGGGCGACGACTACGAAGTCGACTCACTACCCCCGTCTAACCAATTGATTTTGTTCGACTTTTGACCGGACAGCAGTGATGTCCGGCAAATTGTTTTTCTGCGCCATTGTGCCAGCCCCGGCCTGAGACAAAACGGCACGCGTTTCGGCGCGGTTCAAGGCACCATAAACGTTGAGATAAGCTTGACCTGCGGCGTCCAGACCAGCGTGTAGCCAGCCCAGTTCCTGACGCCGCCAGACCGTCATGAGCTCAGACAGGCGCTGGGGGGAGACACCCCATTCGGCAAAAATAGGCAAAAAGGCTGGTGCCACAGCACTCACCGGCATTTCGCTGCCATAAAAGCGCACGCATACGCCAAGGCGACCGTTGACCGGCTCACGCACCGACAAAAGCCGATAACCTTGCCAATCCGGCTTCGCATGCAATGCGGTTTCGAGAATTTTTGAGACCCCGGCATAGACACTTTGAGCGACTGGTGCCAGATCTTGGGCTTGCCGCAAAAGTTCAACCATGGCCCGACCATCAAGCCCCGAGACACGCCAGTATTCGGTGCACTGAAAATTTTTCGTTTCGGCTTGCGACAGATCCCATTTGCAAGACTCAATCTGCAAAGCGACTTGGCGCTTTTCTGGTGCAGTGGTTCTCAAGTCTGGGGCCGACAAGGGGTGCTCCAGATAAACCTTGGCCTGCACCTGGTCTTTGGTTTGAGACAGCGCCAGGTAAATTTGGCGAACACGTTGGCAGTTTTCGCGGAAATGTTCAGCCCATTCTTCTGGCATGCCAAAACTTTGAGGCAAAGCCATCAATCGACTTGCGGCCACACCAACTGGCGAAAATCCGGCCAGCCAACGCCCGTTGTCTACGCCCTCAGGTGACAGCCGCACAGAAGCTTCACCGCCCGTGATCGCCAGGCCTTGCAGCTCGCCAAGCATCACGCGCAACATCTCTTGTGCTGGCTGTTGCCAGTCGGGCCACAGGCTGTGCAGCGGGCTGGTGTTCTGCTTCACAACCCATCCCTTTGCGCAAAGGGCAATGCCGATGCCATCCAGTCATCGCTGCGTAAAACCGACAATCGACGTTCAAAGGCATCGGCTTCTGCACGCCGCTGTGCCCATTGAAAAGCCCACACTCCCAGAACCGACGCGCTGCGAGCAGATCGCCGATGCAGCCAACGCAGCAGTCGACGCACGGCACTTGGCAAATAGCGTAAGGCCAAGCTGTCTTCCAGAGACAAATAAACCGAGACGCTGCCCGGGTCACCCTGGCGGCCACAACGCCCGGCAAGTTGCCGGTCGATGCGCGCTGACTCGTTGGTCTCGGCAATCACGACATGCAAACCGCCATTGCGCTCGACTTCTTTTTCCAAACGAATGTCGGTACCGCGCCCGGCCATGTTGGTGGCGATCGTGATCCGACCGGGCTGCCCAGCCGCAGCAACGATGCCGGCCTCCGCGGCATGATGGACCGCATTGAGCAGCGTCACGTCAACTTTTTGATTGCTCAAGAGCTGGGCCAAAATTTCACTCGACTCGACGCTGCGCACACCTACTAACACGGCGCGACCGGCTTTTTGAGCCGCCACGACTTCACGCGCAACCGCCTGCCATTTTTCGTCTGTGCTGAGCACCAACTGTGGCGGCAGGCTCAGGGTTTGGCGTGGCCGATGGGTTGGAACACGCAGCACGCGCATGCGGTAAACCTGCCAAAGCTCATGCTCGGACTCCCAAACAGTTCCTGAAGTGCCCGAGATGCGGTGAAAGCTCCTAAAAAACGCCTGAAAACTCATCTGACTGAGGGCTTCATTGGGGTCTGTGATTTCCAGACCTTCTTTGGCTTCAACCGCCTGATGCAATCCGGCCGTCAAGGTTCGGCCCGGGGTCATGCGCCCAGTGAACTCATCAAGCAACACGACTTCACCGTCATCGACCAGGTATTGATGCCCGGCTTTGAAGAAACAATGCACCTGAAGAGCTTGGCGCAACAACTCTTCACGGCGTGGCGCTGGACGCCATACCGGTGGCAGTTCTTCGGCCAGGCTTTGCAGTGCTTGCAAGGCCCCTTGCTTGAGGGCAACCGTGCGCGTGCGAGTGATGCATTGGTAGTCCTCTTCAGCCACCAACTGAGGGGCCAACTGGGCCAGCAAAACCACCGCCTCACTCAAACCCCGACTCGGGCGACGGGCCGACAAAATCAGAGGCGTGACGGCTTCATCGATCAACACACTGTCAGCCTCGTCAATGATGGCTGTGTGCAAGCCACGGACCAGCAGCCGCTCGGCCGGCATCGCAGGCTCTGCATGACCGAGCCATTGCTGAAATTGTTGCCGATCGGCATCCTGCCCTGCAGCGGCGGCCAGTTGGTCACGCAAATAATCCGCCAGCAGCTCTTTAGGGGTCACATACACCACGTCCGAGGCATACAGTTCAGCTCGTTTTTGTGCCGGCACTTGTTCATAAACCGATGCCAGACTGACGCCACAGGCATCAAAAAGGCTGCGCATGATGGCGGCATCTCGCTCTGCCAGATAGTCGTTGGCAGTGATCACATGGCAGGGGCGACCACTCCATCCGGCCAATACAGCAGCCAGTGCCACAGTCAGTGTTTTGCCTTCACCGGTGGCCATTTCGGGCATCCAGCCGCGATGCAATGCCAGCGCACCCATGAGTTGAACCGGATAGGGTTGCAGGCCCAGTACCTGTTGGGCGATATGGCCAACCAGCGCCAGGGCTTGCAACAACTGTCCTTTGGCATGCAAGGGATCACGTCGAAGATTTTCTTTCGCCAAGAGCAGTGCTTGCTGGCCTGAAGAGAGGTCCATGTGGTGCAATTGGATGCACATTTGGGCGCACGCTTGGGCATCCACCAAGAGGTACGCGGCTTGACTCGGACGGCGCTTGAAGCGGCCTTGACTGCGGTCCACCCAGGCATCCAGCCCATCCGGAAGCTTCTCCAGGGGACGCAATTTTTCGATCGCAGCGCTAGCGCATGCTTTTGCTGGCATGAATTGACCGTCAAGCGCTGCCCAGGTGGTGTTCATACGCGGAATTTCCGTTGGAAAAATTGACGCCATCCTCGCTCCCACTGGATCAGCAAGGGCGAATGGGGCAAGCTGATGCGCATGGTGCCGACGCGACCGTGCAAGAGCCGCAACGCAGCAAGCTCCGAATGGTCACTCATGGGGGCCAAATCGGCATGAACCCGGAAAAACGGCTCCGCAGCTGCCAAGCCATGGGGATCCGACGATTGAACCGCAATCTCCCCCCCTCCAGCCATGCCCAGTGCGGGAGAGGGCAACTGACCCTGCTCAAAAGGCATGACTTCTGTCCGAGTGGCGAGCAGATTGAACTCTTGCTGGCCAGTCACCCGAATTTCGGTTTGCGACCATCCGGCTTGAAACAAATGGGTGCCCACTTGCGGAAGCACCGCCACAAAGCGCCAATTTCTTCCATCCACAATGGTGCCAAGACTGGCACCACGCGCCAACCATTGCCCACGGCTGGCTTCGAGCTCGCTGGCACTCCAAACCCCAGCGATCGGCGCGATCACAGTCAAGGCTTGATACTGGCGCAGCAGTTCAGACAATTTCTGCTCAATCGCTTCGCGTTGGCGCTGCAAGGGCGCCAGGTTGGCCAGCGCACTGCTGATGGCTTGTAACTCCTGAGCCATCAACTGTTCTTGTTGCTGCTCAGCCGACTCGATTTCAAATGCCAGCTCAGGGTTTTCCAACCGCGCCAAAGCTTGCCCTGGCTCGACCCAGCTGCCCGGCCGCGCCAACAAAGCCACCAATGCACCGCCACTGGGGCTGTACAACTCACGCGATTCAGTGGCCTGAATAACGCCCTTGACGCGGACCCGATCTGGAACCGGTACGCCTGCCAAAAAACCAAAACTGACGACGCACAAAACCAGCGCCGTGAACACTGCGCGCGCACGTTGCTGATGCAAACGCGGGTTGAACAGTAGATACTTCAAAAACTTGAAAAGTGGCAAAATAACAATGGTGAAAAACAAAAACCAAGCCAATGCCACACCCAAGTCAAGGTACTGCTCGGCAATGAACAAAATGATGGTGGACATCAACACCACCCAATACCCCAGACTGATCACGCCATACAGCGGCAGCAACAGTGCCTCGTTGCGGGTGCGTGCCGATGGCTGGGCATTTTTGAGACCCAAAACCCAATACTCGCCAAGGTACTTGAGTTGATCTCGCGAGCGCTGAAACAAATTGGGCACATCCAGAAAGTCAACCAGCATGTGGTAGCCGTCAAAGCGCAGCAGCGGGTTGAGGTTGAATAACAGGGTGGAAACACTGGCTACAAAAATCACGTTGTAAGCCAACGCATTGACCACGCCCGGGGCCGTATTGACCCAAACCAAGGCGGCCACTGCCGCAACCGCCAATTCGCTGAGGACGCCGGATGCACCGACAAGCAATCGCTCAAACCGGCTGCGAAAGCCCCAGCTGGCCGTCGCATCCATATAAGGCAAGGGCGCAAATATGAGCAGCATCACACCCATTTTGTGCACCTCTCCGCCGTAACGCTTGCAGACAGCGGCATGGCCAAATTCATGCACCAATTTGGCGATCACCAATCCGATGTAGAGCAAGCCCAAGTTGGCGGGGGCCAACAATCCGGCTGATTGGTCGAACAAATGATCAGAATGGTCGAGCAAGGCTTTAAGACCCAGGGCCAACAGCAGGGCATACAGCGTCAAACCCACAGGCCCCAAGGCCCATCGGATAAAAGGTAATGCACGCTGCAAACCGCGATCTGGATCGATCAATGGGATTTTGATCGACAAAAACCCCAGCAGCATGGCTTTGATCTCACGACCGCGTCGCTGGCTGTGGCGTTCAAACAGACTTGCGGCAGCTGCGCCCCGATCAAATTGCAACAAATTCGACAGGTGCAACTGCCCCAGCAACTGCACCACCTCTTCTTGCGTGAGTGCCGTCTCGGGATCTGAGGTCATCAAATCACCCCACACCTGATCGATGCTGCGTTGCGCATTGAGGCGGCTGAGAAAAGCATAGGCATCGGCCGTGACGCGGAAAAACTCACTGCCCAGGCTGTCGCGCAGCACCACCCACTCTTCACCCCTGAATGTCTGACGATGCGCCCGCACGCTGCTGCGCAAACACGCACGCACACCGGCTACGCGGTGCCACGTATCGCTGTAAGTGCGTCCGCTGGCGTCGTCCATGCTCATAGCCAGAAGAACTCCCGCAAGAATCGGACCGTACGGTGTGTCAGCACCCATATCAAGGGGCGATCACCCGCATCCAACTTGGCGCTGCCGCCCATTCCAGGTCGCCACCATGCAGGAATGGCGGTCAGGACTTTGGCGCGCGCAAGGTACACACTGCGGCCTTCGCGAAGCGTCGGCGCAGGGTCAATCCGTTCCAGCTCAATCTCAAACCGCTGATCAGGACGACCGACCAAGGCGAACTCTCCACGCGTGCCTGGATGGACCTCGTGGACATCCACCTGGGCAATTTCGAGTTCCAGATAGGTGTCTTCGGTGTGCGCTAATTTGAGCAGCAAATCGCCCTTGCGCACGGGAGCGCCCAAGTTCTTCTTGAGTTCGCCCTCTACCACCACGCCTGCATGCGGGGCCGTCAGCGTGGCCTGCGCCAATTGATGCCGAACCAAGGCCAGCCTGGAGGCTGATTGATTCTGGCGTGCCCGGTTGATTTGCATTTCGGCGAATTGACGTACGGCTTGGGCTTTTTCAGCCTCACCGCGGTAGCGCATCACATCAGCTTCGGCCATCGACTGTTCCAAAAGCAGGTCACGTATATCGAGCTGAACCAACACTTGCCCGGCCTGCACCTTATCACCCACATCGACGTGAACTTGCTGGAGATAGCCATCAAATGGGGCTGGCATGAACAAGAGATCTTTGCTGCGCAGGATCAATCCGGCATCGACGCGAAATGCCCAAGGCAAAAATGTCAACAGCAGCAACCCGACCAATGTCAAAAAGCCAAACAGCTTCCAGGCGCTGTGCCTGGGCTTCAGACCTTTTGCCAATACTTGTTGCATCGCGGTTTTGGCACGAGCGCCCCACCAACGGTCGCTTTGCTGCAAATTCGTCAGCGGCCTGACGGCGATTTGGGTGATCAAGCGCAACTCCCACAGCTCGTCCTCTGTCCATCTGCCTTGACGCTTTTCAAGACAAAGAACGCCTTTAACCCGCGCTCCATCACGCAAGGGCACGCAGGCCACTGCGGCAACCCCCTGCATCAAGGCGTAGGATTCATTCGCACGGTGAACTTGACGCGAATCTGCGGGAAGCGGGTAGACCAATTCACCCGACTGGTCTGCAGCCTCTTCCATCGCCCCTTCCAATGCACGCGTGATAGTCGATTGGGGATCAAATTTTTCGATATGGCTGATCGCCGTCAGCCGAACATAGGGCGGGTAGATCCAACCCAATGACACCTGGTCAAGATCAAACCGCACGGCCAGCGTATTGCAAAACTCGTAGGCCATTTGCAAAAAACGGTCCTGCTGTGACAACTCGATCGACAGACGCAATATCTGGTAAAGACGCTCGGCATGCGGTTCAGCAAGCAAAGTTTTGTCATTCTCAATTTGAGACTTCAACACAGACACTGGTGGAGCTGCTGAATGGCGGGCATACAGAGCGGGGACGGCGGCCACGGCCTGAGCCCAAGCCATCAGGCTGGCGTCAGTAGTCTCAAAGTTCGCATGCCAAGCCACTACAGCCACGACCTGCTGGGCTGGCACAGGCGCATCAGGCAATCGCATGCATATGACTCGCCCACCCTGGGATAAATTTTCTACAAGGGGTAAGTCGGGTTGCGTGCGCTGCAAAAGTTGCAAAACGCCATCGGCATCGCCAGGCAACTCATGGGCCTGTGCAGGCCACTGGGCCAATGCTTGCCAGGGCTGCCCTAGAGCGCAGACCAGCAGCAACACACGGCGCGCGCCCAGTTGGTCACCCATCGCGCGTAAAAAGTGTTCCCAAAACAAGGCGGGCGGTCCCTGCAAAGAGGCCAGTTCGGTCCAAACAGAAGCGCCCTCCGGAGTTGTTTTCTGCGGATTGCCGGTCTTGGTCGAATTCGCCTGTTGGGCCTGAGAAAATTTGGGGTCAGAGCCCAAATTCGCCGAGCCTACGGCTCGCCCGGAGGGCGCGGTGCGATGCACCGCAGAGAAATTGGTGTCCGACCCCAATTTTTGCTCTTCAAAATAACAAGCGGCCAGTGACGCCGGGGCGAATCGACCCGTCAACATTGTCAAACTCGGCGATCACCTCGATCAGGCCACTTGAAGGGTCTGTGATTGGCGATACGAAGACCACCTTGGCCGAACGGGTGCGTGCCTGAGCCTCTTGCCCGAGCTCAATCTTGACCGTGCTGCCGACCTTCAATTGAACACCAGCGCGCGCTGGCACGGTCCCCATGAATCGCACTTTGCTGATGTCCACGACAGTCATCACATGCTCATGCGGAGCGACACTCTCACCCGTGCGGAATGCGACTTTGGTGATGACGCCAGCTATGGGAGAGCGCAAATGCCGCCGCTCAAAGGCCTCTTGGGCCAAGGCCAATTCAACGCGTTCACGCGCTTTGGCTGCTTCCATCGCTTTGCGCTCTGCAGCCACCGACCCCAAAGCTATCTCCTCGTCTTCGACTTGTTTGCGCGACACGCCGCCATTGACCAAAAGCGGCTGCAACGAAGCGACTTGGTCATTCAATGTCTTTTCTTTTTGTTTCAACTCATTCAAACGGGCGTTGTCATCCAAGAGCAACTGGCGACGCTGCACCTCCAGCTCTTCAAGCGTTCGGTCCAGATGCATCAACAACTGCCCTTGACGCACGCTACTGCCTTCTCGCACCATGACGGCTTCAATGCGTCCCGTCACCGTCATGCTGAGCTTGACATCGCGCAAGGCTTGGGTCACACCCAGCGCAATGGCGGGTGTTTTCAGTGGCACCGCGGACAGCGGCGCGCTCACTTGGGCCGAGGCGCCCATAGGCAAAAGAGTCAACCCGGTGACGCCTATCAAAAACCAGATGGAAAACATGGTTTTGACAGAATTCATGAAGGCCAGCGCTGCAACAAAATACCCTGAGCGGACTCCAAAATAACCTGCGCTCTGGCGAACGCCAGTTGCTGCTCCAGCAGCATCAACCGGGCGTTCACTGCCCGCTCCTCACGCATCAGGATTTCACGCATCACGCTGCGTCCGGCAGAAAAACGTTTGCGCTCAATTTCAAGCTGTTGCTGCTCACGGCTAGCCACGGCTTGCCAGTGATGCCAGCGCTCGACGGCGCTGGCGCGCAGGCTCAAGCTGGTGTCGATGTCGTTGGCAATTTGGACTTCCAACGCCTTGAGTGCAAGCAACGCGTTTTCACGTCGCAACTGCGCTGCAGCGACATCCGCACGTCCTTGGCGGTTTTCTCCCAAAGGAATTTGTATTTGCACACCGACTGTCCAAGTCGGGTACTGACTCATGTTAAAAGCTCGAACGGCCGAATAAGCCAAGCCATTGCGGCCGTAACTGGCAACCAGGTCAATCCGCGGCAAGGCCTGGTTTTGGGCATATACCAATTGCACACCCTCACGCTCCAAGAGCTTTTTCTGCAGCAAAAAGTCTTGCCGCTGTTGCAGGGCCTGACCCAATGCTTGTGCAGCATTGGCGTCGAGCACTGACACCTCAGGCAAGGCGTCGCCAGCATGCCAAACCGGCGCACCGGCACCAGTGGCGGCCATGACCAAGGTGTTCAATCGGTTCTGACGTTCGCGCTCGGCCTGAACCGCTTCACTCCGGCCAGCGAGAAATCTTGAAAGTGAATTTTCCACTTCCCAGACCTCGGTTTCGGGCAAGCGACCTTGGGTGAACAGTTCGCGTGCCTCCCCCAACAACGCCTGCCCGATGCGAATTTTTTCCTTAGCCGCCGCAATGCGTTGCTGGGCCAGCACCAACTCGTAGTAAGCCAGAGTGGCTTCGGCCACCACACTCGACTCGGTTTCTGCCTGTGTGTGTTCTGCCACAGCCAGATCGAGTTCAGCGACCACACTGCGCGCCAGGGTCACTGTGGTGCCCCCGTCCTTGGCCAGGGGCTGAGTAAGTGTCAGGCCCCAAAACGTGCGGTTGTCCTTGGCTCCTTCAGGACGCCCCTGCGGATCCCTTTGATTGATGTTGGTGATGAAACGCGAGAGCGTGGTTTTGGCTTCCAGTCTGGCGCCGGTTGGCAATAACTGGCTCAGTCCCACCGAGTACTCCTGTCCATCGCGAAGATAAAATGGTTGATTCTCCCTGGACAGCTTCTCCTCGAAGGTGCTGGGCTGGCGGTTGCTACCATCGGTTGCCGAGATACTGGCCACCGGTTGAAAAGCCGCTGCGGCTCGGTCAATACCGGTTGCCGAAATATTTTTTTCCGTGCGTTTGGTGCGGATATCTTTGTTCAGCTCACGCACTTGAACAACCAGCTCACGCAAGCTCAGCGCGGTGGCCTGTGTCTGTGCCAGCGCACCAGCACAGCCCAAACCAAAGGCCGCGAACAGACACCATGGAAGCAACCCCGGCCCCGATCGATTTTCAGTTCTGTCCATAGCACACACCTTTTCGGAAAACATGAGCCTCTTGCAAAACTAAAAATGATTTTTAAAACCGCCCTTAGAGTGATCAAATTGAAGTTTTGACCATCAGAGGTCAAAAACATCTAAAAATCAGCATGGAATCGTTTAGGTGGCTTGGTGAGGATTTCGGATTTTCATGGATTTCAGAAACTCTAATTTAGATGAAAAAATAGACCGGAAATCGGGAAAACTGCTTATTTTTTTGGCAATTTTGAACAAAAATAGTTTTGCAAGAGGCTCACATCTTTGAATGGCCACCAAAGCGAAATCCCGAGACCGCTCTACATGAGCCGCCGTCGGGGCCGGTGCGGCTGATTATTGCAGGGTTTCGTTGACCCTGCGATGTCCCACCGCCTCGAAATTCTCGGCTGCCTCAGCCTCGGTCGCGGGGTTTTTCATGCTCGCCAGTCTCTCGATTTGGGACAAGGAGATCAAGTGCGCATAAATAGCAGGCAGATAGCCTTTTTGGCGAATTTCGACGAACTTGGCATCGGTGAAGTTGTTCAGGCGTTCTTCGTTGATGACATAACAGCCGGTGATGTTGCGCACTTGATTGGCGGCGTTAACGCGCATGTTCAAAGGCGTGAGAAAATTGTTTTGCACCAGAAACTTACAGAACTCATGGGTCATCGTGTCCATTTGCTGCAGCTCCCCCAAGTAACGCTTGACGTTTTCAATCACCTGCGTCGGATTGCCTTGCTCATCGAACATGGCGGCCCCTTCGGTATCGCTGAGCAGATCGCTGGCTTCGTCTACACAAACGATGTAACGATCAGCCTCGGCCGCCTTGGTCAGCGCAAACGGATAGCGCCGGATAATCGCCGGAATGTACGCTCCAGTCCACTGGCCGTCGCTGCCGACAAACAGGTTTTCCCCTGCGTCCAAGCCCATCAGGGCAACAGGTCGAAACTCGTCGTTGGATTTGTCCTCCAAAAATACCAGCGGATAGATCGCGGCAGCACGCGCAAACTCGTGCACCGTGACATACGCCACATGGAATTTCGATGCAAAACGAAAATCATTGCTGGTGCGTACTTTTTTACCGGCGTGACGCTCTTTGTTGAGCGGTACCACTTTTTCAAACATGTTTATTTCTCCATTGAAAATTCATCAAAATCCAGCCACTGCCCCCATCAATTCGGGACCGCCCAACCGCTCCCGTCAGCACCTGTTTGGCGAGGTCATTGATACCTAGACCATTCTGGATGGTGCATCCTACAACACTTGTGTACTGACGACCCAAAAGACACCAAAACAGCGATCATCCCAATGGAGCGTGGATTCGTGTACTTGACTGCGGTGGTCGATGTTGGCTAATAGTGCCCAACCCGCCAAAAATGTAAAGTTAGCTCAAAAGGCCTTGATCCCCGGCTGTAGTGACTTGCTCCAGCATGCTGGATCAGCGTAGCGTTCGACCAAGGCATCAATGTCGACTTGGGAGCTGTCTGCACTGAATTCAAACTGACCAATCAAATTGATGTGCTGCCAAGCAACGGGTGACATTCCTTGAATCACCTCCATTGCGGCTTGGTCTTTCGCAGCCTGTTTTTGTTCGTACACCCGTGACAACAGCGCGGTGTTGTAGTAAATCACGGCGTTGGTGATAAGCCGAGAGCACTCGTTCCATACCTGTTGCTCGGCCTCGGTTTGAACTCGAAACCTTCCCCCATTGACGTAAGCCACTGCGCGACGCAGGCGGTGGTATGCCTCTCCGCGATTGAGGGCGGTCTGAACGCTTTTCCGCAATTCAACATCATCAATGAAGTCGAGAATATAGATAGTCGGGCCTGCAATATTCAAATCAGCCGAACGCAATGGCCGAAGCCGGCGCCGACCCAGTCAATCTAACAACCTCGTGTCTCCGTTGTTCCCTGCTATGCGCTGCCAGTCCGCGAGCTGCGCCCGTTTCATCAGTTACGCATTGAACGGCCTCACTGCAGTAAAAGCCAAATCTCCTACGGCCGCCCCGGCAAAGCCGGGGGTGCACCCATTGAAATTAGTCGTTGTTATCGGAGGTGGCATCTTTGGGTTTGCCAGACGAATCAAAAGTCTGTATCGAACCGGACGTATTGTTTCCAGCCATCAAGGTACCCCGTGATTGGCCTTCAAAATCATAATCAGGAACCATAATCGACATGACGCTGGGTTTAACGGAAAGTTGACTGGGGGTAAGTTGCATATCACTCCTTAATTTCGGTTTAAGTATTTTCCAATCCAGGTATGGGCCTGAAGGGAGCTTGAGTTCTTGACTTCTGCTGCTTGGCTTGACCGGGTAAAAGGATGAAGTTTAAGGGGCTTGGTTTTTGTCTGCTGATTTTCTTCCATCCAGGCCCCTGCCAGGCCGCCGGAGGCACCCCCGGCGCGCATGATTTTTTCACGCACGTTTTTTCTTGATGTGAATGGACTTTAGGCCTGCTGTTTGAGTTTTGGTTTGTTGAATAACTCGAACAATTCTGCCTTGGCCTTTTGCATTTCCTGGGCTGCTTGCAGGTCGGTTTTCTCACCAGCCTGGGCCAGTAAATCTTCAAGCGTGATGCCCGCCTTGAACGTGACCAAGCCCTTCTCATTGAGCAGCACCAAACACTCCAGCGGCGTCTTCACGTCCTTGTGCTTGTAACGCTTGATGATCTTGCCCTCCTCGCTCACGATCTCGGTGGCGAACAGGCACGGACGATGCAAATTGAGCCACGAGTTGAACACGCCCTCGTAGAACGCATTGATGGGCTTGGCGTACTTCTGAGGGTGCGGCTGTAGCCCATATGTTTGCGCACCACACTGGCATTTTTGCTTTCCGCCAGGGCGTTGTCGTTGCTATGACGTGAGCGTGATTTGGACTGCTCGATGCGCAATTTTTCGAGCATCTTGGCTACCTTGTGATTGATGTACTCCGAGCCGTTGTCCGAGTGAAATCCTTCAACCACAAACGGGAACTGTGCCATCATCAATTCCAGCACCGGCAGCAGGAATGCTTCGCTGATGAGCGCCACAGCAGGCCTCCATTGCAACCAGGCAGCCAGCAGGCAGGCAGATGAACACACCAAGAAATGAATTTGTCGCGACTCAGCTGGCGGTTGGTTACCAGCTTACCTGCGCAATCCACTGCATGGACTTGTATCACCTGCTTTGCCAAATCAACACCAACTCGCG
>Ga0209702_10007831_pt1 | contig 12814 bp, 12 predicted proteins | sample FRY01_FD_187210 | JGI IMG/M metagenome (GOLD analysis project Ga0209702, IMG submission 187210) | Freshwater microbial communities from Lake Fryxell liftoff mats and glacier meltwater in Antarctica - FRY-01 (SPAdes) (version 2) | ecosystem: Environmental > Aquatic > Freshwater > Ice > Glacier... | reverse complement strand
GGCATAGGAGGCGTAAAAGTCGATATCGCCGCCAAACACCAACCCGCCTTTGTCGGACTGGCTGATATAGAAATGCCCCATCCCAAAGCTGACAACGTGGTCGATCACCGGCTTCAAGCCTTCGGTCACAAAGGCTTGCAACACATGGCTTTCAATTGGCAGGCGCATGCCCGCCATGGCCGCCACCTGCCCCGACCGGCCCGCCACGACCATGCCGACCTTTTTCGCCTTTATCGCCCCACGCGTGGTCTGCACCCCCACAACCCGGCCGCCTTCAATATCAATCCCCGTCACTTCGCAATTCTGGATCAAATCCACGCCGCGCCTATCCGCCCCGCGCGCATAGCCCCAGGCCACCGCATCATGCCGCGCCGTGCCGCCACGCGGATGGTAAAGCCCGCCATAGATCGGAAAGCGCGTTTGCTCAAAATCAAGATAGGGCAGATGTTCGCGCACGCCTTCGCGGTCCAGCAAAATCGCATCATCACCTTGGTTGATCATGGAATTGCCGCGCCGCACGAAAGCATCGCGCTGCCCGTCACTGTGAAACAGGTTGATCAAGCCACGCTGGCTGTGCATCACGTTGTAGTTCAGCTCCGTCTCCATCTGCTCCCACAGCTTCAAGGAATGGCTGTAAAACTCTGAATTGCCCGGCAAAAAGTAATTTGCCCGCACAATCGTGGTGTTGCGCCCGATGTTGCCGGACCCAATATGGCCCTTTTCCAGCACAGCGATATTTGTCAGCCCATGGTTTTTCGCCAGATAAAACGCGGTGGCCAATCCATGCCCGCCGCCGCCGATAATGATCGCGTCATATTCCGGCTTGGGGGCCGGATCGCGCCACGCAGGCGTCCAGCCCTTGTTGCCAAAAAGCCCTTGCGAGATCACTTTCAACCCAGAATAGCGCATGCATCCGTCCCCTTCGTGTCGGGGCCAAGAAAACGCCTCTTTTGGCCCAAAGACAAGCGCATCCGCGACAGTTTTTTGTCGCAGATGCTATGTGGACGGGTCCCGCTGCGCCGTGCTTCAGCGCGCCCTCACATCAGATTGCCGGGAATGTGATGCAACTTCTGCCCCAGTTTTGCGGTATATCCTTCAGCAACACAGGAGAACCCCATGCTCACACGCCGTATCTTCATGACCACCGCAACCGCCGCCGCCAGCCTTTGCGCCCTGCCCGCCTTTGCCGCAGGGTTTGAAATCACCTTGACTGAGGCAGAATGGAAAAAGCGCCTTACCCCTGCCCAATTCGCCGTGCTGCGCGATGAGGTGACGGAAAAGCCGTTTTCAAACAGCCTCAAGGGTGAATCTTCTGATCTGCTGAAAGAGGCGCGCAGCGGCACCTATCATTGTGCGGGCTGCGATTTGCCTGTCTATCCATCGGCGACCAAATTCGAAAGCGGCACGGGTTGGCCCAGTTTTTACGATTCAATAAAGGGCGCTGTTGGCACCAAGGAGGACAACACCTTTTTCACCAAACGCACCGAGGTGCATTGCCGCCGCTGCGGCGGGCATCTGGGCCATATTTTTGGTGACGGGCCCCAACCCACCGGCAAGCGGCATTGCCTGAACGGTTTGGCGATGACCTTCACCGCCGCTTGAACGCATCGAACACAAGCATGCAAAAGGGGCCGGAAAATCCGGCCCCTTTTGACGTTTTCGAACCGTTGTTAAGCCCTAAAGCCCCTTGGATTGATAGGTCGCTGCCACCCGGCTGATCGACACGATATAGGCGGCCACGCGCAGATCCTCCACATCTGGGCGACCGTGCCATACCTCGCGCATCGCCTGATAGGCCGTGCGCATCGTATCCTCCAGGCCCGAGCGGACCAACTCCAACTCCCCCGCGCCCTTCAGGTATTTGACCTTGAAATCCGGCGAAAGGGTCCAGCCAAGTCCCTTGTCGGACGAAAGCTTTTCCAGCTCGTTGACCAGCAGATGGTGCCGCGCTTCTTCCGCCCGGCGTTGCATCCGACCAAAGCGGATATGCGACAGATTCTTGACCCATTCGAAATATGATACCGTCACCCCCCCCGCATTGGCATACATATCGGGTATGATCACCACACCCATCTTGCGCAAAATCGCATCCGCGCCAAAGGTGATCGGGCCATTCGCGGCCTCGATGATAAGGTTCGCCTTGATGCGCGCGGCATTTGTCAAGTTGATAACCCCTTCCAACGCTGCCGGAATTAGAATGTCGCATTCCTTTTCCAGCACCACCGCCCCATCCACCACAAAGCTCCCTTGCGGATAGCCTTTGATAGAGCCGTGCTTGGCAATCCACTGGCGCAGATCCTCGATGTCGATGCCCGCGTCATTCACGATCGCCCCGTCCCATTCAATCACCGCAGTGATGATGGCCCCATCCTCCTCAGACAAGAATTTGGCGGCGTGATAGCCCACATTTCCAAGCCCCTGAACGATCACCTTTTTCCCTTCAAGCCCGCCCGACAGCCCGGCCAGCTTGCGCTCCTCGTCATAGCGGAAAAACTCCTGCAAGGCGTATTGCACGCCGCGCCCCGTGGCCTCTACCCGCCCCTGAATGCCGCCTGCATGCGGAGGCTTGCCGGTAACGCAGGCCTTTGCGTTGATATCGGCCGTGTTCATCCGGGCATATTGGTCGGCAATCCACGCCATTTCCCGCTCTCCCGTGCCCATATCCGGGGCGGGGACGTTTTGCGCGGGATGGATGAGGTCGCGCTTGATAAGCTCATAGGCAAAGCGGCGGGTGATGGCTTCCAGCTCACTCGGCTCCCAGGCGCGCGGATCAATGCACAGCCCGCCTTTGGAGCCGCCGAAGGGCGTCTCCACCAAAGCGCATTTATAGGTCATCAGCGCGGCCAGCGCTTCCACCTCGTTCTGGTTCACCGACAGCGAATAGCGGATGCCCCCCTTCACCGGCTCCATATGCTCGGAATGCACCGATCGGTAGCCCGTGAATGTTTCAATCTTGCCCCGCAGCCGCACGCCAAACCGCACGGTATAGGTCGAGTTGCACACCTTGATCTTTTTCTGCAATCCCGGACCAAGGTCCATCAACGCGGTCGCGCGGTCAAACATCAGATCGACGGAGTCGCGAAAGCTTGGCTCGCCTGTGATTTGCATATGGTCTTCTCCCTGTTATCCCTTGTTCCGAAAAAGGGGCTTGCGGGAAGCCTAGCCGACACTGCCTCAATTTTCACCACCCAACGGTGGCTTTCGTGCAAAAAAGGACAAACGGCTTTGCAGGTGGAAAGAACCGAATCTTAACGCAAGAATACGGCACAATTTCAGGGAAAAATGCCAGTTTAGGTGATTCGCACCCTGCCCAAACCCGCCTCCTTCTTAACCTAAAGGTAAGTTTTCTGTGGGAGCCGCGTTCCCGCCACCAAGGCTTTGTTCCCCATGCGTGAACAATGCGGTCATCCGTGCCAAGAGCGTTTCCAATGCAGTCTGATTATCCCTGTTTTCCATAAGAACCGCCACATTTTCGCCCCAAGTCGCAGGCCAAGTGATCGCTGGGAAAAGGTGTGTTGTGTCCGGCATTCACCCTTTTGGTCGAACGCTCGACCAAATATCCGGCCGGGCGCACAAAAATCGAGGACGACATCATGACAAGTGGATTGAAGCAGACCATCGCAGACTTCGGCCTACACCATTGCCGTGGCAATCGCCAAAGCCGCAACCGCGCGCTTTTGCGTCGCTTTGCCCAGCGCGAAGACGGCTCGCTTCTTGTGCTTGGCCTCATGCTGTTTGTTTTGATGGCGATGATGGGTGGCCTTGCGGTTGACCTGATGCGCTATGAAGATCGCCGCACCGAATTGCAGCAAACGCTGGACCGTTCGGTGCTTGCAGCGGCGGCGTTGAGCCAGCAACTTGATCCCGAAGATGTGGTAAATGATTACTTCGCCAAGGCAGGCCTGTCGCAATACCTGAACGGTGTCACCGCCGAAACCGGCCTGAATTACCGCACCGTTACCGCCTCGGCCCAATCGACCGTCAAGCCCTTTTTCCTTCACATGATGGGCATCGACGAGCTGACGGCAGGGGCAGGATCTGGTGCTGAGCAACGCATCTCCAACGTCGAAATTTCGCTGGTGCTGGATATTTCCGGCTCCATGAGTGGATCACGTATCAACAACCTGCGCCCTGCGGCGCGTGAATTTGTCACCTCGGTTCTGGGCAACTCCGAACCGGGCCGCATTTCAATTTCCATCGTTCCCTACAACGCACAGGTCAATATTGGCCGCCCGATGATGAACGCCTTCAACGTCAATGCGATCCAGAACCGCTCCTCCTGTATCGAGCTGCCCGATTGGACGTTCAATTCCATTGACCTGTCAACGACGACCAGCTTCCTGCACAACTCGCATTTTGATCCCTATCGCTACACCTCTGGTTCAAGCAACATGCTGTACAACTGCCCTCCGCAGACTGGCAATCAAGTGACGCCGCTCAGCGATAACGTGGTTGCGCTGCACGCGGCCATCAACAGCCTGTTTGTGGATGGCAACACCTCCATCGATGTGGGTGTGAAATGGGGCGCCTATCTTTTGAACCGCAATGCAGGGCCGGTCATCAACAACCTGATCGCGGCGAACCGGGTGGATAGCAAATTCGCTGACCGCCCGCTGGATCAAAACGTGGCCAGCGTTCTCAAGGTGCTCGTGGTGATGACCGATGGCCAGAACACCACGGAATACAAAATCCGCAACCCTTACAATACCGGCAACTCGAATATCTGGCGGCGCAGCAACGGCACGATGTCGGTTTATTTTGACCGCTCCGGGAGCAATGACTGGTGGTGGCCGCGCAACAACAGCTGGAATTCTTCCCGCGACGGCGGCAACAGCAACTACACCCAACTGACCTGGCAGCAGGTTTGGGAAGACTTCTCTGTCACCTATGTCGCCTATCACTTCTATGGCCTGGCCTTGAACCAGAACTACCGGACCTGGGAAAACAACTTCATGGAAAGTGTCTGGTCCAACAAGAACCAACGCCTGCAATCGGTGTGTTCGGCGGCCAAGGCGACCGGGATCGTGGTCTACGGAATTGGGTTCGAGGCCCCTCTTGATGGCCGCGATCAGGTGCGCGCCTGTGCCTCCACGCCAAGCCATTATTTCGATGCACAGGGGCTTGAAATTTCAACCGCCTTCCGTGCCATCGCCAACAATATCAGCCAGTTGAGGTTGACCCAATGATCTTTCGTCGCAAGCACTCAAACCCTCCGGCGGCGGATGCGCCCAAGCTGTCCTTGCTGGGCCAACTGCGCAACCAGATCTTTCGGCAGGTCAAGGCCGAAGACGGCACGGCAGCGCTGGATTTCGCAATCTGTATTCCGGTAATCATGGCAATCTTCATGGCCTCGATCGAATCCGGGATGCTCATGACGCGCTTTATCTTGCTGGAACAATCGGTGGATATGGTCATGCGCAACCTGCGCCTGGGCCAATATCCAAACGTGACCGTTGACTTTCTCAAGAACGAAATATGCGGCCGCACCATCATTATGGAAGGTTGCGAAACCAACATCGCTATCGAGATGATGCCCGTCAGCACGGTAAGCTGGAACCTGCCCTCAAGCAGCACCGGTTGCGTCGACCGGGGGGCGGAGGTGCAGCCCGTGATCAACTTCAATCCCGGCAACCCGCATGAGATCATGCTGGTACGCGTTTGCGTGATCCAGGATGCGGTCTTCCCGACATCGGGTGTGGGGCTGAACCTGCCCAAGGATGCCGGCGGTGGCTATGGGCTGGTGGCCGTATCCGCCTTTGTGAACGAACCATGAGGATTTTTGGAATGCCATTCCTGTCAAAACCGTTGCGCCGCTTTATCCGCGATGAGAAAGGCACCATCTTGGTCGATGCGATCATGATCATGCCGATGTTCATCTGGGCCTATGCAGGGCTGTTCGCCTATTGGGATTCCTACCGCAGCATCAACACCGTGCAAAAAGCATCCTACACCATTTCGGATCTGATTTCGCGCACCCAAGGCCCGGTGAACAACGCCTATATCAACGGTATGCGCAGCACGATGAACTACCTGCTGGATTCCGATCAAGCCGCCAATCTGCGCGTGACCTCCTACCGGTGGAACGGGCCGAACAACCGCTATGAGGTGATCTTTTCCCGCGCCGCCAATGGCGCGATGCCAGCCTTGACCAACATCGATCTGGCCGGGCTGACGAACCGGTTGCCGACCATGTCGGATGGGGATGCCGCAGTTCTGGTGGAAACACGCGTGCCCTATGTCCCCCCCATGTCCTTCGGGCTGCAGGCGACGACGATTGAACAATTCATCGTCACCCGCCCACGGTTTTTGCCAAAGCTCTGCCATGTCAGCTTTGCTTGCTGATCAGCGCTGATCCATCTCGCCTCTACGCCCGGCCGAAAGGCTGGGCGTTCAGCTGCCATCGCGTTTGGCGATCATCCCTGCAATCATCTCGGCCATGAACCGCGCGGGTTGCTGGGGTGTCACCCCCCCAATCCCGACCTGCCGCCCGAACCGCCACCACAGGCCCGGCACCCAGGCAAACCCGACAGGCCTGTGCAGCAATAGCAAAAACCCATGCGAGGGCTTCAGAGCGAACGGCCCGCGCGCCACTTCCCGCATATTTGCCATTTCCGCCAGCATGCGCCCCGTCCCATCGCGCAGCCCGTCTTGCGTCAGCACCAACCCGCCTCGGGTGGCGTTCCAGGTCACATAGCTGCTGTAAAACACCAGCCCCCCCAGAATTAACATTCCAAGCCGCAAACCCATTTGTTCGCGCGGAAAACTGATGGCAAAGCTTATCAGCGTCACCCCCAGCGCCGCCTGCACAGCCACCCCGATCACCCTCCGCACCGGTGACGGGTCCAACCGCGCCAGAATTTCCGTATCATCCATGGCTATAAAGCCCCCCCTGAGCGCCCGTTTGCCCCGCTATAACACGCAGAACGCAAAGAACCAGCGCCCCTTATAGGTCGCTGCCCCTGTGCCATGGCGCACAGCGACCCTACACTTCTGTGCAATTGCCGGGCGCGCCGCCCCCGCATAATTTTGGTCAACGCGCCAAGCACAGGAGGCCGCAATGTCCATTCGCCCCGTCACATCCGAAACGCTCGCCCAAGCGACAATGGAGGGCGCAGGCGTGCATCTGCACCGCGCCTTTGGCTTTCACAATCCCGAACAGATGGACCCGTTCTTGCTGTTCGATGATTTCCGCAACGACCATCCCCGCGACTATCAGCGCGGCTTTCCTTGGCATCCGCACCGCGGAATTGAAACCATCACCTATGTGCTGGCCGGAACAGTGGATCACGCCGACAGCCTTGGCAACACCGGCTCGCTTGGCGCGGGCGATGTGCAATGGATGACGGCGGGATCGGGCATCTTGCATCAGGAAATGCCGCAGGGCAACAAGGCGGGGCAGATGCATGGCTTTCAGCTTTGGGCCAATCTGCCCGGCCATCTGAAGATGACCCAGCCGCGCTATCAAGACGTGACAAGCCCGGACATCCCCGAAATTCACGATGATGACGGCAGCGTGGTGCGGGTGATCGTCGGCAGCTTCTGGGGCAAAACCGGCCCGGTGGATGGGATCGCCGCTGATCCGCAATATCTTGATATCTTCGTCCCGGCAGGGATCAAGAAAACCTTCAAGATCGATACCCACCGGTCCGCTTTTGCTTATGTCTTTGAAGGCAAAGGCAGTTTCCGCGATGCCAGCCGCCCGCGCGGTGTGTTGCTGGAAAAGGAGTTGCGCGGCCAAGAGGTGAACATCCGTGACATGTCGGGCGACCGCACGCTGGTCCAATTTGGCCGCGGCGATGAAGTGACAGTGCAGGCAGGCGATCACGGCATCCGCTTTCTCCTCATCTCGGGCGCGCCGATCCGCGAACCCGTGGCGTGGCATGGCCCCATCGTGATGAACACCGACGCCGAAATCCGCCAGGCCATGGCCGACCTGCGCAACGGCAATTTCATCAAACCCGCGCATTGACGGGCCCGCCCGCGCCCGCCACAGTCAGACTTCAAACAGGGGTAACCTATCATGCAGCTCACTTGGCTTGGCCATTCCGGCTTTCGGCTGGAAATTGAAAACGCGGTTTTGCTGATAGACCCGTGGATGACGGGAAACCCGATGTTTCCCTCCGATGCCCGTGATGCAGCCACCAAAGGGGCCACACATATCTTGCTCACCCATGCGCATGGCGACCACACCGGCGACGCGCTGGCCATCGCCGAGGATCAAGGCATCCCGATTGTCGGCATCTATGACCTTGTGGCGCTGTGGGAAAAAGACGGCGTCAAAACCATTGGTTTCAACAAAGGCGGCACCGTCGGTCTGGGCGGGGCGCATGTCACCATGGTCAACGCCTGCCATTCCTCCACCTTCAACGGGGCGGCCGCCGGGTCCGAGGCAGGCTTCATGATCGCGGGCGAAGGCCATACGATCTACCTCTCGGGCGATACCGATATCATGGCCGATATGGACTGGATGGGAGATTATCACAAACCCGATATCGGCATCCTGTGCGCAGGCGGCTATTACACCATGGACATGAAACGCGCCGCCTATGCCGCGCGCCGTTATTTCAACTTCAAAACCGTGATTCCCTGCCATTACCGCACGTTTTCGGCGCTGAAACAGTCAGCGAAAGCCTTGATCGACGGCTTGCCCGGCGTGCAGGTGGTGGAACCGCAGGTGATGCAACCCATCACCCTTTAGGGGCGCGCCGCCCCGCAAAGAAATCCCGCAACAAAGCAGCAGATTCCCCCGCCCCGATCCCCTCATAAACCTCGGGTATGTGGTGACATTGGGCATGCGAAAACACCCGCGCCCCCGCCTCCACCCCGCCCGATTTCGGGTCCGATGCGCCATAATACAAGCGTGCCACCCGCGCCCCCGAAACGGCTGCGGCACACATCGCACATGGCTCCAGCGTCACATAAAGGTCATGGCCGCCCAAACGCTCACTGCCCGAAATACGGCACCCCTCGCGGATCACCAGCATCTCCGCATGGGCGGTCGGATCATGCAACTCCCTCACCCGGTTGCCCGCACACGCCACCACGCCGCCCGGCCCAACCAGAACTGCCCCCACGGGAACCTCGCCCCGCCCTGCCGCCGCCCGCGCCTCCTCCAGCGCCAGGGCCATATAGGATGTGAACCCAAGCATGACAGCAGCCTTGCCCCGCCCCGGCTTAAATTTCAAGCCCCCCCTTGCCCCTTCATCTTGGACCAAATACCTTCGGGGGTCTGGGGGCAGACAGCCCCCAGCGCTTTGCCACGTCGCGATGACGTCGCAGCAGAAGGCCCAAACCATGACACTTGCCCCAAAATCTTCCCCCCTCACTCCTGATGGCGACCGCATCGCCAAGGTTCTTTCCCGCACAGGCGTCGCCTCGCGGCGTGAGGCGGAGCGGATGATCGAACTCGGCCAGGTCGCGGTGAACGGCAAGATCATCACCAGCCCCGCGCTCAACGTTACTGACCGCGACCGGATCACGGTGGATGGCCAGCCCATCGGCCAGCCCGAACCCGCGCGGCTTTGGCTTTACTACAAACCCGAAGGGCTTGTGACCTCCAACAATGACGAGAAAGGCCGCGACACGATCTTTGATCACCTTCCCGAAGATCTGCCCCGCGTGATGTCCATCGGCCGCCTCGATCTCAATTCCGAAGGGCTCCTTTTGCTCACCAATGATGGCGGGCTCAAGCGCAAGCTGGAACTGCCCTCCACCGGCTGGCTGCGCAAATACCGCGTCCGCGTGAACGGCAACCCGACCGATCCCGATCTGGACCCGCTGCGCCGTGGCATCACCGTGGAGGGAGAGCGGTTTCAACCGATGATCGTGATCCTGGACCGCATTCAAGGCGCCAATGCCTGGCTGACCGTGGGCCTGCGCGAAGGCAAGAACCGCGAAATTCGCCGCGCCATGACGGCAATCAACCTCACCGTGAACCGTCTGATCCGCGTCAGCTACGGCCCATTTCGGCTCGGCGATATGGTGCCGGGCGATGTAGAGGAGGTGAAGGGCCGCGTGTTGCGCGATCAGCTTGGCCAACGCGAAACCCCTGAAGATGCCGTGGCCCCACGCCCGAACGCAGGTCCGCGCCCCAAAGGCCCGCGCATCTCCAAACCCGGCGGGCAACCCGCCATGAAGCCCGCTGTAAAACCCGCTGCGAAACCCGGCCCCAAACCTATCCAAAAATTCGGGGCCAAACCGGCCGCGCGGCTCGCCCCAGCTCTTGCAAACGCAAGTCCCGCACCCGCACCGCGCAGCAAGCCCGCCGGAAAAGCCTGGGCCAAATCCAGCCCCAAACCCACCGCCAGCCGCAACGCGGCCCCCAACGCTTCCCCTGCGGCAAAACCCAAAAAACCGGCGACCCGCCGCCCAAAGGGGGAATAAAGCAGCACTTTCCCCGCTTATCGCACTGGCAAGCGGGGCACGGGCTTCTTATACTCAAATAGGACTTTCACGCGAACGGGCCCTTAAAAGCCACGGGCGCAGGCACCGGGCAGACACCGGAATGGGGCGAATATGTCGGCAAACGGGCTCAGAACGCTTTCCTTCGGCCTTTTGGTGGCGCTGACCCTGTATGTCGCAAGCTTGGGGGGCATTTGAATGGCCCAGCGTTTTGGCGGCAAATTCAGCCCGAATGGCCAAACGCCAAACCCGGCCCCCGGTTTTCAGGCCAAACGGCGCACAAAGGCAGGATTCCGCTCCAACCTGTTGTTTTTCCTGCCGCTTCCTATCCTTTGGAACGCGTTTCAGGGCAACCCCGCCACGCTTATCTTCGGCTGCCTAGCCGCCGCGATGATGCTGCTTGGCGCATGGTTGACCCGCGAAGGCCTGTTCGCACAAGAGGCGTATGAGGCCCGCGCCATCGCCCGCCGGCCGGCCCTTCCACGCAAAATCCTCGGCGCCATCCTGACGGGTGGAGGGCTTGGCACGGCGACCCTGATGTCGGGTCAAGGGCTTTTGATTGCCACAGCTTTGTCCACCATCGGGGCGTTCTTGCACCTCGGGGCCTTTGGATTTGATCCGCTGTCGAACAAAGGCACCGCAGGCATCGACGATTTTCAATCCGACCGCGTGGCAAAAGCCGTTGATGTGGCAGAGGCCCATCTGGCCGCCATGAAAGACGCCATTCTGCGCGCCCGTGACCGGCAGCTTGAAGGCCGCGTAGACCGTTTCGGCGACATTGCCCGCCAATTATTCCGCACCGTGGAAAACGACCCGCGCGATCTGACGGCAGCGCGCAAATATCTTGGCGTCTACCTTCAGGGTGCGCGCGATGCGACCGTGAAATTCGCCGATCTTTATGCCCAGAACCGCGATCCGCAGGCGAGGCGCGATTATGACTCTTTGCTGACCGATCTTGAGACGCATTTTGCCAGCCGCACCACGGCGCTTTTGTCCGACAATCACACCGACCTGAACGTCGAAATCGAAGTGTTGCGCGAACGTCTGGCCTTTGAGAACCGTTAATCCGCGCAGCCCGCGCCCCTGATATGTGAGAGTAACCATGGCCCAAACCATCCAGCAAAAAGCCACCGCCAGCCTTGCGGAGATTGAATCCGTCACCGCCGTCGTGCTGCCCGAACCGGGCCGGGAGTTGATCACGCTGGAGGCAGCATCCCCCACCCATGCTGCCGAAATCCAAAAGCGGATGGCAGAGATCGACATGACGAACACCCAGTCGATCATCTCCTTCGGCTCCGGCGCGCAAGCCGAATTGCAGGTCATTTCGCAAGAAATGCTGGCCGATGTGAAAAACAAGGACGCAGGGCCTGCCGGTGACAGCCTGCGCAATATGGTCAGCACCATTCGCGGGTTTTCCGTGTCCGAACTCGACGTGCGCCGCAAGCGCAGCTGGTGGGAAAAACTGCTGGGCCGCGCCGCCCCGTTTTCGAACTTCGTGGCCAAGTTTGAAACGGTGCAGGGCCAGATTGACCAGATCACCGAGACCCTTCTGGGCCATGAACATACCTTGCTGAAAGATATCAAATCACTGGATATCTTGTATGACAAGACCTTGAAATTCTATGATGAACTGGCGCTTTATATCGCGGCCGGGGGGGCGAAGCTGCAAGACATCGACGCCACCGACATCCCCGCCAAGGAGGCGGCAGTGACGGCAGCACCCGAGGAACGCCAAGTGATGATGGCGCAGGAACTTCGCGATCTGCGCGCCGCCCGCGATGATCTGGAACGCCGGGTGCATGACTTGAAACTGACACGCCAAGTGACGATGCAATCCCTGCCCTCCATCCGTTTGGTGCAAGAAAACGACAAATCCCTTGTGACCAAAATCAACTCCACCTTGATGAACACGGTGCCGTTGTGGGAAACACAACTCGCGCAGGCTGTGACCATTCAACGGTCGCGTGAAGCCGCAGAATCCATCCGTGCCGCGAATGATCTGACGAATGAACTCCTCACCTCCAACGCCGAAAACCTGCAACAGGCCAACCGCATCGTGCGCACCGAAATGGAGCGCGGCGTATTTGATATCGAAGCCGTGAAAACGGCCAACGCGACCCTGATCGCCACCATCAACGAAAGCCTTGCGATTGCGGATGCAGGCAAAGCCAAGCGCGCAGAAGCAGAGGTGGAGTTGGTGAAAATGGAACACGAACTCCGTGATACGCTCGCCTCTTCACGCGCGCGTAAGGACGGTTTGGGCGATACAATTGGCGTGAAGGCCTAAGAGTCTGATTCGAAACTAACGCAACAATTTCAGACACATGGCATTTGATGCGCTGCGCAGCGTTTGCTGGTCGCCCATCACCCAAACCCAACAAAATCAGATGTTTGGGCCGCCGATCTTGTCTGC
>Ga0209702_10007830_pt1 | contig 12815 bp, 24 predicted proteins | sample FRY01_FD_187210 | JGI IMG/M metagenome (GOLD analysis project Ga0209702, IMG submission 187210) | Freshwater microbial communities from Lake Fryxell liftoff mats and glacier meltwater in Antarctica - FRY-01 (SPAdes) (version 2) | ecosystem: Environmental > Aquatic > Freshwater > Ice > Glacier... | reverse complement strand
GCGACCAAAGTGTTGTGCATACCACGCTCCGGCGGCACACAGCGTGCAGCCGTACTCACCGTAATCCATCCACACGCCACCAGACAGTTTGGTGTTTGGTATCTTGACTTGTTCGTCAATAGCAAGTAGCATTTCCCGCAAGTGTTCACGTAGTGTGTTCATTATAGCTCCAAGAGTATAGAATCAAATGTTTTGTTCGGTTAACCAGATCAACAAATCTTCCATTGACGCACGCCATGCAACGTCCATAGTCTGGGCGTTGCCTTGGTAAATATAATATGGCACTCTCAACATCGTGGCCCGGCCATACAAGCGTTCATGAGCCTGACGGACTTCGAGGATACGTAAAGAGTTCATTATACGCATTGACTCCGCGACGGGGCCAGTGTTGTGCGAGATATCCACGATGTTACGGCGACCAAATTTCTGTGCATACCAAGCACCTGCGGCGCACAGAGTACATTTAACCCCATCGTAATCCATCCAACACCCGCCATGTAGTTTGGTGTTTGGTATTTTCAATTGCTCGTCAATCGAGTCCAGCATCTCTCGTAGATGGTCGCGTAAGGTATTCATTGTTATAGCTCCAAGAGTATAGAATCAAAGATTGTTCGCTGTTAACCATATCAACAACTTTTCTTGAGCGACTCTCCACTCCGCATCCATAGCTAGGCTGTCGCCTCCCGCAATGTTATAGGGCAATCCAATATACATGTCTCGCCAATGCAGTTGCTCGTAAGCCTCAGCGACATTGAATACTCGCAAAAAGTCCATCACTAGCAATGTTCTCTCAACAGGGCCACTTATCTCATTGAAACAAATAATGTCTCGGTGACCAAATTGTTGTGCATACCATGCGCCAGCGGCGCACATCACACAGATAGGCCCCTCGATATCTATCCACACACCACCGTATATTTTGGTGTTTGGTAGTTTCGCTTGTGCGTCAAGGGCAAGTAGCATTTCCCGCAAGTGGCGGTGTAGGGTTTTCATTGTTTTCCTTTGAGTATAGAATCAAAGATTTTGTTCGGTTAACCAGATCAACAACTTTTCTTGCGAGGCTCTCCAACTAACGTCCATAGTCAGAGTATTGCCGCCCGCAATATCATAGGGCACATCTATCTCCAGGTACCGATGATACAGGCGGTAATAAGCCTGACCGACAGCGAATCTACGTAGCGAATCCATGATGATCATTGCATACCGCACAGGGGTATCTAGATGATCAGGGTCAACAATGTCGCGGCGACCAAATTTTTGTGCAAACCACGCACCTGCGGCGCACATTGTGCAGTTAATCCCATAGTAATCTATCCAACACCCACCATGTAGTTTGGTGTTTGGTATCTTGACTTGTTCGTCAATCGCAAGTAGCATTTCCCGCAAGTGTTCATGCAAGGTATTCATTGTTTTCCTTTGAGTATAGAATCAAAGATCATGTTCGGTTAACCAGAGCAACAACTTTTCTTGAGCGGCTCTCCACTCCGCGTCCATAGCTAGGCTGTCGCCTCCCGCAATGTTATAGGGCAATCCCACACATATGTCTCGACCATGCAGTTGACAATAAGCCTCATCGCCATTGAATACTCGTAAAGAGTCCATTACTTGCAATGTTCTCTCAACAGGGCCACTTATCTCATTGAAACGAATAATGTCTCCGCGACCAAAGTTTTGTGCGTACCATGCGCCAGCGGCGCACACTGTGCAGTGAACGCCGTCGTATGCTAACCAATAAGCTCCGTGTAGTTTGGTGTTTGGGATTTTTAGTTGCGAGTCAATGGCATATAGCATTTCCCGCAAGTGTTCATGCAAGGTATTCATTGTTTTCCTTTGAATATAGAATCAAAGATCATGTTCGGTTAACCAGATCAACAAAGCGTCCATTGATTCACGCCAGCCAGCGTCCATAGCCATGCTGTCGCCGCCGAACACGTTAACGGGCACATTTAAGTCCAAAGAACAACCATAAAACGTCTTGTAAGCTACCCAAATCTCACCCTTTCTCAGCAAGTCCATTAGCCGCATCACATCCCGGACAGGGCCCTCCGGGTCAATAAGAGGATGGCGGCCAAATTTCTGTGCATACCAAGCACCAGCGGCACACATCGTGCAGTGAACGCCGTTGTAGTACTCTACCCACACGGCACCATGCAGCCGGGTGTTTGGTATCTTGACTTGTTCGTCAATCGCATATAGCATTTCCCGCAAGTGTTCATGCAAAGTATTCATTTGTTTTCCTTAGTGCGTTTTGCGTCATCTGCCAGTCTTTTCTTGGTATTCTCAGCTTGTATGGCCTTTTCAATTGCTTTACCATACCACCCAACAGGGCGTTTCCAAGCAGCTTTGTTTTTACCTTTGTTCTCTGAGGTCATAGGCTTCCTTTAGTTGCTTTGCTAGCAATCTTACTTGCTCCCTTACATAATCCATATCACGATAGACTCCCTCAGCTAACTGCGGAAAGCCTGCCGCCCGCAAACTGTGGTGAGTCGCAGGCGTCAGATCGCCGAAGTGGGCACAGTCAAATCCGACCCACCACCCGTCAGGCATCGGCCCTGTAAATGTAATACCACCGTGTGCATGGACGTACACATCCAGATAATACCCGGCATTAACATACCCACACAAGTTTCCATTTCCACTGCGACGTATTACGCAGGGTAGTTTGGTTTCAGAATCAATCCACTCTAATCTATCGACTTCGTTTTGCCACGGGCCGTCGCCCCACAGTGATTTGTCAATCATGATAGTTCCTTTTCAGAAATAACATTCAACATTGGAATTGTTAAGGTTGTGCGGTAAGTCGCCCCACCCTCAAACCATTTGTCTTGAGCAATTTTAATACAGCGTTCGTCGCGGCTGATGAGCCACCCGACACTATGCACATAGCACATGTCGGGCACATCATCAGCCTCAAAAGGGCCAGTCGCCATCGCAGAGTCCGACCAGACAATGTATATCATGAATGTATATCATCGGGTAATATCTGCAAACCACTTGTCGTCGCCAGTACCATTAAGGTCAATAGCCTGTTGATCTAGCGATGAGCAACGGAAGTCACTTTCCTCTTTTGTCAGGTTAGCAAAAAAGTGACCGGATGTAGCACGACGCCAGACTTCAACATAGTCAGCAAACAATCCTTTCTGGTACTCACTAGAAACTTTTGACCTGTGACTCACCGTTCGGATACGCTTGGGGTCGCAAGCAAGCTGGTCGATACCAGCAACCCAATCCGTACTACCCACCGGGACTCCGAGGAGCCAAGCATACGTTGCAAGCTGTGCAGCCCATTCCTCACTACAAGTTTCCAGCGGCTGTGCTGCATTGATACGAATACCTTTGAACATCATTGGAACAGCATCTTTGTGAGCAATCATGTCCGGGCGTGACTTGACAAATCCCTTGGTCGGGGATGCGCTACTCATGTAGCCGTTCACTTTCCAGTCATAGACGACTTCTGCACCTTGGTCGTTGATGAAAAATACATCGGGGCGGCCAAGCAGTACTACATATCCGGTGTCCCACCGGATGGTATTCTTGACTTCAAACTCAAACCGAGGCGGTGAGGCTGCGGTATTAAGTTCTAGAATCAAATCGTGCAAAGCTCCGCTGGCCTTGTAGACTTCCCAACACTTAGCTCCGGCCACCAGAGCAAAGTCACGGTTATGCAGTTCAACTTGATTCTCAAACAAGGTTTCAAACTTGTAGGCCGGATCGTTCCCGTGACCAAACAGGCGGCCATGCAAAAACGCCTTTGCGTAGGCATCAAAGGCACTACCGACAGACATTGCCTTAGTCTGAGGGAAGGATGGGGCCTTTGTGTCTGCCAGATACCGTAAGTAAAACTCGTCCTGATTAGTCTTGAAGGTTTTTAGCCCTGACGGGCTGATGTGTTGGATTTGTCGCATTGATTAGCTCCGGGTAGTGAGAAAGGTTAACAGTTCGTCAGTTTGGATTTCCAGTGTTGCTGGCAGCTCAGCTTTAGTGCCCTTAAGATCGAGTGCGTAACCTGCGTACCGTGCCATAAAAGCTCGCGTCACTACAAAGGTTTGTAAAACCGTGCTAAAGCTCGATGACTTAAGTTCTAGGCAAAACAGCTCTGGCTCTTTGGCACCTTGGTAAATGTCATTTATCCAAACATGTTTTTCCTGGGTGTCGTCAGTAATGATTGTTCGCTCAGTCGTTTCCATTTAGTGGCTCCATGAAATTAAGGTAATAGTTCGCAAAGAACAGCGTGCAGCGTATCGCCTGTCGGGGAAGGTAACTGTTGACCTGCTGCATCACGGGTCATACCGGGGACGAACGCCAGTGCCTCAGTGTTCCACGCCACAGCAACTGTGTTGAGTGGCGATATTACGTAATCGACACCGACCTCGGTTGTTGATTCTAGAATGATAGCGACACGTTCTGCGTCAACAATGCGTTCATACCGATACTTGTAGAACCAGTTTTTCCGGTTACTGCGGACTAACCAATCGCCATTCTCGAAAGCGACAACAGCAAATGGCGGCTCCATATGTTTGGGTGTGTCTTTGCTTGGCTTTGCGGGTTCAAACGTACACTGGTGGACGTTAAAAGGCGCACCGTCAACACAGCGTACTTTAAGAGCAGGCCGCAGTAACAACGATACAGGAAATGCACCACTGATAAGCTCACAAAAGTATGCTTTAACTTCAACCATACCATATGAGGAGCCAAGGGAACGGAATGACTTACGGCCTTTGGATATTGCACGCAAATGAAAGCCGTGCTCGTCACGGAGTTTTTTGAGTGTATTCACGACTTCCTCGGTAACTAGAATCTCTACAGGCTCACTATCATCCCAGCAGATAAGCCAATTGCCCGCTACCCCAATAACGGGATTTTTGTAGTAGAATGTGTCACTGCCCTGTACGTAAGTAGGAACCATTGACATTAGAACTTTCCTTGTCGCCCATGACGGATAGGGGCACACGACCCTGTTTTACCCGCAAAGGTACGGTTGGTTGTATTACATTGATCACACAGCCGATTCACAATACCCTTAGAAGGGAACGCTTTGTTGCACTTTAAGCAGTAACGCTTAGTTTTCTCCACCGGTACTCCATTTTTTCGAGGTATCAATTACCACCTTGCTGCCGGAGCCAAACATAGGGCGTTGCTCCCTCAAGGGTGCGCCGCACTTGCACACTGTAGGCAATGTGGTAACAGGTATTTTGCAGCTGGGACATCTCATGTCAGTAGCTAGCATGTTGGAACTCCAAGTAGTAGTAGATTTTACCGTCAAGCAACACACGCCTCAAACCTTTAGACTCTAGTGAGTCGCGATATCCTTTCTGGTAGCTTTCTACCTTTGCTGCATCCATCTGGTCTTTAGTGTACAATCCCCATTCACCTACGATCATACCCAGGAGCAGGCTACAGAAAAACACTGTGCTAAAAGCTAAGAATCTCATGTTAGCTCCTTAGTGAGTCGCACCTTGCGGTGCCTCGCATTGCGTTCTTTGTTTTCCAGATAGATGATTCTAGCCTGTAACTTCTTGCGAGCGGCGGCTAGTGCCTCTCGCTGTGATGTAGTATCTTTGACGCCTAGCTCTTTTGCCGCATGGATGACTTTATCAATTAAGCTTTTTGTCATTTGTGTTATTTGCACGGGCTAATCTCCTAGCAGTTTTGACGGCTAGTTCAAACTTTTCAAGCTTGATGATTCTAGCCTCAAGTTCATGGCGGGTTTCAGACATAGCATGTCTCTGGGCGTTCGCATACATTGTGCGTTCACGTGTAACAGAGAATCTCATAGTCGCGTCACCGTATGCCGTTATCAGTTTGCTTGATTCATCAGTAATTTTCATAGTTTTCTCCAGTAACGGGCTTCTTTCGGGATGCCCGTGTCTGAAAGTTCACGGTACTTGAATGTCACAGTAGAGCCACGGGGAAAGTTATACGCTTGCATGTTTTCGGGTAACTCGACACCAGCATACATTTGCTTTGCTGCTGTCTCTGCTGAAACCTTATGCCCAAGGTCTATCCACGCCAAGCCACGCTCGTCGTCAGTAAAACCAGAAAGTTCCAGTCGCTTACCTTCAAAGTCTAGAATCAAAGCACCCATCTTACCTAGCAGCTTACTGCCTAGGTCTGTAGCCCGACCACCGACATAGCCAACGACTATGCCTTCGGCGTCTGAGAATGGCTTATACTTAAGCAGGCTGTGTGAACGCTGGGGCATCCAGTAGCTCATGGGATCACGGAACATAAGCCCTTCACCGCCACTTGCTAGCACCGACTCCATCATTTTTTCAATCATGGCTTCATCAGTTACCGGCACTTGAGGCATAACACACAATGTGCCATTCACCGGGGTGTGAGTCACCAACGAATCATACACGGAGCAGAACGGTGTGATGCGAGTGATAATTTCTTTAGGCCGCTGGCGTAATACAAAGTCCATAGCCCGGCCGTCAATCACCACATTGCACTGTGTATGCTTAACGTGGCCCGTTGAAAAGATCACATCGAGTGGCGGTGATTCAAAGATCATATACATGATCTTGTCCCACTCACTGTCCACAGGTGTTAGCTTCTTACAGGCAGACATAACTTGTTGGAAGCCGCCACGCCCAGCCCACAATTCGCCATCTAACGGGAAGGATGGCATCTTGTCCAGCCACGCCTCTGGTGCATGGATGGGTTTCATGTAACGTGACCATAGCCCGGTAGCATGACGAGTGTCTTTGAGTCTAGAATCTTTTGTTGTGTTCGCCCACGGCACCGTGGTGGCCGGTAGACCTCGTGAAATACCGCCATCCCAAAAGCAACGCATACCATCAAGTTTTTCGCTTAGGAGGTATCCTTTTAGGGTTGACAAGCTTTTCACTTTGTGGGCTTGCATCAGAAACTCTCGCTTGGCCATCGCGCATTCCTTTCAAAATACGAAGTTGAGGTTCACAATCGTCCAATGTTTTGGACAACAAATTGAGTACCATTTCACTGCGGCTAAGACCTATCGAAGAAGCCAGTATCTCGGCATCTTCCCATACTTCTTTCCTGTTGTCGGGAACGTATACAGTTCCAGTTATAGCGGACATGTTTCCTTTCCGACTTCCATGTCTAGTAGATTGAAAAGACGGCGAGTAGTTTCCTACCCGCCGCCCACACAGGACACCACCACGTTTGTTACTCACCGACTTTGATGCCTGCCACAATAGCCTGCAACATATCATCGAGGCCAATGTACTTTGCGCTGTCGATCTTAAAGTCATCAGGCAGGCTTTGATCAAACATATCGTCGAGGATAGTCGATGCTTTAAACGCAACGTCTTTGAATAACGCAGACATCCCGACGTAAAACTTGTCAACATAAGCCACAATTTGCAGGACTGGTTCGTCCTTGTTAAGAAGTGCCTTAGCCATCACTTCGTCACGGATAGTTTCCCACAGCTTGATTGCAGAATCAAACTGGTCGTTTTTTGCCATAGAAGCTAACACCGCTGTATTAGCAAAAACCCTACCGAGAACGCCACCAGCACGCAAGCGTTCTTCGCGTTCCGGCGAGATACCCAGCAAAGTAGCGACCATTTTCAGCATATCTTCCCTAGACGTAGTTTTCTCGGACATAATCATTCCTGTTCCTGGGTGCCAGTCACCCAAATTAGAGTTTGCATTGCTCGTGTGATAGCAACATACTTGAGGTTGGATTCCTGCACACGCTGCCATTCCTTTTCCGCCATCGGGTGCGGCATAAGGTCGGGCCTCAGGATAAAAATAGTACGAGCTTCAAGACCCTTGGACTTATGCACCGTTGAGAAAATCACGGTGTCCGCCTGTTCATCATCGGCGAAGATTTCTTCAATCGTAGCCTTGATGCCACTAACATTGTCACGCCCTGCAACCGAAGAACACCGACGTACCAGTGCTTTGATTGCCGAAATCTTATCTTGCAGGGTCATGATTTCAGAATCTCTTTCACGCTTCTTGAGGCGAGCATACTCGGCTGACTCATGCTGACTGAGTGCTTCAAGAAACTGTTCCAAATCATCGTTAGCCAAGTGTAGGCTGTCAATCATCTTGAGCAAACCTTTTCCAATGTCACGCCCAAGCACCTTTGCTCGAATGCCATCGGCCACTAACGATAAGCAACCACTCACCAGCGGGGCTGTCGTCCTGCACAACACGTAGTCGCCTTCCTGCACAGTGGTTATGAACGCATCCGCTTTGATCGTTCGTACCTCACCCTGTTCGGCGTTAGGAGCCGCTTCGATATGAGGTACAATAGCCTTGGCAGCTTCGACCACGGCTACCGGGCAACGATAGCAAATGGACAGGGGTAACTCATCGACGGATTCCAGCTTAGCAATTAGCTTATCAATAGCTTCTGCGTCCGCACCCCGAAAGCCATAAATGGCTTGGTGCCTATCACCTACGGCAACTACATGATCTGCCATCTGTGCCACGATGTCAATCTGCACAGGATTCAAGTCCTGGGCCTCGTCAACAAACACATAGTCACAACGTGGCACATCCATCTTGTGCAAGATCGGGTAATAGATCATGTCATCAAAGTCGATAACACGGGTCATGGAGTTACCTGCTCGCCACGTTGCACCGAGTAGCGCCGTCCACTCATGATGCTTGAGTGTAGGAATCTCGATGTTGTGCTTGTTGCTGAGGCTGTCGATGATTTCAGAATCAACTTCATCAGCAACATACGATTGAGCTTTGAGCAAAGCAATCATTTGACATACAGACGACTGTGCCCGGTAAAAATCCTTTCGATGTTCAGGACTTGCATCTTTGAATGACATGACATCCCACTTGAGAATGTCTGCCACCTTCGATGCCTTGATCTGGATGCGGTGTTGCCAGTTACGTTTGATACACTCATTCAAGCAGAACGAATGTAGCGTGACCGCTTGCACGCCGGGCGGAACTTGTGCTTGCATAGCCGTAGCAATATGCTTATTGAAAGCAACTACCCGGATCTTTTTACCGGCTAGCAAGGCCAATGACCTTTTGATTGTCCATGATTTACCGCTACCGGCCACTGCTTCCACCACAAGGTGGCGTGCAGCCGTTGGTTTTGTGAACCAATCGAAGATATCTTGTTGGTATTTACTTGGAGTAGACATTTTGTGACCCTTTCAGGGCGTCGTAAAGGGTGGGGCGGCCCACCCTTAGAGTATAGAATCAATTTCCTTGGAATTGGACTTGTCGCGGTTTCTGTCCCGGCATGGTTTTGGGTTCCAGTTTGATGGGTTCGGCAAACATGTAATTGAGAGCACATTTAGGGCAGATGTCTGACTCGCTCCCGATTTCTGTGCCAACAACTACTAGCGTAGTGGCGACACGTCGGACACGCTCACGGATGGATGTGACAACACGGTGGGGCTTGCCTTTTTGGGGCAAATGACAGTCGTTACAACGGTACATAATCACTCCTGGGGTTTGACGCCTGACACAACTTTGTAGTACACGTGCCAGAACATAGTAGAGAGAATCAGGCCGGTGCCGAGATATGTGAAGCCAGCGGGAATTACTCCCCCGGTAGCTACCACTTTGATTGAATAGATAAGACCTAGAGGTTGGACTTTGAATGGAAACTCGTGTTCCACCCAAACACATAAGCGGCTGATTTTGCTGTCCCAAGCAACAAATCTGAGGTCAGAATCAACCGGTAGCCACAGGTCACAAGGGATAGGGTATTTGTGAACTACACGAGGCAAATTGTCGCTCCTTTCGGCATGGATTTCAAGCCCTCTAATCGCTTGAATGTCGTGCGAGCCTCAACATCTGTACGTGCTGCCACGGTACGTGCCATCCCTTTGCCCCACGTGACTTGCCATCGTACCATTGGAAAGTCGTTGATTTCATACTGAACACCGTTAATCTTGAGCCAGAGTATAGACTCAAGATTGATGGAACGGTAACAATCAGGGCCAGCGTCGGCTTCGCTTTCACCTGCACGCCGCAGTTTGTTATACCGGCCCATATCGAACACATGCAGCAGGTTGTGTTCTTCGGGGTCTACGTTCTGCACACCGCCTTTGACGAACTTGGATACTCCGCGACGGGCGAGCATTTCACGCTCGGTACCGTCCGACCGCTTGATAAAGCAGACGGAGAACAGTTCATTGTCGCTGATGTTCTGGAGTTTCTGCATCGCTGTTGTTGGTGTGATCTTCATTAGTCGATTCCTTTCGTTTGGCGTCCTCGCGGTCTATCCAACCGCCAAGATCGCTGATTTCAATGAGCAGGGAGTTACCCTGTCTCGCTTCCTTCACAATTTTGATTTCATCTACGCCGACAAAATCAACCCCGACGGGGATGCGAGGATGGTTCATTACAAGGTCACGGGCCTTAGGCATGAGTATACCTTTGAACCCGTAATTTGACGTATCTTCAATTGACCGGACAAACCAACCGACCGGTCTCCCAACTATACACGGGACGTACAAGAGGCAGTATAGAAATGGAGTCTTGCCTTCTTTCAGTTCAACAAACACTTTACATGCTTTATTATCTAGCGTCCGGAGAACTGATCCGGTCGCAGGCCGTGTATTGACAACAGTCTTGTACGTCTTATGCCATTCAGTCGTCATTGTATACCCTTTACTATGGCGTTATAGCGCCGTTCGATGGCCGCTCGAACTCGGCCGATTTGCATAACACCCATTCCTAGTACCTTTCCGATTCTAGAATCTGTCATGCCTTTTAACCTCATTCTAACAATTTCTCGTTCTACATTTGTACGAAGTGCTTGCTCCAGCAAATCGTCGGCGATTATTTTACTCAATGAATGGCTTAGACTCTTGAGTGAACTTTCACCACTTACCACTCTTGGTGGTTGTACTTTCCCGCCGTGACGACGGTAGGTGCGAGGCGGCACAGGTATCAAACGATCTCTTGCTAAGCAGTCACTAACTTTGTCGTGGACTGTTGTAACAATATAGGGTGTGATATTATCATCCTTGAGATTCGTCTTAGCCAGTTCCACCGCCAAGGTGACAGCATACATTGCTTCTGCCCACAGGTCGTCAATAAGCTCTTGGTTGTTGATGTCGAATCGGGCTATGTAGCGTCCAACTATCTGTGAGGCTAAGCCCATGTGACCTTCAACAAGGCGTGTTTTAGCTATTGAGTCACCATTGCGTAAGCATTGTACTAGCGACGGTACTTCATCAACAGGCAAAGGCACCGGCAGCTTAGCTACCGGTGCTTTATAGGTGCGTGCCCACACCTTTTTGCCTGCCAAACTCACGCAGTAACCTCGGTTGATTCTATCATCAACACGTCGATGCCGTCAAAGTCATCTAGGTTGGTTACAGCGTCATCCTCACCGAAAACAATCCGCTGGCCCTGTGCATCGGGGCCTAGCTCCTCAAGTGCGGCGTCGTAGCTTTGCTCTGCTTGCTCCCTGCTGGCTGTGAGCAACCGCACTTCCCGTGTCCCCATCTCGATCACTATGAATGCTGCCATTGTCTGATCCTTTCTGATAGCCCAATAATTGGGCAACGACGCCAATGAAGTAATTCTGAAAGCCGCGAGTGGCGTCACCCTCACCGCTCAGATAGTGTGCAATTTCTTCGATCACGCATTGAATCTCTTCGTGGCTGCCAAGCACATTGGCATTCACGTAGATTTGATTGTGCATTACAAAACCTTTGCGACTGTCCATGTTGCCATCTTGCTTATACACATGCACCTTAGGTTTGGGCTTATTCGTAATGCTCCTGGCTGAAAGGGATGCCCAGATCGGGTCAAAGGACTGAGGCACCCGGTCAGGCAGAATACTTATTGCCTGCTGCTGAAGTTCCGACAGCACCGAGGTCATCGTTGGGACACCCACACGCCCCATCGCACTATACACTTCGGCAGGCATACGGATCGGAAGGTAGCCCTCTTGTTCGATCAGACTTAGAAGCATCGAATCGTTGGGACATGCCACGGCTTTAGGGCCGTAAAGGTTTTTGAATGCAACTTTCCAGTTTTCATTTTTGACGCCATAGTGGCCAAACACGTAGAAGTCACACTCACTCTCAGCCGTTGTATGCCAACTCTCGGCATACCTTTGGACGTATTGGAAGAAATCCAAACACTGAGCGTAACCGATATAGCACAAGGCAATAGTGCATTCACGGTGAACAGTGTACCAGTCCGCTGAACGGCTTTCCGTCAGTTTCAGGTTTTTGATTTCATAATCAAACAGCGATGGCCGCTTACTTTCTTGAATCCACACACCTTTGTGGAAAATCTGCAATCCCTCGCCGAGACCGATAGCAGACTTCGCATACACAGTATAATCTGTGTTATTGTAGACGAAGGGTATTTCTTTGAGTGCAATGATACGCTTTTCTGTAAGCACAAAGGCTTCAAGCAAAGCAGGTGTTGCTTCAATAGCAATAACAGTATCATCCTCAGACGGAACGACATTATCACGCAATGCGACTGTGTGATTGCCTTCGTCCACAGCGTTGCAAACGAATTCACGTAACGCCTGCCACCCGGTGTTCCAATCGAACTTTCCAAAGTTTGGGTGGATACCTAGGCCGTACCATTTGTCAGCCTTGTAATCACCTTGAGCCATTGACATGCGATAACCAATTTCATCAACACCATGAGCGGACATAATCTTGAATTCGTACTTACACAATCCAGAGTAGATGTTGAACGATACGTTCATGCGAGTGAGTAGTGCGATAGCTTCCTTGAGGCCAGTACCAAACTGGCCGATCTTACCAGCACTTTGCTTTACACTAAGGCCAAGAACACGGATTCCGTGCAGGGGAATCTTGCGGCCACGGTTGCGGATTTCAATCAACATTGTGAGTCTCCATAAAGGGACT
>Ga0209702_10007825_pt1 | contig 12821 bp, 13 predicted proteins | sample FRY01_FD_187210 | JGI IMG/M metagenome (GOLD analysis project Ga0209702, IMG submission 187210) | Freshwater microbial communities from Lake Fryxell liftoff mats and glacier meltwater in Antarctica - FRY-01 (SPAdes) (version 2) | ecosystem: Environmental > Aquatic > Freshwater > Ice > Glacier... | reverse complement strand
ACCGCATGCGCGTCGACGCGCCGTCCGTCGTGCGGATCGCTGTCGCCGCGGTGCCGCCATAGCCTGCGGCGAAACTTGGTGTATCACCGCCGCCGTTTGCAGTAAACAGAACGTCGAAAACTTCGTTGACCTCAACGTTTGTCGGCAATTGCAATGCGAAGCTGGCGGCGAAAGACAACGCAAAGTGCATGCGACCCGTCGAATCGACGGCGCCAGTATCAAAATCGACAGCCACGTTGCCCGTGGAAATAGAAAGTGCGGTTTTCGACTGCGGTTCGCCGACCCATGGACCAGATGGTGTCTCGCTAAGACCGACAGCATAAACCGTGTCAAGTACGCCGTTTCGCCACTGTTTGATTTCGCGGGTCGTGCCGTCAATGATGATGGAATTGTTTTCGACGATCGCATAGTCGAGCGTGTCGCCGCTATTGTAAGCAAGCCCCGCGTTATCCTCCAAGTGCGCCGCAAATCGAGCGAATAGCGCCGAAACTGTTGCGCTCGCGACCATCGCTGGCGACAGTTCCAAAACGTAAGGCTGATCGACAACAGCACTACCTTCGTATGCGTGCGTCAACGTAATCGGCCCGAGGTTCGCGAACGTTCCGACAGGATAACGCGGGTCGATCGCAGCGACTACGCCCGCCACGAAAGGCGCGGCGGCGGTCGGACAAATCAGGAGTCGGGCGCCTTCCAGGTCGCCGCCGGCGCCGAACAGCGTACTCGTGCCGGTAAACACCGAAGCACCGTTCGCAACCGATACCGTTCCGCCAGTGATATAGACGCGAGGCGTCGCAGTCATGATGTTCGACCCTTCATTATGTAATTACGCACCGACCTGGTGCTCCTTTACCGCCCTTGGCACCGTTGCCTGGTACGATAATCCCGCCGGCTTCACCGACGACCAAGGCATACGGAACCCCCTGCAGGAGCACGCTCGCACCGTAGGTTTTCTTGGAATAGGCGCCTTCGCCGCCGCCGGAACCCGCGCGGTTTGCAGACGTTGCCGCCCGACCTTTCGCGCCGCCGCGACCGCCGCCGCCGGGTGCGTTACCGTCCACACCGTGAATGATCACGTTGTAGCCTGCGATCACATACGGCTGACTCGCACCGCCGCCGGGCGTAGTTCCGCCGGCCCCGGTCCCACCGAGTGCATCGTCACCGAGCGGGGCAATATCGCCGCCGCCGCCCTGACTCCCGTTCGTGTTTACGTCACCGCCCGAAGCCGTTCCGCCTGCGCCTTTGCCGGTGTTGTTATCCTGGTTCGACAAACCCGGTCCGCCAGCACCGGCAGTGATGCCCTGGAATGTCGATGCGCTTCCGATTACCGGGTCGGGATCGCCCGGAATAAGGAATCCGCCAGCGCCGCCTGTTCCACCCGGACCCCACAATTCAATATCGACACGCAAATCTGTCCCGAGCGGCGTGATCGTTCCGGAGTACGGACCGTCGATCGTCAGCGGCCCGTCGATAGCTGTATTCCAGACAGTTATACCTGCGTAAGCCGGACTCAATGCAAAAATTGTAGTCGAACTGGACGTTGTTTGCCCCGGATCCCCAAATGCTGCGTAGGTCATGACAGGGGGCACAAGCGAATGCACAAGACCTTGTAAAATCGTTGTAACATTGGCGGTCGTGTTGACTGTTGGTGCCGGAGAGGTAATAGCTGAATTGTCAAAGGTGACAGCCCGACCGCCCGTCCCGTCTTGTGTGAAAACATGCCAGAACGGGAACCCGAGACGCGCGCCGAGCGGAAATTGTACTTCGGCGTCGCCGTCGAGCGTGGTTGTAGAAACAGGAATATTTTGACGCAAATCAGCCTTGATATTTCCTGAAGTTATCGGCGCACTGTTCGGCGTGTCAGCGATAACAGCCGCCATGAGCCGACGTATGTTGCCGCTGCTATCCTCGAGGTTCGTGTTATCGGCAAGCAACCGGATGCGCGATGTGCTGCCGTCCGAGAACGCGCCAACATCGACATAAATCCCCGCCGACTCGAATTCCTCGTCGAAAGACGCCCTGGCTTCAATCGCGAAACTCGATACGGCGCCAGTCGGCAAAGCTGCGGCGACGAACCGAATTAAGCCCTCGGCTTCGCCCTGGTCGTTTTGTGCAAACAGATCGACGAAAAGAGCGGCGAGCGACGAATTTACGTCTGTCGCCGCTTGTAATGCCAGTTCGGCGGCGGCTTTGTTTTCACCATACCGTGAACCAACACCGATGTTGATATGTCCGAGTCGTTCAAGAATGTTCGAAACATGCTGCGAAATCGAATCGGATACAGAATCCAAATCTTGACGAATCGTGAAAAGATCGATCGGCAATCTATCGAGAACAGTGCGAACCGCGGCATCAAGCGCGGCGGTCAAACTGGACGTGTCGACAGTTCCGGACGCGATGATGATGGTCGGTGCCGACACGTCGACTTGCGTCCACGCACCGCGCCGCACACCGACGCCCTGAACGCGCAATCGCAACGCTGCGTAGTCGACCACGGCGGAAAGGTTCGGTGATTGTCCTTCGTAGATGGGAGTCCACGATGCGCCGCTATCGTAAGAAACTTCCGCGACGTAATATTGTGCGCCGGCCGCCGGCGACCACGATGCCTCTAACACCGGTTCGGCGATACCCTGTCGAAAGTTCGCGTACATGGTGGAAATGACTGGCGCTTGCGGGTCTCGCAACGCAGGAACTGTCGGCGTAGTCGGGACACTTCCCAGGTTGGTTTCGTGCACTGCTTCGTTATCGACAACCAGTCGCAGCGTGACACGGTCGCCGCTCGGGCGACCCGACAGCACCAGACAGGAACGCGCCCGGCTATCCCCGACACCAAAATCAAAACTCGGGTCGTCCGCGCCGTCCTCGCGCGTGAGCGCGGCAGCAATCGTGGTGCTTTGCGCTGTTTCAACAGCGGAAAGGTCTGTCGGATCAAGCACCGCAAGCGCCGCGTTCGCGCCTTGTGTGCAGAGAACCGGGCCGAACTGGCGACCGGTCTTGGTTCGGATAGCGATATAATGCGACCCTGAAACCGCCCATGTCGGCGCCGGGCTGAGTGTCAACGTCCCGGACGCGTTGTTCGTGATCGCGCCCGTGTAGCCCCAAGATAGAGGAAGTTCTGACTGTACCCTGACGCGCGACCCGAATCCGAGCATTCGCCCGTCGTGTTCTGTGTCGAGTGTCGCGTTGACGCGCCGTAATTGAGACTGCAAATAATAGAATGCGGCTTCTCGATACGCGTGCGCCCGAACGACAACGCCCGGAATCCGCATGCGCGCCGGCGAGACAGAAGTAAAGGATTCGGAATTCGGCGGGTATTGCACTTCGGCCGGTTGCCAGGTCGATTGATCGAGATATTCCAGGATCACGGAATCGGCCGAATCGTCTGTGTTGAGCGCGTAATCGATCGACAACGAACCGCGGGCAATTTCCCGATCGGTCAAGAGCATGCGCGGCGTATCGCTCCACTCGTCGCGGACTATCGTAAGCAGATCGCCGGACCACCGATGCCGGGCACGCGTGCCGCGTAGGATCGTGTCGAACACTTCCGGCGCGGGCGTCGCACTGGAAAATCGGAAATCGAAATTGTCGGACCGTGCTGCAGCAGCGACCGCCAGGTCATAAACGCTCTGAAAATCCACCTTGGACGCCGCGCGTCCGGCACCGTAAGTCGTATCCGTGGTTGCGTCATAAAACGCCCAGGCCGGCGAACGGGTAGCGGTGTCGACGAAAAGTTCGGTGCCGGTATCCCATACAGGCAAGATTCGCGTGCAGAGAACGCCGAATCGCTTGGCATTGCTGAGTTGGTTCGTCGCACGAATTCGCAACGCGACAGTCGAACACGGGAAGGTGTTCGCCGCGTCAATAAACGCACGCAACCCCGCCCACGCCACCTCGTCGCTACCTGACGAGCCGTTTATTGGTTCGTCGGTGCGCTTGACTCGCACTTCGTAGCGCCCGGAGTCGACCGTTTCCTTGATTGTCAACCGGACCGGGTTTCTGGTCTTATAAGTGTAAGCCGTATTGTGGATTTCGATAAATGACCCGGCGCCGATCGGTGCGCCCGCGTCGTCGACCTTGCGCGCCTCGACCACGATTGTCGTTGACGCCGAAGCAAGGTCGCCACTATCGTTGACTGTATAACAGCCGGACGGAAACACCAGGTCAACAGCAAGCGCCTTCGCTACGGTTCCGGACGTGTTCGCGATGAAACCACCGACATACGATGTCGAAAGCAGTTGTCCGGAAACTTCCGCGGCTTGCGTTACGTTTGTCGGGAATAACTCGACCTGTTCGTCAGGGGCGTAGAAAGCGACGTCAACGTCGCTGAACGTGTCGCTTATCCCGTCGATCGTATCCCATAGGATTGTGTCGTCTATAAACAGTTGTTCGTATTCGTATTCGCCCATCCCAATAGCGAGCAGAATGTTCAAATACTGGTCGTTACCTTCAAACTCGGACCAAGGCGTCGTTGCGAAGTCCGGAAACGACTTAACACGCCCGTATTGCACTGTAATCGGTTCCAGCAGTCGCGCGGTGTTACCTGACGCCGACACCGAATAGATTTGATCGATCGAGTCGCCCTGTCCGCCGGGCTTCGGCGTGGTCAATGCACTGATAAGCAGCGACCCGCCGAGCGTGATTGCGCCGGATATGATCGTCGCGGCCGTTGAACCGAGACTCATTGCGCCGGCAAGCGCACCGCCAGCCCACGGCGCGAACGCGGCGAGTGCAATGACAGCGACCAGTCCTAGAATTTGCTTCGCGCCGCCGCCCCGTCCGCTGCCGCCCATCGGACGCGACCAGAATTCGACAACATCATCGGCGCGCAATCGAAGGCGACGCCACACGGTTTGCAGCACCGGTTTGCCGTTGACGACGCAGATGGTCGGCAACCGGAACGACCATACCTTGCGCCTACCGATCTTGATGCGTTCCGCCCATTCGGTGCGCTTGACCAGTGTGTCGATCGTTTCACCTTCGATCAGGTCCGTTTGCGCGATTTCATGGAACGGCAACGTCATATGACGCACTGGCGCGCGCACGCGCGACGAATCCACAGCGCGACGGACTGTCAACGCCCCGCGCGCCGTGCTTTCGTTCAAGCGTTTGCGTGCGCTTACATGCACGGTTCGTAATACCTCAGTTTCGCCCACCCTTTAGTTTTCAGATCGACGGGCGGCTCGCAGACAACACCGAAAATTGCGTCCGCATGGATAATGCGTCGCTCCTTTGCCAGCCATGCGCCAATATGTGCCGGCCGGTCATAACGCGCCATTAACACGATCGCCCCGTCACCGGCGCGAACAAGCCCCATAGTGTCGGCAGGAACGTGTCGCCAGTTCTTGCGCTCAGGGTGTGAATCAATCGCCTGGATCATCCAGGACCATGACGGTTGCGCCGGAACGGCGACTGCAGGTATGTCTCGACCGAAGATTTCGCGCTGAATGAACGCGACCAGGTGCCAACAGTCGAACGCTTCCGGACCTTTTGCGTTTGCCAGCCACGGCTTGCCGAGAACCTGGTCAAGAACTTCGGCGCGCGTCACGGCAACAGCCCCGCGAATTCATCGATCGAGTACACCTTGTTCGGGAATCGCCGGTTCGCCAGGTCGTCGAGACGCGCCTTGCCGGTCACGCGCGCACCGGTCACGGAGACCTTGCGCATGACAAACTCGACCGGGCCATAACACGGCGCGGTAAGATCGTCGGATCGATACTCGCGATAAAGCACGACCAAGTCGGCCTTGACCTGTACGGCCGCCTCGAGATATTCGACGATTTCGCGCGCCGCGTTGTCGATCGTAACTTCGCACTCGGGCGTGCGCCCTTCCGCGAATTCGGGTCGTTCGGCGAAAAACGGTATCGCCTGGAACAGCGCCATTTCCTCGGCATTGAACGTCGCGCCCGCCTCGATACCGAACGAAGTATCGTCGGCGACGTCCGTGACGCACCGAATCGGCACTTCGACCGCGTCTTGCAGGAAGGCCGGGTGCTGCAATTCGATCGTGTAATAGATCACGACACCGGGCGGTGCTGTCGCCTCGGCTTCTTCCCATGCTGCTGTGAACGGATCGACTGCCATGCCGCTACAGCCCGTAAACGCGCAATTGCATGGTGACGTGCATCAAGCCGTCTTGCTGGCGAACGACCGGCGACTTGCCTTCATTCAGTTGCACGGTCTTGCTCGTCGCAACGCCTGCAATAATAAGTGACATGGTGAACCGCGACGCGCCGTTACCGAGCGTCGTGCGAATAAACGTGTCGAAGTATCCCCATTCTGCAAGCGTCAACGGTACGAGCGGATATTCGACGATTGCGACATTGCTGCCCGGCCGTGAGCGTAGCCGCTGATTTCCGCCTTCCATTTCGGTCGCGATAGGTGCGACGTACATGGAAGGCATTTGCCAGCCGTCGCGTGCCGTCGCAGGAACCGTGCCAGGCCATACAGGAAGCGTCATAGCTGCGGCCTCAGCCCGTAACGGCGTTCGATCGAGGCATTCATGGCACTTTCGCCGGAATCGATTAGCGTGGCGCCAGTGTCGTCGACGCTACGTTTCAGCATGACGTCGAGACGCATCCCGCCGCCCGGCTCGCGCGACTGTTTCGTCGTCGCTGTCGTGCCGGGCGGCGCGTTCATGATATTGACAGTAACCGGACCGCCGGATCCGCCGGACGGCGCAAGCTGGCGCATCTGCCCTGGCGTGAGTACGGACTCGTCGTTCCGGATTACCGCGGCGTGTTCGCCCGGCCCGATGCCGGAATGGTGTCGCGGCGCGTTGTCGAAATATGCGGGATGAACATAACGCGTGGCAGTAATCGGGTCGCCGGGCCCGTGTCCTCTATGAAACAGCCCGACATTCGCACCGACGACACCCCCGCCGACAGCACCGCCAACTGCGCCAGCAAGGTTTTTGAATAGTCCGTCGATAGCCTGGTCGAGCGCCATACTTATCAGCTTGTCGGCGAGCCTTCCAACCGCGCCGCTAAGTGCGTCCACGGCCGACTTGCCGTCGAGAATGTCCGAGACAAAACCGCCGAGAAAATCCTTGGCGGCATCGGCGACCATCTGTTGCCGTTCGGCGGCTTTGTCCAGTGCCGTCGCCAGATCATAGACACGACCGGCCGCGCCCGCGATTTCCTGTCCGTACTTCGACGTAACGTCGACGCCGGCTTGATTGAGCGCGTTAAATATCGCTTGTTCGCGGGCCGTGCGACCGAGTTGTGCTTCCTCGAACGCCAGCGACTCGATCAACTTGTCGATCGCGGCCTTTGCCATTTCCTCGGCATTGCTCGCCGCGTCGCTAGTACCGGGTATCTCATAATCGCCCAGGCTGACGGTGTTGCCGGTTCCGAACGCAGCAGCGAAACGATCGTCCATCATGTCGCCGGACGATTTACCAGCGTCGGCCGGCAATCTTGAAAGACTTTCGCGCAAACTGTCAACAGCCGCGGCGCGCGCCTCTATCATCTTGGCTGACGTCCCTTCGAAAAACTTGTCGCGAACAGTGTCCAAGAAAGGTGCGCGCAATCCGAGAACTTCCCGCCATTCTGCAAACTTGTCGCGAACAGTGTCTATCCATCCACCAACGCGAGCGAACGGAGCTTGCAGTTTTTCCATATCGTCGCCGAGTTGACCGATTACGTCGGCGACAAACCCGATCGTATCGACAAGTGCCGCCGACGCACCGGTCGTGTCGTCAAACTTGTCGGCGGCGTCGATCAAGACGTTTTGCAAGCGAATGAACCCCTGCGAGACAGTCAGTTCAGCCCCGGCGACCTTGTCGTCGAGAATGCTGGCACCAGCTTCGAACGCCCGGAAAAACGCTTCGGACGATATCTTGCCGTCAATCACCAGAGAACGCAGCTTTGCGACGGATCCGCCCGCTTCCTCCAATCCGAACGCAGCGGCTTGCGCGATCGGCAATGCTCCTTCCAGGATCGAATTGAATTCCTCGGCGCGGACAATACCTGAACCGAGCGCCTGCGAAAGTTGTAGCAACGCGCCGGACGCCTCGGATGCTGACTTGCCCGACACACGAAGCGCCACGGCGATCTTGTCGGTAAAATTGAGCACTTCGCCCGTCGAGACGCCAAGTTCTTTCTGAACAAGCGAAGCGCGGCTGTACAATTGCACAAGTGCCTCGATCGGCGCGACGTTGCGATGCGCGGATTCGAACAGGCGGTCATAAACATGCGACAGCGTCGCGCCGGACAGCCCTGCGACCTTCAACGCGTTTTCGATTCGCGTAGTGGCGTCGAATAATTGCCGTGTCCCGTGGATAAGCGCACCACCGGCGATAATCGGAACGAATGCACGCATCGCCGCGGCAGTTATCGCCGAAGCAGTACCGAGTCCCCTCGTGGCGGTTTCAGCGCGTCGGGCGGCCGGCGTCAAACGGTCGAGCGCATGTTTCGCTGTCACCACCTGACGCGAATTGACAGTAAGACCGAGCGTGGCAATATCCATTATGCGAGGCGCCCTTTTGCGTCAGCCACCCTAGTCTTTTTCGCGTTTACTGTCAACGGCGATAAGGAAAGATGAATCGATTCTAAGCAGTATCTCGGACTCTTCGACACAGAGGCGATGACCGGTCAAACGTTGCCAATCAATAATGTCGCGCGGCGCTATCGGACTCCCTGGCGCGCGGAGTCGGTTCAATACCCAAAAAGCAGCAAGGATATGCTCGCCGTCGTCCGGCGGCTCGGTTTCAGGGGAAGGAAGGCCGAAACGTGCGTTACGTTCGCGCCGGGTTTCCCCGTGCTCGTCTTTCGTATCGAACCGAACAGCCGTCTCTACGAAGGCGACGAGGGTTTCCGAGACGCCGGCGAAAAATTTTCGAGTTTCGTCGCGGCCTCCGTCACCTGCGCGAAAATCCAACCCCATTTTTCCATGATCTCGATCGCCGTTTTCATGGAAAAATCAGGCACGGCACCTTCGTATGTGTTGTCGCCCCAATCCCAGGACGAAATATAGGACGCCGCGCGTTCCAGTTCCTCGCGCTCGATCTGGTCGCTTTTGATAACGCGACCCTTGATGCGGCGCTCGAGATGCTTGTCGGTATGTTGACGCAGTACCTGCTTTGCCGCTTCGCTCCCGGCCGATCGTATCCTAAAAACCGTTCCAAGTGCTTCGCCCGTAGTCGGGTGACACAATTCGAGCGGATAAAGAAACTCGTAATCGACAAGTTCGGCGAGATCCACGGCAGGACTCCGTCTATTAGGCTGCGATTTGAAGCTGCGTCGGCAGGGACACAACGACGACCGGCGTGCCCTCGCCGTTGACGCCCGTCACCTCAAGCCGCAAGGCGTCGCCGACATTGCCGACAACCGGAGTAAACGTCGCGCTGGTCGCCCCGGAAATATCCGCGAACGTATCGTTGCCCTCAGTGTCAGACTGCCATTGATAGGTAAGCGTCGGCTCGCCGGTCCACACGCCGTCGTAAGCGGTAAGCACGACGCCGGTTTGCGCCGGTGCGCCGGAAATCGCCGGGAGAACCGTGTTTGTCGTTGCGACCTGCGAAGCTGGCGCAACGACAATCTCCGCCTGAACCAGCCCGAGCGTGAACACTTCGAGGATAAAATCCTCGTTTCGGCCACCGGGACGTACCGGACCGGTAATGAGTCCGCGGTTGTAGTAAATCGAATTCGTATAGTCGGCGGACGGCTTGTCCTCGTCCTCGACCTTGAACGCGTAGAAATATTTCGTCGCGGCGGCTGCGCGCAGCGCAATCTGTCCGGTGTCGGTCGGATTGCGCGCACATTCGACCTGCGGGTCGCCGGCGTTCGAAATGCCTTTCTGTTTCTGCGTGACGTCAGTATCAAGTTCATCATACGACAAGACGTTCGTGTTCTTGCCGGTCTCGCCGACCGAACCGACGTTCAGCACTTCAACCCACGTCAAAGCCTCGTAAGCGGCCTGGTTAAGGTCGGTTGCTTTCGGCGTTTCGCAGATAAAGAACCGTCGACCCTTGTTAGTTTGCGCCATCGTCACGAGTCTCCTGAAAAGATTGCGTGCAAACTATCACGCTAAGAGTTTACTGTCAACTTGAGAGATAATAAGGAACGCTTACCGGAACCCGGATCCACGGCGCGTCTTTAATCGTGGCACCGATCGTCGGCACCTGCAGCACCTTGATGCGATACCCGCTCACGTCAATCATCGTGCCGACTGCGAAACGTTCAGCCACAAGCGACGCCAGGCGAACCGCTGGCGCCTCCCCCGCGCCGTCCGGTGCGACCGTGTCGACCTGGAACACGCCGCGGTGAATGACGTCGCTGTCGAACGCGAGAAACGGCTGATCCGGTTCGGCGCGTAGTATCGGCCGGGCATCAAGGTACGCCGTGCCGGGTGTCGGCGTGAACGCGACAAGCGGGTACGCGATCGACGGCGAACCGGATAGCGCCGGACTGCTCAAATGCATCAACACCGCACTTTGAACGATCACGTCAATTGGTTCGGTCATTTCTTCACCTCGCCTGCTGCTTTCGATACGACCGCGCCGTATTCTTGAACAGTCGTGCGCACCATTCCGCCCGGCGCCTGTTTCGAGTATCCGTATTCGAGTCGACGAGCATATGAGAGATTATTGACCAGTGTGATAACGTCGCCGGCCTTGAGTCCTAGCGCCGTCGCACTTACCCGAGTGATCGTCGCCGCACCTGACTTGTCGTCAACTTCGATTGTGCCGGCCGGTATCGACCCAATTGCGACTTGCCAGTTGCCGCGGAACCGACCGGTATCGACCGGGCTTTTCATAATGACGCGCCGAAACAGGTCGAGCGACACCTTGCGCACGACCAGGTCGATATTCCCGTTCGCTTTATCAACGAACCTGGCAATATCGAGAGCGAAGTTGCCGGCGGCCATCGGCTAGAACCTGATTTGACAATCGTACATCACGACTGTACCGGCCGGATCCACGCGTCGAACAGCCACGATCGGAACGGCAACGCTATTGACGACCAGCGAATCGGGTGCCGCTGGCACGACCGCCCCGAGCGGCCCTGCCGCGACAAGCGCCCGGCGATCGGTGCGCAGAATATTCTCGCCGTCGATCTGTCGCGTATCGTAATCGAGAATTGCCGCGAAAGTCGCGGTGTCGGTCGGTGTCAATGTCGGTTCCCATGCCGTACCTGTCGCCACGATCTTGCGCAGCGAAACAGCTTGCCCGAATTCCTCGATAAGTTCGTCGGCGTCCGCAAGCGTCTCGACGTAATCGAACGGCGTTACGGTCATGCGCGCACCAGCGCGACATTACCGGACGACGCGCCCGGCGTGGACTTGACCAGCCCGCGTAAAAGCCCCTCGATCACAATGTATCTGTCGACGACCGACGCACCGTCGCGGTAAGTTATATCCTTGGATAATGGACCGACTCGCTTGCCGATACTCTTGATCGCGCCGCCGCGCTCGAGCCGCGGTTCAAGCGTCACGTCGGTAATGACGAGTAGCGCGGCTTCCATCGTCGCGTGCTGAACCTGCACCGGTAAGGTTGTATAGCTGATTTGCCAGCAGTCGACGTCGTAAAGCGGAAATTCGCCATCCGAGCGCGGCCATGCGAGCGCCTGCGTTTCGGCGAATCGTCGACCGACCCAACGATTACGATACTGGTTGTCGAGATACGTTGTCGCGCGTCGCAGCGCGTTTTCCTTTACCGTGTCGGTGCCCGTCCAGGTCGTCACGCCTCGCGCCGAAAAATAAGCGTCGGCGTCGGCGAGCGCGGCGTAACTATCGGCTGACGCGGACCCTGCCGTGGTTACGAGCGACATGGTTCACCTTTCGCGATTGAGAAACTGCGACCGGCCTTTACGCGCACACGCGGTTTGACCCGACGAGGCGGGAAAGCGTGAACAAAGCCGATAGGACGATCTAGCCCGTCATCCGGTTCGTGGACCGTCAGGTCCGGCAAGAACGGCAGCCCGTCCCAATCGTCGTATGACCGGGTCCGGCGCTGCATTTAGATGACCGGCGGCGGCGGCAATTCCTTGGACGGCGCGGCGCGCGCGTCAAGTTCTGCCTCGATAACCTCGATCGACTCCGTCTTGTTCGACGGCGTGCGGCCGGAAATGGATTCGGCGATCGCCCGCAATTCCTCGGCGTTCTTCTCGCGTTTCCAACCTGTGCCAAGATCGGCGAGCGGGTCGACCGGCGCGTTCGAATCCGCCGGAACTTCGTCGTCCTGCGACTCGACAGGCTCAACTGGATCGACAGTCTCAAAAAGTTCGTAGCGTTCCGGATCGAAATCGGACGCGTTCAGGTCAGCGTAGCCTTTGGTTGTCTTGATTCGAACGGTCGAGCAAATGTCGGACATGGGGAACCTTTACGATAGGCAGGGGCGGCAATGCGCCGCCCCTGTTGTTTCATTCGGTCGATTAGGCGCCGATCAGCAAGCCCGCATGGCGCGGCGTAATCATCTTGACGCCCCAGGCAAGGTTGACCTCGTAACGAACCTGGCGCTTCTGCTTGTACAACGCGAACTCAAAGGCGATCCCCGACACAGTATCCACAAGGACCATGATATCGTCGGCCGCGTCGCCACCGGGCGGCATTGCCGGCGAACGCGTGGCAAGTTGGATCGCTGCACGATGGAAAAACATGTTGCGGGTCGTTGCGGCAACGGTCGTAATGACCTTGTTCGCCGCCGACATGGCAACACGCAAACCGGGCTCGGCGATGATAAGCGTACCGGCGCCTGTCGCGACGTTCGTGTCACCCTGTACGACGAGGTACTTGTTGGTGTCGCCAGCGAAGGTGATGATATCACCCGCGATGATCGTACCAGTACCGGCGTCGTCCATTGTAATTTCGGTCACGCCGACAGCGTA
>Ga0209702_10007824_pt1 | contig 12821 bp, 14 predicted proteins | sample FRY01_FD_187210 | JGI IMG/M metagenome (GOLD analysis project Ga0209702, IMG submission 187210) | Freshwater microbial communities from Lake Fryxell liftoff mats and glacier meltwater in Antarctica - FRY-01 (SPAdes) (version 2) | ecosystem: Environmental > Aquatic > Freshwater > Ice > Glacier... | reverse complement strand
TTTGTCGTTGCAAGGTAGCAACATGAATTTTATCCACAAGTTATTCACAATTTCAACTGGACTGCTCTGGACAACTTGTGAGTGATCTGTGGATGAACAGGTGATAACTTAAAATAGCCGTTGATTGATGATTTTAGCCGGCTTGTTATATTCAAAATCATAACAAATCACGTCTCATTCTAACCAAACCAGTCAATTGACCAAAAAAATTGTTAGTGGTCACCAACAAAATCCACCGCCCAAGATTTGCAACTATATTTTTTAATGGTTTAAACAAGAGCCTTGTCCCGGCAAAAACCCCCAACCTTGGTGGGGTATGGGGTGGTTTTCAGCCTTGCTAGCGGGAAAAGGGCGGACGCGCTATACGCTTAGCATGATCAGCGAACGGGGCGAATCAGCACATATTGAGCCAGCTCACCGCGTCTGAGCAAGACGTTAACGGCTTTGCTTTTGTCGAGTTTGGCCAATGCTGCTTCAAACTCTTTGGCGTTTGTGATTTCAGTGTTGGCAATGGCAATGATGACATCGCCTTCCCGCAAGCCGGCTCTCGCCGCTGCACCTTCAGCCGTGTCGACTTTCACGCCACCCTTGATTTTGAGCTCTTTCTTTTGCGCATCACTGATGTCACTGACGGCCAGCCCAAGAACTTGAGCAGGGCCCGCAACAGGTGGCTTGGGTTCAGGGCCAGACACTTTTCGGGCAGGTTTTTCGGCCTCGACTTCGGCAACCACGACTGAAAAATCCCTGGTCGTTCCGCGCCTGAACACCGTCACCACGGATCTGGTGCCTGGCTTCACGTTTCCGACAAGGCGCGGCAGATCGGTTGATTTTTCAATTTGTCTGCCATCGAATTTGGTGATGATGTCACCGGCCTCAATACCCGCTTTGTCAGCTGGCGCGCCTGCCTCCACGCCACGAACCAGCGCACCCTGCGCCTTGCCCAAACCAATCGACTCGGCCACTTCCTTGCTGACCTGATCAATCTGCACGCCGATACGACCACGCGTAACCCTGCCCGTGCTTCGCAACTGGTCAGACACCCGCGCCGCTTCATCGATCGGAATGGCAAACGAGATGCCCTGAAAACCACCAGAGCGTGAGTAAATCTGGCTGTTGATACCGACCACTTCGCCGCGCATGTTGATGAGCGGGCCGCCCGAGTTACCCGGATTGATGGCCACATCGGTTTGAATGAACGGCAGGTAGTCACCCGTGTCGCGCTGCTTGGCGCTGACAATGCCTGCGGTAACAGTATTTTCGAGTCCGAAAGGTGAACCGATGGCCATCACCCATTCGCCCACCCTGAGACGGCTGACGTCACCAATCTTCACGGCGGGTAGACCTGTGGCTTCGATTTTCACCACCGCCACGTCAGTACGCTTGTCGGAGCCAATGATTTTGGCCTTGTACTCGCGGTTATCGGTCAAGGTGACGATCACTTCATCGGCGCCCTCCACCACATGCGCGTTGGTCATGATGAAGCCATCCGAAGTCAGGATAAAACCTGAACCCACACCACGCGGCTGTGCTTCTTCTTGTGGTGCAGGTGCTCTGTCGGAGCGCGGACCGCGCGGCATATTAGGCGGTACGGGAATGCCAAAGCGCCGAAAAAACTCCAGCATTTGCTCGTCAATACCGCCACCAGCAGCTGCCGCCCTGGCTTTTTCAGAGGTTCGGATGTTCACGACCGACGGACTGACCTGCTCCACCAGGTCGGTAAAGTCAGGCAAGGTGCGGTTTTGTGCTAATGCAGACGTTGCAGGCAGCAAGGCAGTTGCAGCAAACACCGCAAACAGACTGGCGACTGTGAGCGAACGCCATGGTTTTTTCATAAATGCAAACATCATTGACCTCATATTAAATACAAAACTACAAAACTTATTTTTTCCGCTCAAGTCCGCCAGCAAACTGTTTGAGCGTGCTCATCGGCACCTCGCCCATGGCCGTCAGCCAGAAGCTGCCTAACTGGCGCGTGATGGTGTGCGTTGCGCCCATGGACATGGCAGGCTCTTGTCTATGCCTTTGACGATCAAACGGCTCTACAAAAAGTGACACTGATGCCAGGCCATCAGAAAAAACCCATTGCATTGGATCATCCGCAAGCGCACCGCCAGATGTCGGGCGCTTATAGCAGCTCATGGGCTTAAAGCCGGCCACCGGTGTCGCCAGTCGCCAGCCTTCTGCACTGGCAGTGGTCTTGACGAGTGCAGATTCCTCAACGCGATAGCCATCGACCTTGCCCATCATTTGCAATAGCTTGTCCATCTTGACAGGTGCATCGAGCTGCAACTCGGAAAAAGCAGCCTGCTCCAGCACCCGTCCGTCTAAATCCAGCGTTTGCAGCTTCACCACCAGGCCTTTTTTCTGTTCCGTCCAGACGCGATAACCAAAGCGCATGCTGTCTTTGGGGATCAACAGCACGACATCCGATTCCAGGCCAGCAATCCGCTCTACGCCTTCCGTCTTGAGTTTGTAAAACTCGGCAATCTGGTTATCGGCAGACTGAACCAGTTCGGGGAAGTTGCCAACGGCCTCGCGCTTTTCACTGCGAACGACTTTTTGTTCTGGCATGAAGGTCACGACTTTGTCGTTGTGCCGGAAGGTCGAGCGTGGCGCACCCGTCAGGCTTTCAACCCGTTCCATCCGCTGTGCGCCTTCACACACATGCCAGATTTTGGCGCTTTGCATTTGCCCACCAGACGACACCACATAAGTGCCGATGTAGCTACGTCGCTTCGATGCCTCGTGCAAACGCAGCAGCCAGTCATTGATGCTTTTCGGCTCACGCGCCGCAGGCGCTGCAGTGACAGCTTGTGGCGCAGCCAATGGTGAGATTTGCGCCGCTGCAAAATTAGGAGCTGCTTGCGCGCATAAATAAAGAGCTACAAGGCTAAAATTCTTGAATTTCATGGTTTTCAGGAGCTTTTTACAGTCTATTCAGTGATAGATCAGCGTCGCCCGCTCTGTGAATTTTCAAACCCTGCGTTGCGCAGAAAACCTGATGGCACCTGCAATGACGAGCCGCCGAGTTGTTTGTGAGCAGCCATCAGCTCTTCAAGCCGCGCATCACGCACCGTGGGGCCTTGTGGAGATGACACCACCACCTGCTCAGCTGCAGGGCTTTGACTGAGTTGCGCAGCTGTCGACGCATCAGGTGTGCCTACAAAATTCCAGCCAACGACGAGCGCAGCGCTCAGAGACGCAAAACCGGCCACCAGTTTCCAGCGAAAAACAGCCTCATTGGCCGCTGGCTGGTTCGGTAAGGCCATCAGGCCTTCCCTTGATACGGGTCGCACAGGAAGACCAATGTTTTCATCTGCAAGGCGTAAATTCAGGCGCTGCAAAAAAGCCGGATCAGCGCCTGTTAGCGCAGAAGTTCCCGCGCCGCCCCTGAGCGCATGGCCAATCACCAGATAACTGTTCCAGTCGCTGTACGAAGCGTTTGACTGAAAAACGTCCTGCAAGCCAGTATCAGCAAGCTCACCATCAGCCAGGGCAGATAGCAGTTCGGGAGGAGAAGCTTGAAGGGGAATCATGATGATGCAACTTTTTTAAAATTCAGTTTTCAGATCTGCTGCTAACGCTACCAACGCTTGCCACTCTGGTTTTCAAGCAAAGGTTTAACCTTTTGCGAAATCGCTTCTCGCGCCCTGAAGATGCGGGAGCGAACAGTTCCAATCGGGCAATTCATGGCTTCAGATATTTCCTCATAACTCAAACCTTCAATCTCGCGCAGCGTAATGGCTTGACGCAACTCTTCTGGCAGTGCCTCCAGGGCGGCGTTGATGATTTGCGCTATTTCCTTGCTGGCCAGCACCGCATCAGGCGTTTCTGAACTGGTTAGTTCGTTTTCCAAAGGGGAAGTTTCATCATCGTCGTCAGATTTGAAAGAATTTTCAGAAATGGTTGGATTGCGCTTCAAATCCATCAGTGCTTTTTTGGCAGTATTGACGGCGATCCGGTACAGCCAGGTGTAAAACTGAGCCTCGCCCCTGAATTGCGCCAGCGCCCGATAAGCGCGGATAAACGTTTCCTGCGCAATGTCTTCGACCAGATCAACATCACGCACCATGCGGCCAATCAGGCGCTGTATGCGACGCTGGTACTTGATAACCAGCAGCTCGAAAGCTTTCTGGTCACCTGCCACGGTGCGTTCAACCAGGATGGCATCGCTGTCAGTCGGCTTCGCCTCCAGAAATTTGATGGGTTCTTCGCTCATCATGTACTGACCACGCCATGCGACGCGCGATGCGGCGAATAAACCGCGCGGCGCAAATCCAGCCAGCGCGCCGGAAAGGCTCGCCGCTCGGCCCAAAGCCATAGCTTGGCATGCGCCTGGTTTTCGATGCGCAGGAGCATCACGGTTTTAAAATCGGCAGCTGCCAAAAGCGTATATTCAGCAACACCCGCCTGGTAGCCAGGGCCTTCCCAGCGCCAGACTTGACCATCCCACGCGAGTTGCCCGACAGGTGAGTTTTTCCAGCCTCGATAGGCAGCCAGGCCAGCGCCAATCACAGCTGCCAAGCCTGTCAACTGCCGCCAACCCACTTGCTGACTGGCCACAACCCAGGCACCCACCAGCAACACGGCGGCTATCCAGAAGCCCGACAAAACCCAGGCTTGCCAGTGCGAACGCCCCAGCGGATAGCTCACTGACGGGGCGTTGTGTTGACTCAAAGCGGGGCCGGCTTGGCGTCAGGCGCGCTTGAAAACCAGCGTACCGTTGGTGCCACCAAAACCGAAATTATTTTTGACAGCGACGTCAATCCTGGCGTCACGCGCGGTATTGGCGCAAAAATCCAGGTCACATTCAGCGTCCTGGTTAAAAATGTTGATGGTGGGCGGGATTTTTTGATGGTGCAAGGCCAGTACGGTGAACACTGACTCGATACCACCTGCTCCGCCCAGTAAATGCCCGGTCATGGATTTGGTGGAGCTGATCACCAGAGATCTGGCATGCGCACCAAACGCCGCTTTGATGGCATTGGTCTCGTTGATGTCGCCCAGCGGTGTTGATGTACCGTGAGCGTTGAGGTAATCAACCGTATCAGCATTGAGCCCGGCATTGCGCATTGCGCCCAGCATGGCGCGGCGTGGGCCATCCATATTTGGGGCTGTGATATGACCTGCGTCGGCACTCATGCCAAAACCTGCCAGTTCAGCGTAAATCCTGGCGCCACGCGCTTTTGCATGCTCATATTCTTCAAGCACCATCATGCCCGCCCCTTCACCAAGAACAAAACCATCACGGTCTTTGTCCCAGGGGCGGCTGGCGGTTTTGGGGTCGTCATTGCGGGTCGACAGCGCCCGCATTGCCGCAAAGCCGCCGATGCCGAGTGGGGAAACAGTGGCTTCAGAACCACCCGCAATCATCACATCGGCATCGCCGTATTCAATCATCCGGCCTGCATCACCAATGCAATGCAAGCCTGTGGTGCACGCCGTGACGATGGCAATGTTTGGACCTTTAAAGCCAAATTTCATCGACACGTGGCCAGCAATCATGTTGATGATGGAGCCAGGGACGAAAAAAGGCGTGATCCGCCTGGGCCCACGCCTGGTGAGTTCTTCGTAGGTATTTTCAATTAACGGCAAGCCACCAATACCCGAGCCAATCACGCAACCCACACGAGCAGCTTCATCTTCGCTCAGGGCATCGCCTGTTTTCAGACCGCTGTCTGCTACTGCCTGGCAGGCAGCTGCCAGACCATAGTGAATGAACGTATCCATGTGACGGGCTTCTTTTTCAGGGAGGTAATCCCCGATCGTGAAGCCTTTGACTTCTCCTGCAATCTTGCAGGAGAAGCTGGAGGCATCAAATTTGGTGATCAGGTCAATACCTGACCGGCCAGCTAACAAATTGGACCAGTTTTCAGCAATGGTGTTTCCAACCGGGCTGACACAGCCCAGACCAGTCACTACAACGCGGCGACGACTCATGCGCATGTCCTGGAAAGATTACAAAAAAGCCCCTGCTGGGGCTTTTTAAACGGGTAAAAAAGTGACAGCTTACGCTTTTTGGTGCGTGTTTGCGTAATCAATCGCGTTTTGAACGGTGGTAATTTTCTCGGCCTCTTCATCCGGAATCTCAATGCCAAACTCGTCTTCCAGCGCCATGACCAGTTCTACCGTATCAAGAGAGTCGGCACCCAGATCAGCCACAAAAGCTTTCTCGCCGGTGACTTGACCTTCTTCAACGCCAAGTTGCTCGGCAATGATTTTCTTAACACGTGCTTCGATATCGCTCATAGTTCCGCCCAAGGGGTAGTAAGTTAATCCGTGATTTTAGCGCGTTAGAGGCAAGCCCCCAAGCAGCTGGTTGATCGCTGCGCCGGACGGATAAAAACCGGCTTGCGTTTGCAGTGTTTTACCACTGTCAGATGAACCCCATGCTACATATACATGCCGCCATTGACATGAATTTCCTGCCCGGTGATGTACGACGCTTGCGGGCTGGCCACGAAAGCTACAGCATGCGCCACGTCTTGCGGCTTGCCCAGGTGACCCAGTGGGATTTGACCCAGCAGCGCTTTTTGCTGCTCAGCACTCAAGCTGCCAGTCATGTCGGTTTCAATGAAGCCCGGCGCAATGCAATTAACCGTAATATGACGTGAACCCAGCTCTCTGGCCAGCGCCCGAGTCATTCCCGCCACACCGGCCTTGGCCGCTGCGTAATTCGATTGCCCGGCGTTTCCTGAGCTGCCGACGACCGACGTGATGTTGATGATGCGGCCATAGCGCTGCTTCATCATGGTGCGCATGACACCGCGGCTCATGCGGAAAACAGCTTTCAAATTGGTGTCAATGACTGCATCCCAGTCGTCGTCTTTCAGGCGCATGGCCAGCATGTCGCGGGTAATGCCGGCATTATTGACCAGCACATGCAAGCCGCCATGTTCTTTCACGATGCTGTCAATCAGTGCCTCGGCCGCCGACGCATCATTCACATTCAGGTTTTTGCCAGCGCAGCCTGGGAAAGTCGCGAGCGCCTGGCTGATTTTGGCGGCGCCTGCATCGCTGGTGGCTGTTCCAACGACTTTCACACCTTTTTTGGCCAGTTCCATGGCAATGGCAGCACCGATGCCGCGCGTTGCGCCTGTGACCAAGGCAACCTGACCTTCAAACTTCATATCGCTCATAGCAGCATTTCTTTCACTTGGGTCATTGAGGTCGGGTCAAACAGCGGCGCGCCTGTCAAATCGGCATCAATCCGCTTCACCAGGCCCGCCAGAACTTTTCCCGGCCCACATTCAATGATATGACTAACGCCGCGCGCTTTGATGGCTTGCACACACTCCACCCAGCGCACAGCACCAAAAGCCTGGCGGTACAGGGCATCACGAATGCGCGCTGCATCGGTTTCCAGGGCCACGTCAATATTATTGATGAGCGGAATCTGTAGCGACGCGAAAGATGTTTCAGCCAGTTTGGCCTTCAGTTTTTCAGCGGCTGGCTTCATGAGGCTGGAGTGAAAAGGCGCTGAAACCTGCAGCAGCAACGCGCGCTTGGCACCCTCGGCTTTGAGAACCTCACACGCCTTGTCAACGGCCGCTTTACTGCCAGCAATCACGGTTTGCATCGGGTCGTTCAAGTTAACCGCCTCAACCACCTCGCCATCTTGCAGATCAAATTGGGCTGTAGCACCGGTTATTCGGGCGCACGCAGAAACTATTTTAGGAGCGTCCAGACCAAGTATGGCAGCCATCGCACCTGCTCCTACCGGAACCGCATCCTGCATGGCCTGAGCCCGAAAACGTACCAATGGCGCGGCCTGGGTCAAGGTCAAGGCGCCGCTGGCAACCAGCGCAGCATATTCCCCCAATGAGTGACCCGCAACATAAGCCGGTACCAGGCCCGTCTCAGTCATCCACACGCGGTAAGCGGCCACACCTGCGACCAGCATGACGGGCTGGGTGTTGGTGGTGAGCGCCAGTTCTTCCTTGGGGCCTTGCTTGATCAAGTGAGCCACATCCTGACCCAAAGCATCGGATGCTTCTTGAACGGTTTGAAGCACCACTGGATGATCGCCCCAGGCATCCAGCATCCCGACAGATTGCGAGCCCTGGCCTGGAAATACAAAAGCGAATGGCTTCAATGAGGACTCCTGTTGACGAAACGCTTGAACACAGTTTGCCAGCATTTTATAAAAACGAAACCCAAAGCAAAGGCAGACAGCCAGGGATCCAGCAAATAGTCCCACAGGTTGCCAGACTCCATCAGGCCAGCACTCCAGGCCAGCAAAGCCAGCGCAACCAGCGCGGGCAGAACGCGCAGACCCATCCAGGCAATCACCCCGCTCAGCCCAAGCAGAGCCGAGAAGAACCACCACGAGCCCCAGCCCAACCGGTACGCATCCCAATCGCCCCAACCTAGCGCCGTGGGGTACAAAAGCAAAGCCGCAGCGCCAACCACAACCAGCAGCGCCGTCAGTTCATGTTTGCCGATGGCCGCCACATCAAACAGGCGATGGCACAAGCTCCAGACGCTTAACGCCAGCAAAGTGATGCTCAAGTCACCGATGAAGCCGCGAAAAAAGCCTGCCAACGGAATAGTGGCACCGGGCATGGGAACAAGCAATGCGGTAAAAAGCACCAATATCCAGGCTTTTACCCATCCTTTCACCCCAACAGGCCGCAAAAAACTTTTCTGACGTCCGAAACGACCTAGACAGAGGGTAGCAGCGCACAAAGCCAGCGCCATGCTGACCAGGGCAAACGCATCAGTTAGAGCGATCATGAGCCCGAGCCTGGCGACTGGAAATTGGACAGGTCAAACTGAATGTGCTTGATACGGGTTCGGTGCCAGGTGTAGACCAGATGCAAATTCCCATCGCTCGATTGCAGCAGGAAGGGGTATGAAAACTCTTGTGCGCAGTTGGCATCACCACACAGTTGCCTTTGAGCGCTGGCAACATAAGCGGCTATCTGCGCCTCAGTCGCCCCTTTTGATTTGAGTTCCGCGCCCAACACGGCAGCATGGTCCTTGATGCTCAATGGGTTACCCAGACTTTTCTGTTCGCTAGTCGGCTCCAGAGCCATCTCTTTGGTAGCTGGATCACCCAACTTGATCAAGGCCAGCTTTTCACGCCCTGCGCTGGTGGGGTTGAGCGCCAGCCAGCGTGAGCCATCTTGCCGCACCACCCCTGCAAGCGCTGAGTTGGGGTTGGGCGCAGCCATGGGAGCGGCAAATGACCATGTTTGCCCAGCGTCTTGCGTGGTGCTGCTCATGACCCGTGCGCCTTGTGTCGCACGCATAAAAGCCTGAGCCGTTTGCGCACTGCTTGCCAGCACCACGGGCTGCAAGCTGGTTTGGCTACCCGGAATACGCACTTTGTCGACAACGCGCCCATGGGAGTCTATGCGCAGCACTTCAGCAAACTTGGTGATGAACTCATGGTAGACAGGCAAGCTGATTTGCCCTTGCGCCATGGCCACAGGCGCAGCTTTGACCAGTGTGCTGATGTTTAGAAACGGCGAAGTAACCAGCCGCTTGGGCGCGCTCCATGTAGCGCCCTCATCAACTGAGCGCGACCAGGTGATGGCGCTGCCGGCCCAGCCACCGAGTGAGACATTGACCATCCACAAATGCAGCGAACCATCAACAGAGCGCGCTATCACCGGGTTGCCAATTTTCTTGACGTACCGTTTCAGGCCGCGCTGGAGCTGGGCTCTGTCAAACAGGCTGGCTTCTGGCCCCCATTGCTGGCTGGCCTTGCCCAATACAGCAGTTTGAATCGTCACATCCCCAGCACCCTCACGAGAGCCTGAAAACCACACCGCCCGCAAACTACCGTCACGCAATTCAACCACTGAGGGCGCATGGACGGCCTTGCCCGGCACACTGGAGACAAATTGCGCTTGAAAGCCAGACGCCTTATCAGACCCTGGCAGTTGTACCCTGGGCAAAGTCTGCACCGCCGGTACGGCAAAAGAGGCTCGCGGCAGGCGGTTGAAAATTTTATAAGCAGCCGCCGCAAAAGCGACGAGCACCAGTACCACCAGTAGGAAGTTACGGCTGGCCGTGTTCATGCCGTCTTCGTGCAAAGGGTCCTCTCAATAATTGAGAAGTACCGCACCCCAGGTAAAACCGCCGCCCACGCCTTCCAGCATCAGCGTGTCCCCTTTTTTGATCTTGCCGCTGCGCACCGACACATCAAGCGCCAGGGGAATCGACGCGGCTGAGGTGTTGCCATGCTGATCAACAGTGACGATGAGCTTTTCAAGCGGCAGCTTGAGCTTTTTAGCAGTGCTTTGCATGATGCGGATGTTGGCCTGGTGTGGAATCAGCCAGTCAATATCAGCCTCCGTCAAATTGGCTTTGGCCAAAACAGTGCGGGCGGCGCTCTCGAGCACACCTACCGCCAGCTTGAAGACGGCTTGGCCGTCCATTTTTAGCAGCGCGTCGCCAATTACCTTGCCGCCCGACACATTGCCCGGTACGCACAAAATGCCCACGTGCTTGCCATCAGCATGCAGGTCACTGGCCAAAATGCCGGGTGTGTCAGATGCTTCCAGCACCACCGCGCCCGCGCCGTCGCCGAACAGCACGCAGGTGGTGCGATCCGAAAAGTCAAGAATTCGCGAAAACACTTCTGCACCTATCACCAGGGCTTTGCTGGCGCTGCCCACTTTGATCATCGCGTCAGCCACGCTGAGTGCATACACAAAACCGCTGCAAACCGCCTGAATGTCGAACGCCGGACAACCAGCGATGCCCAGCTTGTTTTGTAAAATGCATGCAGCTGATGGAAACACCATGTCGGGCGTTGACGTGGCCACAATGATGAGGTCAATATCGCCAGGCTGCAAACCAGCGGCTTGCAAAGCATTTTTTGCCGCTTCAACGCCCAAGTCGCTGCAAGACATATCAGGGGCAGCAAAATGCCGGGCGTGAATGCCTGTCCGTTCAACAATCCATTCGTCAGAGGTCTCGACACCGGTGGTCGCTAGCCGCTTGGCCAAATCAGCGTTGGTTAGTCGCTGGGGTGGCAAATAGCTGCCAGTGCCGGTGATGCGTGAGTAAATTGACATTAAACTGCCATCAAAAAAACAGATGAGTGAAAGTTACCGCTAAAAGTTACCGTCTAATGTAACGCGGCGGCTTCTTTCGAAGTTTGCAATTCGGCCTCGAGAGGAAGCGCCACCAATATAGGAGCAGCATGTGCAATGCGCTCGCGAACACGCTCCAGCAAGTTGTTGCGCGCCGCGTCGTAAGCCCTGTTGAGCGCCCGTTCAAAGGCAAATGCATCTGCCGAGCCATGGCTCTTGAACACCAACCCTCGCAAGCCCAACAATGCAGCGCCGTTGTAGCGCCTGTGATCCATCCGATTTTTAAATGCCGTTAACACCGGATAAGCAACGATGGCTGCGAATTTGGTGAATATATTGCGCGAGAACTCAACCTTCATGAAGCTGCCAATCATGCTGGCCAGTCCCTCACTGGTTTTTAAAGCCACATTACCAACGAAACCGTCGCACACCACAATATCTGTGGTGCCCTTGAAGATATCGTTACCTTCAACATTTCCGTAAAAATTCAGATCGCCGGAGTTGGCAGCTGATCGCAGCAAATCACCCGCTTTTTTAATCACTTCACTGCCTTTTATCGCTTCTTCACCAATATTAAGCAAACCAACACTTGGCGCCTGATTGTTGCTGATGGCAGCCACCAAGGCAGAGCCCATCACGGCAAATTGCATTAAGTGGTCTGCGGTGCAATCGACATTTGCACCCAGGTCGAGCACAGTGGTTGCGCCACCAGCCGCGTTGGGCAGCTGGGTGGCTATAGCCGGTCTGTCAATGCCGTCCATGGTTTTGAGCACGTACCGGGCAATCGCCATCAGCGCGCCAGTGTTGCCTGCAGACACTGCGGCTTGCGCCGTCCCGTTTTTGACCTGGTTTACGGCCACCCGCATGGATGAGTTTTTCTTGCGCCGCAGGGCAATTTCAATCGGGTCATCCATCGTGACGACCTCGCTGGCATCCAACATCTTGCAGCGGGGGCTGCTGTTAAGTTGCTTGTACAGTGAATGCGCCTGAATCGCAGCGGGTTGCCCGACAAGAATTACGCAAGCCTCCGGGTGGCCTTCAAGAAAAGCCAAGGTTGCGGGCAGCGTGACGACGGGGCCAAAATCCCCACCCATCGTATCGACAGCTATGCAGATCATAGAAATATCGGCGCAATCAGGGATTCAGGCGTTAAAAAAAGAAAGGCCCGCATAGTTAGTGCGGGCCGATGCATGAAGCAATAAATTACGCTTCAGATTTTGTTTTCAGCACCTTGCGCCCGCGGTAAAAGCCGGTCGGGCTGATGTGGTGACGCAAGTGGGTTTCACCTGTTGTGGACTCCACTGCAATGCCTGGAACATTCAGGGCATTGTGTGAGCGGTGCATACCGCGCTTGGAAGGTGATTTTTTGTTCTGCTGGACGGCCATAATGCGCTCCTGATCAAACAGTGTGGGTTTTCACTGCCCGAGAATATAAGGTTGTAAGGTTGCTGGATTGCGCACTGGGTTGGCACGCGAAGCCTCGGATTATAGCGCGGATAAACCAGACATGAGACTGCACACAAGCGCAATCAGGAACCGCAGACCGACGGGCAAGCAAGTTATTGGTTTTTTGACTACTTTTTCTTTAATTTTTCTTTAATCGCGCCAGTGCTGCAAAAGGGTTGGGTTTGCCTTCCATATTGCCGGGCAGGTCAATAACCCCTGCGCTGAACGCAGGCAGATCGGGGCACTCGTCGTGCATGGGCACCAGCGGCAACGCCATCAGCAGTTCGTCTTCCAGCACCGCCAACAGGTCAAGCTGCGGCGTCAGAA
>Ga0209702_10007823_pt1 | contig 12823 bp, 14 predicted proteins | sample FRY01_FD_187210 | JGI IMG/M metagenome (GOLD analysis project Ga0209702, IMG submission 187210) | Freshwater microbial communities from Lake Fryxell liftoff mats and glacier meltwater in Antarctica - FRY-01 (SPAdes) (version 2) | ecosystem: Environmental > Aquatic > Freshwater > Ice > Glacier... | reverse complement strand
CGTCTCGATCCGAACATTAGGCCGCTCCCCCCTCCGCTTCAAGGCCCACAACGCCTCCCTGCGCGCGCCTGCCGCAGGGGGGCGATGCCCAACCCCGCAAAACCCCTAGAATTTGCGATATTTCCGCCACGCCATGAATCGTGAACAGCCCTGCCCTGTGCAATCGTTTGATTGCCGCGTATGAAAGTGTGAACTCAAATGTGCCACGCTTTACAAAGGGACAGATCATGACAACTCTCCTCCGCGCCGCCACTCTCGCCACAACCGTGATCGCAACCCCCATGGCCAGCTTTGCAGGCAGCTTGGAGACGGCGCCCGACCTGCAGGTCGCAGCCCCCGTGACGATGACCAAGGCCCCGAAACTGGCCTTCACCCTGCGCGCGGGCATTGGCGCAGCACCCGCCTATTTCGGCGCCAACGACTTCACCGCAAGCCCCGATTTCAGCTTCAGCCTGAACTACCTCGCCCTGCCCGGCGGTCGCTCCATCGGCAACCCGGACCCGAACGCTGTCAGCTATGGCTTCGCGCCGCGCGGCTCGTTCCGCTACATCGCCAAACGTTCCGCCACCGACAACCCAGAACTTACAGGCCTGCCCGATGTAAAAGCCTCGGTCGAGCTTGGCCTCGGCCTTGGCTACACCCAACGCAATTTTGAGGCATGGGGCGATATCCGCTACGGTGCCATCGGCCACCACGCCTGGGTGGGCGAGATTGGGGCAAATGCCGTGGTCCGCCCCTCCGCGCAACTCACCCTGCGGGTCGGCCCGCGGGTGTTTTTCGGCGATAGCGACTATGCCAACACCTATTTCGGCACCATCGCGGCAGGCTCTTTCCCCGCCTACACCGCCAAAGGTGGCGCGCTGAGCGCCGGGATTGAGTTGGGGGCAACCTATGCAATCAATGACACTTGGGGCATTGATGGTGCCGTGCGTTGGGACAAATACCTTGGCGACGCGCAATCCTCGCCTATCGTAATGCAAGGCAAAGACCACAACGTCACCCTGCGCATCGGCGTCACCCGCCGCTTCTCATTCTGATCCAAACCAAACGGGGGGCCGCCCGAACGCTGCCCCCCTCATCTGTTCGAAAATATCCCCCGCGGAGCGTCCACCACCCGCCCCGCGCCTATTTCCCGAATTGTCGCGCAATCTGGCGCAGCATCCCGTGGAACGTCGCCACTTCTGCCTTGGTCAGCCCCAACCTTGCCCACATGTTGCGCAAGGATTGCTTCATCCCCGGCACTTTCGCGGGCGGATAGAAAAACCCTGCCGCTTCAAGTTTTTCCTCAAAATGATCGCCCAGCTTGTCCACCTCAACCCGGCTGGCAAAATCAGTGCGATTGAAGCCCATCACTTCCCCCGCCACCTGGTCAGTCTGCCGCCGCCACTCATACCCCATCAACAACACGCATTGCGCGATGTTTAGGCTTGGAAAATCGGGGTTCACCGGCACGGTCACAATCGCATTGGCCAGAACCACATCATCATTCTCCAGCCCCGCCCGTTCCGGCCCGAACATGACGCCCACCTTCTTGCCCGCCGCCACAAGCGCGCGCGCGCGCGTCATCGCGGCTTCGGGCGTCATCACGGGCTTGGTCAATTCGCGCCCCCGCGCCGTGGTCGCAAAGACATAATCGCAATCTCCAATCGCCGATTGCACATCGGGGTAAGGCCCCGCCCCGTCCAAAAGCCGCCCCGCACCCGAGGCCATGGCCACCGCCTTGGGGCTGGGCCATCCGTCCCGCGGGTCCACCACGCGCAACCGCTCCAGCCCGAAATTCAGCATGGCCCGCGCAGCCCCGCCAATATTCTCGCCCATCTGCGGGCGCACCAGCACAAACACCGGCGGCACTTGATCGGCCACAGGAACCACCACCAAACCTTCATCTTCCATCGCAAAACCCCCGCCAAACTGTCCCGCGCGTGATACGCCGCGCAAAGCACGAGGGCAAGCAGACCCATCCCCAATGGCCAAGCCCGAAAATCTGCGCTAAACCTCGCCCAAATATCAGGAGCATCCCATGGCCGACGCAGACCGCCCGCAAATCTACCTCATTACGCCCCCAGCGTTCGACCTTGCGCCCTTTGCCGAGCGGTTGAAATCGGTGCTGGATGCCCATGACATCGCCTGCATCCGCCTTACCCTTGCCGCCAAGGACGAAGACGCTCTGGCCCGCGCGGCGGACGGACTACGCGAGGTGGCCCATGCGCGCGATGTGGCGATTGTCGTTGAAAACCATGTGCTTCTGGCAGACCGCCACGGGCTTGACGGTGTGCATCTGACCGACACGCGCAAGAATATTCGCAAGTTGCGCGAGGAGATGGGGGCCGATGCCATCATCGGCGCCTATTGCGGCACCACCCGCCATGACGGCATGAACGCAGCCGAGGCGGGGGCCGATTATGTCGCCTTCGGCCCGATTGGCGCCAGCAGTCTGGGCGATGGGCAAAGCGTCGATTTCGAGATTTTCGAATGGTGGTCCGCGATGATCGAGGTTCCGGTGGTCGCCGAAGGCGCTTTGACCGTGGAGCTGGTCGAAACCTTCGGCCCCGTCACCGATTTTTTCGGCATCGGCACAGAGATTTGGGCGGCTGAAGATGCCAGCGCCGCCCTCAAGGCCCTGCTTCAGCCCTTGGGTTGAACCCGGCGCGCACCACTGCCTCGCTTTGCGCGGCCAAATCCTTGCGGCCTGTGAAAGCGTCCACCGCGAGGGCTTGGTGAAACGTGACCTCCACCACGCCACGCCGCGCTTGCGCCAGAACGCGCAGCAAATGCGGGGCAAACTCCATATCGCCCCACCAGCCGTAAAAGCGCGGATCCACTCCCTCCGGGGAGAAGTAGCGGATCGAGACAGGCTGAATATGCATCACCGCCGCCATCCCATGGGTGAAGAACGCCGCAAAAAGTGTTGATTTGAAGGGCAGAATACGAAGACTGTCGGTGCTGGTGCCTTCCGGGAAAAAAAGCAATCGATGGCCTGCGCGCAGACGGCTTTCAAACTCCGCCTGCTGCGCTTTCGCCTCTGCCGGGTTGCGGGCGATGAACACTGTCCCCGTGGCCCGCGCCAGCCAGCCGATGCCGGGCCAGCCCGCCACCTCGGCTTTTGACACGAAATAAACCCGGTCACAGGCATTCAGCACAAAAATATCCAGCCAGGATGAATGGTTGGCCACCACTGCCCCCCGCTCCTCCATCGGGCGGCCCCGCATTTGCAACCGCACGCCCATGATCCAAATCGCCGCGCGGCAAACGGCTTGGGTGATATAGGGTGTCACGGGGCGCGCCTGGCCCGCCAATGGGGCCTCTAGCAAACGGGCCAGAAGCAACGTCAGCAACCCGCCATAAGTCACGACAGCAAAAGGGATAATTCGCACAACCACGCGCAGCCATCCGCCTGCGCTGATCGCTCCAATCCTTGGCTTGTCCTCGCGCCAGTCAGCCATGCTTGCGCTCATAGAACCGCCGGTGGCGCTGCGACATCTGCGCGGTGTCCATCACAAGGCAAACATCGGTGGTGTTGAACGCCCGATCCACAAAGGCCCCGTCCCCCACAAACCCACCCAGCCGCAAATAGGCCTTGATCAAGGCAGGGGTGCCCAGCATCGCGGCCCGCCTGTCCACCGAACCCGCCGCCACCTGGTCCATGCATTGCGCCGATGGGCCAATCGCGCGCACCCGTAAGCTTTCGGGGGCGCGGTGGTTGTGGTGCAAGTAGGCTAGGGGCTGCGCCAGAAGGGCTGTATCGGTTCCGGGAAAACTCGCCGCGCCAAACATCACCTCAATGCCACGCGACAAAACATAGTTGGCCAGGAAATTCCACATATGCAACATTGCACTGCCGCCACGATAGGCGGGATGGACGCAAGATCGACCTAATTCCAACATTTCGCGCCCAGTCGCCCGCAAGCCCGAAAGGTCAAACTCACCTTCCGAATAAAACCGCTCGCCCGGCATCAGGGCCGCCCCTGGCAGCAGGCGGTAAACACCCACAACATCGTCAAGCGCTGCGGCATCACGCCGCGTATCGATCAACAGCAAATGGTCGAACAGCGCGTCAAACCCGTCCTGCTCTAACCGCGCGTCATGGTCCACCATCGGGCCATCTGCACCCAACTCCTCTACGAAAACCCGGTAGCGCAGGCGTTGCGCCGCTGTCAGGTCGCGCAGATCACGCGCCAGCCGCAAGGTGAAATGACCATCCGCCTGCTGCATCATCCCCCTCCGTCGAACGTCCGCGCGCCCTACCTAGGGTGCGCCCACGGCTATTGCAACCATCTGCCCGAGGCCATGCAATCACCAGTTGAAATCCCGCCCCGGCGCGCCTAGTCTTTGCCCTCGAAGTTCCACACCACCTCCAACCCGATAACACGTCCGTCCATCACTACCTTGCCTTGATGTTCGAAATTCACCGTGATCCGGTCGCCCACCCGCGATTGCACTTGGCCAAGCCCCCAATCGGGTTGCTGCGGATGGCGCACGATCATCCCCGGTTCCAGAACTGAATTCATCTTTCCTCCCGTACAGGACCGCCCATGACCAATCAGCCTAAAACCAATCAGGCCGACCTTGCCGCCCTTTTGGGTTCCCGCATTTGCCATGACCTTATCAGCCCGATCGGGGCAATCGGCAATGGGGTGGAATTGTTGATGATGGAAGGTGGCCCACCCTCGCCCGAATTGGCATTGATCGCGCAAAGCGTGGCGGCCGCGACAGCACGGATCCGGTTTTTCCGCGTGGCCTTCGGGCTGACGGGCGAACAGCGCCTTGGTCGGGCTGAAATTGCCAAGATCCTGGCCGATATCAGCCAAGGCGCGCGTATGGCGGTGGACTGGAAACCCCAATGCGATGTCGCGCGGGGGGAGGCGAAGCTGGTGTTTCTGGCGATCTTGTGTTGCGAATCCGCCTTGGCCTACGGCGGCCGAGTAACGATTGTCGAGGAGGGCGGCAAATGGCAGGTCACGGCAAAGGCCGAACGCTTGCGGATCGACACCCCGCTTTGGGACGGGCTTTCCAAGCCCAAGCCAGACCTGACTCCCGCACAGGTGCATTTCGCGCTGTTCAGCACGGGGATCGCCCAGCAAAACCGCCGCCTGATGGTCGAAATCACGGAGACTGACATTCACCTTATCTTCTAGCGCCCGCTGGCTTGACGGCCTCTCCGCTGCGTGTTTGGCTTTGCTCACATGCAAGGGAGCCGCCGAATGACCAATCCAAACACTGCCGCCTGCCTGATGGGCGCGCTTGTCGCCGATGCCGCAGCGCTCGGGTTGCATTGGATCTATGATCCGGCGCGGATCGCGGCTTTGGCCGACAGTCACGGGTCCGCCGCCTTCGTCCCGCTGGACCCTGCCAATTTCGAAGGCGTGCCTGCCTATTTCGCGCATGGCGCGAGGCAAAACGGCGCGCTGACCCAATATGGCGAGGTACTGGGCCTTGCGATCCGCAGCCTCAACACCGCGCGCCCCCTCAACGCCTCGGCCTACCAATCCGCCTATGCAGCACGGTTCGGCCCCGGTGGTGCTTATGTCGGCTATATCGACCGGGTGATGCGCGGCACCTTGGCCAATATGGCAGCAGGCCAAACCGACCCATCAGGCATTGATGACGACCAACTTCCCGCAGTGGCCGCTCTGCCCGCGGTGATTGTGGCCCATCTGCATGCGCCCGACCTGTCCGACATCGTTGCCAAAGCGATCCGCATGACCAATGTGAATGATACCGCGCACAGCCATGGCATGGCCTTTGCAGGGCTGCTGACCCTTGTTTTGCACGGCAAGCCCTTGCAAACCGCCTTGCGCAGCACCGCCGAAACCGCGCTGAAGGATCTGGGAACAGCCCTGCGCGCCGCACTGGCAGATACCGGAACCTCCACCGATTACGGCGAGGTGACGGGCCGCGCCTGCCATTTGCCCATGGCCCTGCCCCTGTGTTTTCACATCCTTGCCCGCGCCGAAAGCTTTGCGGGCGCGGTAGAGGCGAATATCCGGGCGGGCGGCGATTCGGCGGGCCGCGCGATCATTATCGGCGCGGTCATGGGGGCTGTGCATGGAATCGGAGCACAAGGTATCCCCACCGATCACCTTTTGCGGATGCACGATGGGGCGGCACTATGGCAAGCCTGCCAAACCCTTGCCGCCACCGCATGATATTCCAAGCTGATTTTGCCAAAGACCGCACCACGCTGCGCGCCCTGTTTCTGGGTTATATCCAGTCTCTTTGTGACGCCATGCCGGATGAGCGCGCGGCGATCACCGAAAAATACAATCCCCACAGCGTGGAGCACTGGCTGGATGTCTTTGCCCAAATCCACAACCCGCCCCAAGGCGCTCTGCTGATCGCATGGGACGGTGATACGCCCCAGGCCTGTGCCATGCTCCGCTCCCTTGAACAGGGCATAGCCGAGATTCAGCGTCTTTTTGTATACCCAGCCGCACGCGGCCAGGGCCTTGCCCGAAGCCTAAGCCTTGCGCTGATGGATCACGCTCGCGCCGCAGGCTATCACACGCTCAGGCTTGATACCGCGCGCCCACTGGTGGGGGCGGTGGCACTTTACCAATCCCTGGGCTTTACCGAACGCAGCCCCTATCACAGCCTGACGCCGCAGATGGATCATTTCATCGTCTATTTTGAACGACCGCTCTAGCCACTCCAATTTCATCTTGGCTTAAATACCTAAAAACCTTAGCCGCGCAGTATCACGCCCGGCAAGTGCCATCGCCCGTCACCAAATACTTGAAACTGGTCAACTGCTCTGCCCCCACCGGTCCGCGCGCATGCATCTTGCCCGTGGCAATCCCAATCTCTCCGCCCATCCCGAACTCGCCGCCATCGGCAAACTGGGTTGAAGCGTTGCGCATCAAGATCGCACTGTCGAGGCGTTGGAAGAACCGCGCGGCCGCGGTGTCATTCTCGGTCAGGATAGCCTCAGTGTGGTTGGAGCCGAATTCGCGGATATGCGCAATCGCCCCGTCCACCCCGTCCACAATTCTGGCCGCGATGATCATATCCAGAAATTCGCGCCCGAAATCATCGGGTCGGGCGGGGATCACGCCGGGGACGGTGGCAATCTCGGCGTCCCCGCGCACCTCCACCCCCGCCTCCAGCAAGACCGTGATCAGCACCGCGCCGTGCCGCGCCCAAAACGCCCGATCAATCAGCAAGCATTCCGCCGCCCCGCAAATCCCCGTCCGCCGGGTTTTCGCGTTCAACACCACCGCCCGTGCCCGGGCCAAATCCGCATCGCCATCGGCGTAGACATGGCAAATCCCCTCCAGATGCGCGAACACCGGCACCCTTGCCTCGCGTTGCACCTGCCCGACAAGGCCTTTGCCGCCACGCGGCACAATCACGTCAATGAACTCTGCCGCGCGCAGCATTTCGGCCACCATGCCGCGGTCACGCGTGGGGATGAGCTGGACCGCATCGGCGGGCAGCCCCGCCTGCGCGCAGCCCTTGACCAAGCAGGCATGGATCGCGGCAGAGGAATTGAAGCACTCGGATCCGCCGCGCAAAATCACGGCATTCCCGGCCTTGAGGCACAAGGCGCCCGCATCCGCCGTCACATTCGGGCGGCTTTCATAAATCACGCCGACCACGCCCAAAGGAGTGCGCACGCGCTGGATGTGCAGCCCCGTGGGGCGGTCCCATTCGGCCATCACCTCGCCCACCGGGTCGCGCTGTTCGGCAATGGCGCGCAGGCCTTTTAACGATGCCGCGAATGCGCCCCTCGTCCAGCATCAAACGGTCAAGCATGGCAGGCGAAAGGCCTTTTTCACGCGCGAAGGCCATATCAAGGGCATTTGCCGCGATAATTCATCGCGCGCGTTCCAAACGGCTTCGGCAACGCCAATCAGGGCTGCATATTTACGCTCTGCGCTGGCAAACGCCAGTTCTGCCGCCGGCAGCCGTGCCGGTTTGCCAATCCTCGCCATCAATCCCGCGCAATCATCTTGCTGCGTCTTTACCGCGTCCATGCCAAGGCCCCCCTCAATTGTGCCTTTGAATCAGACTTTTTCGCCCCCTGTTGCAATCATCGGGGGAAAAGTGAATGGCTCCGCCCCGCGCGTCATGTTACGCAGCCTTTCCAGGTGTCAGGTGTTGCCCTATCGTGACAGAAACTTCGCCGCCTTTTCAGGTGCAAACCTCACAAGACAACGGGACCACGCATATCGCCATGCAGGGGGATTTCTCGCTTGTCTGCTTAACGGCGCTTACCAAAACCCTCTTCGATGCGGCGGCGGCGGGCCCCATCGCGCTGGATCTGGCAGATGTGACGCGGCTGGACACAAGTGCCGCCTATGCGATCGCGCGGGCCGAAGATTCGGCAACCCACGGCTTCTCCCTCACCGGACTTACCCATGACACCGAAGCGCTGCTGAACACCGTGCGCCGCGCCCTGCCAAAGCCCGACACCGCAACGCCAAAACCCAAGAAACTTGTCGATCATGTCGAAAGCTTGGGGCGCACAATGGTCGATGCTGGCCGCTTCATGGCTGAACTGCTGGGCTATCTTGGCCTGTTTTTGCACCGGCTGGCCCGCATGGTCATTCATCCGTCCGAATTTCGCCTCACAGCCCTTGTGCATCATTGCCAGGAGGTCGGCGTCAAGGCTGTGCCCATCGTGGCGCTGATGTCCTTTCTGATCGGGATTGTGCTGGCCTTCCAAGGCTCCACCCAGTTGCGACAATTCGGGGCGGAAGTGTTTGTGGTGGATCTGATCGCGGTGTCCATCTTGCGCGAACTCGGTATCTTGCTTACCGCCATCATCGTGGCCGGGCGCACCGCATCGGCCTTCACCGCTGCAATAGGGTCAATGAAAATGCGCGAGGAGATTGACGCCATGCGCACCCTTGGCATCGACCCCGCATCGGCGCTGTTCGTGCCGCGTATTCTTGCCTTGCTGCTGATGCTGCCTATTCTGGGCATGATCGCCAATCTTTCGGGTCTGATCGGCGGCGCGCTCATGTCTTGGGTGGAGCTCGGCATTTCGCCCGGAATGTTCCAGACGCGGCTGGTGGAAAATACAGGCATCTGGCACTTGCTCGTCGGCATGATCAAAGCGCCGTTCTTCGCTTTGATCATCGGGATTGTTGGCTGCCATGCGGGCATGCAAGTGGGCAACAATGCCGAAAGTCTGGGGCAAAAAACCTCTTCCTCGGTCGTCACAGCCATTTTCGCGGTGATCGTCACCGATGCGATTTTCTCCATCTTCTTTGCGCAGGTGGGGGTATGACCCAGACACACGACAACAGGGATGTGGTGATCCGTCTGCGCGGCATCCGCAACCAATTCGGCAGCCATGTGGTGCATGACGGGCTGGACCTTGATGTGTGCCGGGGCGAAGTGCTGGGTGTTGTCGGCGGGTCGGGCACGGGCAAATCCGTGCTGCTGCGGTCCATCGCGGGGCTGCAAAAACCCACCGCGGGGGAGATTGAGGTGCTGGGAACCAATGTCCTCACCGCGACCGAGGATGAACGCCAGGCGCTGGAACGCCGTTGGGGCGTGATGTTTCAGGATGGTGCCTTGTTCTCATCGCTCAACGTGCGCGAGAACGTGGAGGTGCCGATGCGCGCGGTCCCGGGCCTTGACCCCGATCTACGCCGCCAGATGGCCGATCTGAAAATCTCGCTTTCGGGCCTGCCCTATCTTGCGGGCAGCAAATTCCCGTCCGAGCTTTCGGGCGGCATGCGCAAACGTGCGGGCCTTGCCCGCGCCCTGGCACTCGACCCCGACATCGTGTTTTTGGATGAACCGACAGCCGGCCTTGACCCCATCGGCGCCTCCGAATTCGACACCCTGATCCGCCAGCTTTCGCAAACCATGGGCCTGACGGTGTTTCTTGTCACCCATGATCTTGATACCCTGCACGCAACCTGCGACCGTATCGCTGTACTGGCTGAAAAAAAGGTGCTGGTGACCGGCACCATGGCCGAGATGTTAAGCGTTGATCACCCTTGGGTGCACGAATATTTCCACGGCCCCCGCGCACGCGCAGCGAGTGATGCTTTACCTGTCACGACCATACCTGCTAAGACCATATCTGCCAAGAAAGGCGCTTGAAGCCATGGAAACCCGCGCCAATTATATCCTGATCGGGCTGTTCACCATTCTGGGCTTTCTGGGCATGCTCGCCTTCTCCTTGTGGTTCGCCCGGGTGGAACTGGACCGCCAATTCGCCTATTACGATGTTAAATTCACCTCCGTCTCGGGCCTTGCCCGCGCCTCCGATGTGCGCTTTGCGGGCCTGCCCGTGGGCCAGGTGGTAGAGGTGCGGCTGTCGCCCGACAACGACGGCTCCATCCTCGTGCGGCTGGAAGTGGCGCAAGACACCCCCGTCCGTGCAGGCTCGGTGGCCACCATCGAAAGTCAGGGCGTCACCGGCGTCTCCTTTGTCGGCATCAGCCCGGGGGAGGTGGGCGAACCTTTATTGCGCGACGTCTCCACCCTTGAGGTCCCTGAAATCCCAGCAGGCCGCTCCATGCTGCAAAGCCTGTCCGAGGATGCCCCAGCGCTGGTCGAGGAGGTGCTGGCTGTGGTGCGCGATATATCTGGACTGATCAACAGTGAAAATGTCGGCCGCGTTGACAGCATCCTTATCAATCTGGAGCGCGCCTCCGAAGGCTTTGCCCAATCCTTGGATGACTTCTCGGTCGTCGCGGGTGCCATTTCCGGCTTTGCGATTGAAATCTCGAACTTCAACGTGATGCTGGAAGACGTGACATCGCAGGCACAGCAGTTGTTCACAACCGCTGATCAAACCATTGCCTCCATTCAGGATTTGGCACGGGAAACACAAACCACCATGGAAACCGGCACCAAGACGCTGGAACAAACCACCCAGACCATGGCAACGGCGCAAACCTATATCACCGAGGATCTGGCGCGCACCACCAAGGAACTCAGCGATGGGTTGCTGGAAACCCGCGCCCAGATTGCCACTTTGGGCGAGGAGGCCAGCGCGATGCTCGCCCAATTCAAGACAACCGGTGAAACCGCCACCGCCCGTCTGGCGGAGGCAGAGGCCACGATAAAGGCCACCGATCTGATGATCGTGCAGCTGAACGAGACTTTGATCTCGATGGACCAAGCCTCTGTCAGCTTTGATGATCTGGTTACAAAGGATGGCGCGGAACTGGTGGCCGAGGCGCGGGCCGCTTTGGCCCCCATCTCGCGTGCCGCCCAAGAGGATTTGCCCGCCATGGTCGCCGATATTCGTGCGGCCACCGCCACCGCCAACCGGGTGATGACTGATGTTGGCACCTCGCTCACCTCTGCCGCCGGCAAGGTGGATGGGCTGGTCGATGACGCCGCCACCTCGCTTGCCGCTGTGACCGACAGCTTCACCCGCGCCAACACCACGCTGACAGCGATCAATTCCGCCCTTGCCGTGGGCGAGCGCACCCTAATCGCGGCCGAGAAAACCTTTGACGGGGCGGACCGCGTGATCAATGAGGATATAGCCGCGATCACCACCGATCTGCGCCGCACCATCGACGGGCTGGACCGCGCGATTGCAGGCGTCTCCGATGCCATCCCCCAAGTCACCGCCGATCTGACAGCCGCCTCCAATGCCGCCCGCCAAACTTTTGAACAAGTCTCGCGTACCGTTGCCGCCTCCGATCCACCGATCCGTGATTTCACCACGACAGCCCTGCCGCAATTCACGCGGCTGGCGCGCGAAACCCGCGAATTGATCAGCAATCTGGACCAGTTGACCAAACAGATCCAACGCGATCCCGCGCGCTTCTTCCTTGGGGGCAATACCCCCGTGTTTCAACGATAATTGAAAGAGGTCCTGCCATGACCCTGCCCCAAACCCTGCCCAAATCCTTGCGCCCCCTTCTGCTTGCCCTCACCACCACGGCCCTCCTGCCGGGCTGCTCCGCCCTCTCAGCCCTGAGTGGAGCCGCAAAACCGCTGTCTGGTTACGATCTGAATGCGCCAGCAAACCCCGTGCAGGCGCGCAACACCTCATCGCGGCAATTGGTGGTGGAACTGCCCACAGCCCCGGGCGCGCTGACCACCGACCGGATCTTGATCCGCCCGCATCCGTTGCAAGCCGCCTACCTGCCTGATGGAAAATGGGCCGAAGAAACCCCGACCATGCTGCAAACCCTGCTGGTGCGCAGCTTTGAAGATTCCAACGCCTTTCGCTACGTTGGCCGCCGCCCGCTTGGCGCATCGGGCGATTATGCCCTGCTCACCGAACTCACCGATTTTCAGGCCGAAGTGGGCGTAGGCGACGCTGCCACGATCCGCGTGCGCCTCACCGCGCGGCTGGTGCGCGAAGACGATGCAGAGGTCATTGCATCGCGCAGCTTCACTCAAACCACCGCCGTTCCCTCAACCGAGGCGCTGGCACTTGTCGAAGGCTTCAACATTGCCAACCAAGCGCTGCTGTCAGATGTCACGAAATGGCTGCTCGGCGCGGTCAACATCGCCACCCAAAACTGACACGCAAAAAAACCGCGCCCCCCTCATCTGTTCAAAAATATCCCGGGGGGGCACCGGATTGCCTTGCAATCCGGTGTGGGGGGCAGCGCCCCCCCCCTTTTACCTCAAAACCCTCTGCCCTCAGATCACCATATCATCCCGGTGAATCAACGCCGCCCGCCCGACATATCCCAAAATCGCAGCAATCTCGCCCGATTTATGCCCGGCAATGGCGCGCGCTTCCACGGCGGTGTAGCGCACCAACCCTTTGCCCAGCATCTCGCCGCCCGGCCCCAGAATGGCCACCGGATCGCCGCGCCCAAAGGCCCCCGTCACTCCGGCTACCCCTGCGGGCAAAAGAGATTTGCCTGACCGCAAGGCCGCCACGGCC
>Ga0209702_10007820_pt1 | contig 12826 bp, 25 predicted proteins | sample FRY01_FD_187210 | JGI IMG/M metagenome (GOLD analysis project Ga0209702, IMG submission 187210) | Freshwater microbial communities from Lake Fryxell liftoff mats and glacier meltwater in Antarctica - FRY-01 (SPAdes) (version 2) | ecosystem: Environmental > Aquatic > Freshwater > Ice > Glacier... | reverse complement strand
CCTTACATGATTCTTACAGCGAAATCACCCTCCTCCGCAAGGCGATTGAACAACATCGAGAAAGCATGAAGCGTCACGGGCCAGATACTCCCTCTCCGATTGACGCGCAACTCTACGACTCTGTTTTCGAGAATTGCCCACTACCAGAAGTTGATTTTGCTAAAGAGCTTGTGTTTATTCCGAAGATGCAAAGGATATTTCAAAGAGGGACAGTGATGACACAAAAGGAGGCAAAGCCCTCGCCAAAGGATAAAAACATGAGTGACAATATGGATTTTGTTGGCTCCTATATATGTAAAGATTGTGGGATGCGCATTAAAACTGGTCGTCGTTGTAATTGTCAACGTGTTCGTTTGATGAAAAACCCCAAGTATGATAAATTATATAAATACACACCTACAAGAATGATAGATAATTGTCTTAATTGTAATTGTTTAGAATGTACTTATCAAAGAGCACTTCAATTAGCAATGTTTAATTATGATACCCCTGTTTTTAGAGAATTACAAAAAACTCATACTGAAGAAACAGGTACTCATATTTTTATTTACATAAACTATATGGAAATAGCACAATTTTATGGTATAGAATCGCTACAAGATATTGCCACTATTCAACAATGGCATAAAGATATGAATGACATCGAATCTACTTTATATAAAGAAAGATTGAAGAGAGCATTTCCGTATAGTTTAGGGAGATGTTGGTGATGCTTATGGCTACGACACTAAATAGTTTACTATAAACTCAAAATTTATAGTTTACTATAAACTCAAAATTTATAGTTTACTATAAACTCAAAATTTATAGTTTACTATAAACTCAAAATTTATAGTTTACTATAAACTCAGGATAGTTCTTGACATACAGGGGGCAAAACTATTATAAATTGTTTTTAGATAGCATTGAATTATATATAGTTTAGATTAGTAACTTGAAAATGAATGAAAAAAATATCCCGGAATATTAACAGGGCTAACCTTACTTTCAAAATGTACTGGTACCCACTTCGTTTTTTCTGTGAGTGCCCCGTTTGTGTCAGGCCAGCCCCCAGCCCCCAGCCCTTAGCTTATAACCTTGCACATTTAGCATTGCCAACCTTAAAAATCTTAGCATCAAAGAAATCTACTATGCAATTTTATCATAACAACGATACCCTTGGCCCTTGGTCAACACCTATTCGCTCAGCTATTTCAGTTATGCTCATTGCCCTTGCTGTTATAGTTCTTGGAGCAAATATAGCCTTAATAGGTTCTTGCTTCTTGTTAAGCCTATGGCCTTAATGGGTTCTTGTCAAGCTATAGCCTTAATAGCTTAATAGGTATTACATCATTTACCATCACAAATCAAATGTTATTTGCAAGAAACTTCATAAAGAAATCAATAGAATAGACAATAAATTATGATTAACTATACTTCATTCAGGGCATTCTTGACAGCGCAACAAGCAGCAATTAGCCTTACAGCACAAGTTCTTTTTTTCATTGGCTTAGCTTTAATAACTTGGTACACAACATAGCCTGCACATATATTCAAGCTCTCCTGACAATGCTCTAAACTCAGGATAGAGCTTGACATAAATGGAGATGTTGTTCGCCGTTTCGCCGTAGACCTTAATTTCCCTTGGTGTCTATTTGAGCTTTGATACCCTGCTCTTATAATCACTGTATAGTTCTTAGGTTCCTACCTTAAAGCCCTGTTTATCACCCAAAGCGTATTATCTAAGTTCATAATACATTGAGTTTAAGCTTTTGAAAAATAGAGCTTGCTTACCCTGGAAGTCTTATTTCTTCTATCCCAAACCAAACCAAATTATCTAAGTTCATAATATATTGAGTTTAAGCTTTTGGCTAATGATTTCTATCATATCAAATTATCGTAAGTTCCGTAAAATATTGAGCTTAGATATTTATATGAATTGGCACCTCATATAAATATTAAACACAAAATAAACAATAGTTTACAAGCATAGTCTTATATTAAGTCTTTATCTAAAACAAAAATCATATCAATGGTTTAGTCAATTATCCTTCGTCATTGGTTTTGACACGGGTTTGACATGGGTTTCAATTAGTGGAATAAATGGTTATATTATGGTTGTAGGAAGCGCTGGTCTGGTGGAAGCGCTGACCGAATACCCTTAGTGTACATACGTGGTATTTTCTTCACTCTATCTCGGTAGGATAGCTTCTTAACTTAAGACAATGCGGCACAACTACTGCTCTGCCAAATGTGAGAAGAGGATAACTAAATTTAATCTGTTGTCCTCTTTTCATTTATGGCCATTATCTCTTAGGTTTCAATTAGTGGAATAAATGGTTATATTAGGGTTGTAGGAAGCGCTGGCACAGGCAATAAACTCAGAAAAATAGGCACATAATGACACGCGACGAATTTATCGAAAACCTAAAAGAAGCAAATGTAACAAATGAAGATTTGACAGTTTTGCTTTTCTTTGACAAGAGAGGCCAGCGCCGCTTGACTTGGAACAAGTTAGCGAAAGAACTTGAAGCTGACTACTTCAAGGGCATCATAAAGCGCTACAGAATTAGAATGGAATCACTGCTTGAACAAGAAGCTGACCACTTCAAGGCATCATAAAAACCTACAGAATTAGAATGGAATCACTGCTTGAACCATTTGATTTTTCTAACTAAGCCGAATTCCCGCCGCAACCTCACTCGCAACCGCAACGCAGAGGGATAAGATGACAACATTTGACAAAGTTCAAAACTCATTCAATCTCCATTGCTCAAAGTGTGATACTTGTCGTGGATACGGGATAGCCTTTGGAAACACGAGTCACCTTTGCGCTAAGGGGAAGAGACTCTGCCAATCTCTTCATGCCGAAATTAAGAAGATGTCAAAGACGATTAGGTTTGACTTAATCTAACTAACGGCAAGGGCCAAACAGAAAGACAGGAGAATAAAATGACACTCGAAACGACAATAATCGACGTAACAATCATCCCCATGAGCAGAGCAGACCAGCGTAAGCACGGATACAGCGACGGCGGCCCCAAGGGCAAGGGATGGACTTGGGCGATATTAGAGGTGACAGGCACTGCGGGCGTAAACTACAAGCGCAACCTGTTATTTTTCGGCACAGCAGGTCGCCAAGCTGAGGCGCATGCCGCGTGTGACGCAAAACTTGCGGAGATGAAATCCGGATGCTAACTAACGGCAAGGGCCTAATCATGAAAGACAGGGAATCATGGAAAACCAAGAAAAAATCAAAGCCTTAGAATTAGAGTATGAGGTCAATGCGTACCTCATGTTTTACGCAGATTATGAATCGCTAACAAGAGCAGAAAAGTTGCTCATGAAAGTTGCGAGATACTTACGGCAAGAGTCTGTGAAAGAAGAGGTGCAAGCATGAGCAACTATTTCACGAAAACAACAATGACCGCCCCCCCTCATTTATGGGTCATTATCTCTTAGGTTTCATTTGGCGGAATAAATGGTTATACTATAGACGCAATGAGAAACAATTCACAAACGATAAAAGGACAGAAATTATGAAATTAACTTTCCCATGGGAAGACGATAGAGGTAAACTATTGAAGCCCGAAATTATTAAGATTAGCTCCAGCAGGTACTCTGATTCTGAAATGAAGACGATGCTCAAAAAGCTGATGAGCTCTGGTGCACCAAAGCACACCAACACTGCCACCGCATTCATGTTGGCTGGACTAAGAGGCGTTAATTTTAGTTATAATGACATTATAATTGAATAAATGCTTAAAGTAAGCTAAGTCTAACATTATCCTGCTGTTATAACTTGCTATAACAGCAGGTTTCAATTAGTGGAATAAATGGTTATATTATAGACGTAATGAGAAACAAGAAAGAACAGAAATGTTAAAAATCACTTTCCCATGGGAAAACGGTAAAGGCAAGTCAATGAAGTCCGAAATCATTGAGATTCGCTCTAACATGTACTCTGATGACGAAATGAGCAAGATGCTCAAGAAGCTGATGAGCTCTCAATATGTGTCGCTAAAGCACAAAGACACCGCTACTGGATGCGTTTTGGCTGGACTAAGAGGCGTTAATTTTGGTTACGATGCACTCGTAATTGAATGCTTAAAGTAAGCTAAGTCTAACATTATCCTGCTGTTATAAACTATTGTTTTCATTAGTTATAACAGCAGGTTTCAATTAGTGTAATAAATGATTATATTATAGATGAACGCGGAAACAAGGAAACAAGGAAATAGAACAGGAGCTATAAGATAATGAAGATTAAATACTATAAACCAGCCATTGAGCTAAGTTCTATTAGACAGCACCGAAATGGCACAATTAGCTTTGCAGATTTCACAGGGCGCAAGCGAGCGGGCTATGCTTGGTTTTGCCTTACAACGAATGGCTTCCAAGAAATCACCTCAGATAGACAGCGCCGAAATGGCACAATTAGCTTTGCAGACATTGAGCTAAGTTCTATATCTCGGCGATGTGTCTATACCATTACAAAAAGTGGGTATATGGGTCAGTCATGGGCATATAATTGGTTTACACCCACTGGTAATCCAAAGTTCCGCAATAGATTCGTAGAAGACCCTTCTACACGTCGCCCTATCAATCCTAAGACCAAACAACGAACATCACAGCCAGAATATGCACGTTGGCCTCTTTTGCAATCAAGTGGCATCAATGGCTCAGTTTACCTTGCTCCGGGCGACGGCACAATCAGTGCTTATCTCGAAGAGCTTCTAAGACGTGGCATGAAGTATAGAAAATATTGCTTAGGATGGCAATAATGAATGAAATAATGATAATGTCAAAGTGTCCCAAAGCAATTGCTTTAACTGTCCGTAACATTCTCAAAGAAGAAAATAGAGCCATGACTCCAAAAGAGCTATGGGCTGACCACCGTATTAGTCATGGGCAAAGTAATAATGTGAAAAATATCTATTGGATTCGTGGTGTTATGTATGGCATATGGGCTTCTTCTAATGATATTCTTTTTCTATCCACTATGGATTTTAAAGCAGAACCAGCTTATAAATTAATAACAGAAGAAGACAATTAACATGGCAAATCGCTCAGGTTACAAAGAAAATCATAGCCACGAACGCATTAATGACCTCAGTATGACTACAATGGATGTTGTGATGAAGCTATCTGAAGGCAATCCCGGTGCTATCTCTGTGTTGGGCAAAGGCATGACTCATGGAGCTAAAATTGACTCGATGTCAGCAATTGGTGATTTAACTCTGGCTATCTCTCTTGATTCCAGTGGCATTTATGCTGACCGTATTTGGATGCTCTATAAGGATGTTTGCAAGTCAAGCCTTTTTAAGATGATGGGAGTTCTTCGAGCTCATCAACTTGGCTTTCTCCGGCAACATGATTTAGATGAAGCTATTGATAATCATGGCGTTGGTATTGATATTGATGAGCTTATTACAAAAGTTAGGACACAAGTTCCCCTCAACGATGTGGAGATTGATTAATGAGTAATAGTAAAGAATTTTTCATTTTGGTTGTTGTCGCTCGAAAAGATAAAGATGGATTGCTAAAAAATGCTATTGCATGGCAAGTTTTCAAAGTTACAGCCGAATCTGAAGAAACTGCACTTGAAAAGGTACAAAAATCAGATAAACTAATTTCTGTGTCAGATTCAACCCACTCGATGCGATTTCAATTTATGAAAACTATTAATTTATAGTAGTTTAAGACTATATTCTGTATAAACAATAGTTTACCTATATGGGTCATTATTTCTATTAGGTTTCAATTAGTGATAAAAACAGTTATATTATAGCTGAGACAAGAGAGTACTACAATGACGATTAGAATCACATACCTTACGCCATCAGGTCGCGCAGAAGACACTCAGGTTAAATTCATGAGTATCGGAGCCGCTAAAGCACTTTGTGAATCTACGTGTGCTATAGAATGGTTCAAAGTCTGTCACATGAATCGAATCCTTGGCTATACATTACTGTCAGGTATTTTTACCTATAGAATTGAATGGGATAGTAAATAATGAGTGTTAAGTTGATAAAAACCAGATTAGACTATTTGAATGCGATTCAAGCCATTAAGTCACTTATACTATTGAATCCGGCCTCAGGCTCAATAGAGAGAGACCAGATAGAAGCATTGAGTCTTTCGATTGAGCGATACGAAGGTGAAAATTATAAATTTGAATGGGATAGATATAGAGACGAGAATTATAATGGTAAATAATAACATGAATGACTCTCTATTCGATGCACACATGTCCTCACTCTCGACGAACCTCATAACAGAGGCTATGTTATACATCCTGCTCTTCGTCGTACTCTTGTGGTTGTCAACTTATGGCGCAAGACTTGTTATGACAACTTACTGTATCATTCGTCGTAAGGTGATGAGAAAATTTAATTTGATTAAAGGAATCGTGAGATGATGAAAACTCCAAACAATTCTCCTTGGCGCACATATGCTAAAAAGCAACCTGTTAAATTACAGGAGTTTGTACAAAAGTTATATGGCCAACAGGCACGTATCTTTCGTTCAAGAAACGCAGGCAGTTATTGGGCTTACCAATTGCGTTCTGGAGATGAACCAGCAATGGCTATCTATTTCTATCACAATGAAGAGCGTATGAGAGAGATTCTCACAGAATGTGCAGATGCCAAAACACCAGATAAAATGTTTTCAAATGGCAATGGAAGCCTCTGGTCAAAGAATAATGTACGGTATTTCTTGGGATTAGACTTAGAAGTAAGATGAAGTAAGATGAAGAAAAACAATGTAATCTATGTAAATAGTTCAGAATATCTTGAGCGCTTCTGTTTTGCAATTGATGTCCTCGATTGTTCAATTGATGTCCTCAATTGCTTTCATAATGGCCACAAGGCTAATGAAAACGAGCATGCTCGTGAGTTTGTTTTTAATGAACTTATAATTCTATCAAATGTGATGTTTGCAGAATTGTCTACCTTTCTTGTAGAGGTATACAATCGGTATGGTGGAGACGCTGAGATAGACTCAAATAGAAAGCAAATCATTGTTAATTTTAGAGATAGAGATAATTATAAAATCATCTGTACGCTCAAGTAAAATAATAGCTTAAGCCTGCTAATAATAGTTTGTTTTAGTAAGTTTTTTGGTTATATTATAGGTGAGAATGAAACAGGAGATTATTCAATGAATGTAGAAAAGCTTAAAGCAACCACAAACTGCTTGCGCGACCGAGCAGAAGTTCTAAAGAAAACTACTGCCCTACAAGAACCTTTTTGCAATTGGGCAGAAATTGTTGTTCAGAGTGGTGAATCCTTTAGTCACCAGACAGATTTCATCTTGGATTCTGTAGCAGCTGTTTTAGTTGAAAATGGTCTTGAAGTGGGTCGGAGCCGTAATAAGAGCATACTTATTTTGTGTGACGGTGAAACAATCCTTCAAATTGGTACATCCAGTGTTTCTTGGTCTTCTTGGCGTTCCTATAATGACCGCTTGCGCTTGAATATTGAAGGTGATAATCCTGCTTATCGTTATCGACAAGAGTACAATAAGCTGAATATCCCTTATAGGTTCAAAAAGAATTTTCTTGTTAAATTTGGCAAAACAGAACATACTGTACCTACGGTTTATGCACTCTTGAGCAAAATACTAATTGTACTCGATGAACTTATTGAATCACACTTTTATGTAGAGAATGTTGTGAATGCCAAACATAATCGCCAAAAAGTACATGAAGCATTCATTGAGCAATGCAAGAAAGAGAAAATCGCCCATAGTGGACTATTCAATGTGGCTGGTATAGATTTCAATGAAGGAATGGTCATTTCTGCTAACACTAATGGTACTATAACCTTTACGCATGAAGTAGATATGCACAGCAAGCCTCGTGTGGAACTTATCACTTATGTAAAAGACAACGAATTGTTTGTAAGAGAGGTCAATATCAAGATAAACAGTTATACTGCTGACGGCTTATGTTCTGTTACCAAATTCATTAATATAACGGATTTTAATTTTTTCTTTTCATAGTGTAAACTCCTGTTACATATGAGATTAGGTCCATCGATTTGATGGGCCTTTTTTATTCCCCCTTACTCGGTATGTAAACTCAATATTTCGCTCTGGTTTACCTTTGTTAGTAAACTCAACAAAAACAATAAAACTCTGTATTATGACTTACCCATTAGCATTCAAAGCCCCCTTCTCAGTAGGGGACTTTCGTATTTCTTTGTTCGTAAACTCAACAAAAACAATAAAACCAGCGCAAAATAAGATGAAAGTTGTACAAAGCTTAAGCTCAATATTTTACGGAACTTAGCCAAATCCAATAGGATGGGAACCAATAATCCCCTATCGTACCGTTCGTACGTTTATTGCACAAAAGCACACCATTTAATCGTGACAATAATTGAGACAAAGTATCACGATTAGGTTTCAATTGGTGATAAAAACAGTTATATTATAGATGTCAAAGGAAACAGGAGCCTTACAAAATGCTAAAACACGACAGTGAATTCGCCACTACGGCGAGAATCTTAAAGCTTATTCTTATTAAGTGCGATGGTGACATCGCTCTAATGAAGAAGTTTTATGCCAAATATGGTCTTATCGAATGTACGACCGACCGTCAACGCAAGAACGGTACAATTGCGTTTGAAGACACACATCTTCAAACAAGTCGTTTCTGCGAGTATAATCGTGGTTATCCAAGTAAACATTGTGACCCAATCATTTATACGTTCAATCCGAAGTCTGGATATATGAGACGTATCAGCGGAAAAAATCCTAATTGGTATCCGATTAATCGTACGAAGAAATCATTTCGTATGCTTACCCATGAACATTATCAATCTGCACGCAATATAGCAGATAATTCAGTCTTAAATTTGTCGCCTTCCTACAAAGAACGAACACAAAAACAGCGTTATGCATGGCGAGATAATTATAACGATGCCATGACAAGCATCTGTGACGCACTTGGGGCAAAATGTGGTGAATTTAATCAAGATAATACTTGTTATCTGAAATTCTATAATCTTGCCGAACAAATGATTGAAGCACTTGGTCCCATTATGCATCATCGTGCATTAGGCAAATCCAAAACCAATCGGTACAGCTATCTTCATTACAATCGAATCGAAACAAATGGTATATAAACCATTCATAACTAAATAAGGAAAACAAATATGCCTGCTAATTCTAAATTTGAATGCTGCCGAAAGCATTCGGTGAATGGTTCTTATCAACTTGCATTACTTGCTGATGCTATTCTTGATAATCGTGAAATCAAGCATCAACAGGAACAAAATTGTCATTCTTCTACAATCTCAGATTATTGTTCTGGTATGATTGTGGCATGTCTCAAAATGGTTGAACAAACCTATGGTTCAAATAATTGTATTGGTGATAAAAAAAATTACTTCAATACTCTTTCCGATATGAGACGACTCAATTATTTTGATAATCGTTTAGCCGACACGGCATCTGCGAGTTATGCTATTAAAGAAGGTTATCAACAAATGCTAAGATTCATTGAAGATAGTCAAGATGGACGACTCAAATCAAATGTTCTCATAACAAGTTGGATGATAGAACAATGGCCTATAATCTTTCAGAACTGTCATACTGTTGTCTTCAACACGACTAATGCTCATATAGCTGGTTTGAAAATTTATGATGGATGTGATGCAAAGGTTATTGATATTAATGGTGATTTGGTTCTTGTTCGTTATTGCAAGGAAAGCAAAGAGAATTGGATTCACAAATCTTGGTTTATCCCTGCGCATAATTTCGAATACAATCGTATTGACAAGTGTGTTAATAGAAATAGTCGTAACTCTTACATTGTTGCTGGAAATTACTCTTGTACGAGGTACAAGTGGTCACGTATAGATGGTTGGAGTAAAAACTTGGTAACCCATATAACTGCGACTCCATCATACGGCGAAGAGCCTCGTATTAACTCTGCTCTTGCTACAAAGAAAGAAATCTGGGAAGTCGTCAGCAGACAACGCTGACCAAAACAAAAGGTTTCATCTTGTAGAAAAATAGACTATATTTATAGATGTGAGCCCAACGAACAGTACTGTTCTGCATAATTAAGCCCGTAAGTAAATAATCTCTAATGGTGTCGGTTCGGCGTTGAAGGCCAACCATTGCACAACTGAGCAATGTTGAAAACGAGACGATGGTCTGATAACTAACTAATGAGGTAATCTTTCTTGCGCAAAAACTAATTGATGAGCATTATAGATTAAATTTAGAGAAAAACATGTCCCAAGTTATTAATTATACTTGATTTAAGGAGAAGATAAGGTGTCAAAGCAATGACACCTTTCTCTTTTATTTTCAATGGTTTACGACAGGTTTCGATTAGTGAATTAAATGGTTATATTATAGGTGAATGTGACAAGCAATCTATTAAATTTTCAGGAGAAATTTATAATAACAAAGACTTCAATACTGACCGAAATGAACACAGCTACCTTCAATGAGATTCGTTCGGAAGTTCGTATAGCCCTCGAAAAACGCGGTCTTGCTGTTGACCTCGGAGCTTTTCGCTTTGATGAAAATCAAGTGAAATTTGGTGTTACTGCAACTCTCACTTCTACGCCTAACGGCGAAAGTCTTGATTCCAAACGAACTAATTGGAATAAGTATTGTGAAACGCTTGGTTTTAAGAAGAGTGATTTTGGTCGTAAGTTTGTGAACAAACTGGTAACGTTCACAATCACTGAAATTAAGCTAAACCGATACAAATATCCTATCGTTGCGAGTGATGTCGATGGTAAGCGCTTTAAGTTTACCGCAGAGCAAATCAAACGATACTTTGATTTGACTAACAAGAAAGTGAAATAATATGAAGAAGATGCTGAGTAACAAAAACCAAATTGACCCGAAATACGAACAACTCGCAAAGCTATTCTATAAACGAGACTTCATGTTGAAGGTTGTTAAAACACGTGATTGGGAATCTGTCTCAAATAAATCACGTCAAAAATATCTCTCTCTTGCAAAAGAACTATGCACAGTAGCTTTTGGCGATAATGTAGATAGAGCATTTAACTTTACCGAAAGCTACATAAAGCTTTTCGACGAAAACAAAAACGCAGCGGCAAAATATGCCGCTACCAAATTGTATGTCCAATTTTGTGAAATGGAAGACAACAAATGAGATTAATGAAAACAGAACATCAATGGTTTACGATAGATGAGCTAAAAGAAAAATATCCAAATGCTTATCAGCAAGCAATAGAAAAGTATTTTGCTTGTAACGTTGAACACGAGTGGTGGCAAAATGAGTTTCTATTGGACCCGCAAGACCCTGAAGTATTAGAGTGGAAAGGAACTTGCCGTCAAATGGGACTATCGCAATCTGATATCGACGATGCCTTTACAACCGATGATGTATTAATTAAGTGTGAAATCGAATCTTTTGATTTTGAAAGAAATTATCACATTTGTTTCAGGGATGTCTATTACTCAGGAGCAATGCGACGAGTGATTCTTTGCTTGTTTAATGTTCCTGCCTACTTACATCAATATGTAGATATATCACATACTAAAATCAAAGGTCGTGAACCACAATCTACATTCAATCTGGAAATAAACTTGCACTACGATGAAGAAGAAGTTTATCAGATTATTTCAAGTAATCGCAATGGTAGCCTTAAACTTGCAGAAGCTTACCTTGACGAACTAATTGAAGATACAGCAAGTAATGGAATTGTATTCTTCCAAAGAGCACTTAGCTCAATTCAGAAGCAATATGAATACTTAACTTCAGAAGAAGCAATTTATGAATCTATTGAAAGCAATGGCATGGAATTCGAATTAGATAATCCTAATGATGCAAGTGCTTGTTTAAGATAGCAAGACAACAAAGTGTTCACCAATAGTTTATACCTAAAAATACTAATCCCAACCAGAGGTATAACAAAATGAGAATGACAATAGCATGGTTTGAAGGCAAAATTGAGATTTTTAGATACAATGAAATTTCCCAAATAGAAAAACTACATACGAAAAGAGGATGGGAACCATTTGTAAAACCACCTCATTTTCGATTTTCACCACATCAAGTGACAATCGCGGGAACTTATCAAGTGAAAGCAGGTGAACATTCACCAGTATTAGGTTCAATAGAAGAATATAATATTCCAGCACCATTACCAGATGAAAATGCGTACGAAGCTTTAGCAAGAGTATACGAGCCAATAATCAAAGCACGACAAAAACAACTTGCTAAAATGAGAATGGCGATAACAAAAGCAAAAGAATTAGGTAAACTTAAAAGAGAAGGTAGGATGTATTTTGAAGACTAAAGACAAGTGCAAAAATAAGGCTATTGATAATATCAGTGACCCAATAACAGAAACAGACAATGCAAGTCTTACAGATAATGCAAGTCTTACAGACAATGATTTTCACTATAAAATTGCATCTGTCAATAATTTAACAAGACGAGAATATTTTGCATCAGCAGCGATGGCCGCTCTTATATCTACCCAAAAGTTTGATATTAACAAAGAAAGAATCCGTTTAGCAATTTGTGCTGTTGGACATGCAGATGTTTTGATTGATGAACTTGATGAAGAAAAAGCTTTAGGTCAATGAAATTAACGAATAAAGATACATAGTAACCTTTAGTCAGGACGAACTTAAAAATTATTCTGATGACAACGTAGGAATAGATTATTGTGAAATGATGATTAAAGTATTTCAATCTCCTAATAGAGATGATATACTCGAATTTATGATTTTAGCTTTTAAGGATGGTCAATCAATGGGAAGTTGTTTAAGGGGAGTAATGTATTACTGTTAGTTATTATTTTGCAATTGATAACTTTAGATGACAATAAAAGAAAAC
>Ga0209702_10007817_pt1 | contig 12832 bp, 25 predicted proteins | sample FRY01_FD_187210 | JGI IMG/M metagenome (GOLD analysis project Ga0209702, IMG submission 187210) | Freshwater microbial communities from Lake Fryxell liftoff mats and glacier meltwater in Antarctica - FRY-01 (SPAdes) (version 2) | ecosystem: Environmental > Aquatic > Freshwater > Ice > Glacier... | reverse complement strand
ACCTTTAAAACCCATTTTACCGGCTGAAGACCAGCTGATTGTTTGTCCCTGAAGGTTTGTCAGAGTAATGATGATATTGTTGAATGTAGCATTCACATGAGCTTCGCCAATTGGCTCTACAATTACAACACGTTTTTTGGTAACTTTTTTAGTTTTTGCCATTTTTGGAGATTTGAGATGTGAGACTTGAGATCTGAGATCAGATCCCGGCACTCCAATCTATTTCTTTTGTCTAATCATGAGCTGAGTATTATTGATATTTCATATCTCAATACTCAATACTCATATCTAATTACTATTTGGTTGCTTTTTTCTTGTTTGCAACAGTTTTACGTTTTCCTTTACGGGTACGTGAGTTGTTCTTGGTACGCTGACCACGAACAGGAAGTCCCTTACGGTGACGAAGTCCACGGTAACAACCAATATCCATTAAACGCTTGATGTTCAATTGAACCTCTGAACGTAATGAACCTTCAACTTTAATCTCATCATTAATGAAACCACGTATTGCTGCTAACTGATCATCGGTCCAGTCCTGTACTTTGATGTTCACATCAATTGCAGCATCTTTAAGGATCCGTTGTGCGGTTGCCTTTCCGATACCGAAAATGTAAGTAAGTCCGATCTCTCCTCTTTTGTTTCTTGGTAAATCAATACCTGCTATCCTTGCCATATATTATTGAAGTTGTTCGTTGTACGTTGTACGTTGTACGTTTCTAAACGCTGCGCTAACCACCCAGACGTATTACGTAAAACGTATAACGTATAACTATTAAATGTTATCCCTGACGTTGTTTGTACTTAGGATTCTTCTTGTTGATCACATAAAGTACTCCCTTACGACGGATCACTTTACAATCAGCGCTGCGCTTTTTAATTGATGCTCTAACCTTCATCTTTAATCTATTTATATCTGTACGTTATTCTACCCTTACTCAAATCATATGGTGACATCTCCAGCTTTACTTTATCCCCCGGTAAAATCTTGATGTAGTGCATCCTCATCTTCCCTGAAATATGCGCAATAATCTCATGTCCGTTTTCCAACTCCACTCGAAACATTGCATTCGACAATGCCTCTCTAATTATTCCGTCCTGTTCAATTGAAGCCTGTTTGGCCATATATTAATTTAAGTTTTTCCTGTCTTTATTAATTTCCGCCTGACCTAGTTCAAAGTACTTTGTTGTAATTAATTAAAACAATTGATTTACAACAACATATTCTGATTCTCAGCCAATCGGAACAGGGATGCAAAATTAAATAAAAATTTTTAATTTTTAATCTTTTTGTTTCAAAACTTCCTCAATGTACTGAAATGTCGAAAGAACGTCTGCTTTACCCTTTTTTATAGCTACGGAATGTTCATAATGGGCTGATGGTTTCTTGTCTACCGTACTCACTGTCCATCCATCTTCCCAGAATTTCACACCTGCTCTCCCCTCATTTATCATCGGCTCTATTGCGATCACCATTCCTTCTTCCAGTTTTATTCCAGAACCGCGTTTTCCATAATTAGGAACTTCAGGCTTTTCATGGAGTTTAAAACCAACTCCATGTCCTACCAGTTCTTTCACTACTCCAAAACCATTCTTTTCTGCATGTTCCTGAACGGCATATCCAACATCACCTATCCTCATCCCAACTACTGCTTTATTAATTGCCAAATACAGACACTCTTTAGTTACTTTCAGTAATCGTAGTGTTTCAGGATCAACATTTCCAATTGGAAAGGTATAAGCCGAATCACCTACAAAATCATTCAGCACCACTCCACAATCAACAGAAACAATGTCTCCGTCTTTAATCAAATATTCTCCGGGAAATCCATGAACAACCTGATCATTTAATGAGATACAAAGTGAATATGGGAATCCGTTATAATTTAAAAAAGCGGGTACTCCTCCATGATCACGGATAAATTCCTCTGCTAATTTATTAAGCTGGATTGTCTTTACTCCTTCCCCGATAATCTTTGCTACTTCAGCAAGGGTTCTTGAAACTAGAAGATCACTTTCTCTGATCTTCTCTATCTCTTCGGAAGTTTTGTAATGAATTTTAGACATTCAACTATAATACCGAACCACCTGCCTGAACAGGTGTGCGCCCTTTAATTCTGCCGGTCTTCATTAAGCCATCATAATGACGCATCAATAAATGACTTTCGATCTGCTGCAATGTATCTAAAACAACACCAACAAGAATTAACAGAGATGTACCACCAAAGAAATTGGCAAATTGACTATTAACCCCCATAATAATTGCAAAAGAAGGCATAATTGCAATGATGGCAAGAAATACAGATCCCGGTAAGGTAATCTTTGATATTACAGCATCAATATATTCACCTGTAGTCTTTCCAGGTTTAACACCCGGAACAAAACCTCCGTTTTTCTTCATATCATCAGACATCTGAACCGGATTAACGGTAATAGCCGTATAGAAAAATGTGAAGGCTATAATCATCAAGGCAAAGGTCAGGTTATAAGTCAATGAAGTATAATCACTGAATGATGCTAAAAATGATGATTGTGCTGATGGAAAGAAAGAACCAATTGTAGTTGGTATAAACATAATCGCCTGAGCGAAAATGATCGGCATTACACCTGCTGCATTTACTTTTAAAGGAATATACTGACGAACACCCCCGTATTGCTTGGCACCCACAATCTTTTTTGCATACTGTACAGGAATCTTTCGTACTCCCTGAACAATCAGAATAGTAAACATGACTACCAGGAATAGAGCGGCAAGCTCCACAATAAAGGAAATCAAACCTCCCTGAGCACCCATACGTGAATTGAATTCAGAAAGTACTCCGAAAGGCAATTGAGCAATGATACCTACCATTATGATCAAGGAAATACCGTTTCCGATACCCTTATCCGTTATCTTCTCACCTAACCACATCACAAACATTGTTCCTGCCGTTAAAACGCACATAGAAGAAATAGTAAATAATGGTTCTGATAATAAACGGGCATCAGGGCTGATCTGTGAACGAACATAACCTATTGCCTGTAATGCAGTGATGATGATAGTTAGGTAACGGGTAAACTGATTGATCTTTTTACGTCCGCTCTCACCTTCTTTCTGTAACTTCTGAAAATAGGGAACAGCAATACCTAATAACTGAACCACAATGGATGCAGAGATATATGGCATTACACCCAAAGCGAAAATGGATGCTCTGGAGAATGATCCTCCGGCAAACATATTCAGCAATCCAAGTAATCCTTCTTTGGCCTGCTGATCATCAAGAGATGCAGGGTCGACTCCGGGGATTACAATAAATGAACCTATTCTATAAATTAAAAGGCATAAGAGCGTGAAAAGAATCCGCGCTCTCAGGTCTTCAATTTTCCAGATATTGGATAGCGTTGTAAAAAACTTCTTCATCTATAATTATAATTTAACAATTGCACCACCAGCAGATTCAATAGCCTTTTGAGCTGTTGCTGAGAACGCATGGGCTTTAACATCCAGTTTGGAGGTTACTTCACCTCTGCCTAAAACTTTAACAAGGTCATTCTTGGAAGCTAAACCATGCTCTCTGAATGTATCAAAATCAATTGCAGTTAAACTATATTTATCAGCAAGAGCTTGTAAAGCATCCAAATTGATACTTACATACTCAATACGGTTGATTGGATTAAAACCAACTTTAGGCAAGCGGCGTTGCAAAGGCATTTGACCACCTTCAAAACCTACTTTGCTTTTGTATCCTGAGCGTGATCCGGCACCTTTATGACCACGGGTGGAAGTTCCACCGCGACCAGAACCGGTACCACGACCGATACGTTTTCTATTTTTTGTTGAACCTTCTGCAGGTTTCAAATTACTTAAGTTCATAATCAGATACTTTCTACTGCTATTAAATGATTAACTTTTCTCACCATTCCGATAATAGCCGGATTAGCTTCAACCTCTACAGAATGGTTTATTTTCTTTAAACCTAATGCCTGCATGGTTCTTTTCTGGCGCTCACTTCTATCGATAACGCTTTTAATCTGGGTTATTTTGATCTTAGCCATGATGATTATCCGTTAAATACTTTATTTAAATTCACACCACGTTGTTGAGCTACAGTATAAGCATCACGTAATTGTGATAAGGCTAGTACAGTTGCTTTAACCACGTTATGTGGGTTAGATGAACCTTTTGACTTAGCAAGTACATTATGTACTCCGGCACTTTCTAGTACTGCACGCATTGCACCACCTGCAATTACACCGGTACCCGGCGCAGCTGGCTTAATGAATACGAAACCACCAGAATATTTACCGATTTGCTCGTGAGGAACAGTTCCGTTAATAACCGGAACTTTTACCAAGTTCTTTTTTGCATCATCAATTCCCTTAGCGATTGCTTCAGTAACTTCTTTTGCCTTACCAAGTCCGAAACCTACAATTCCATTCTCATCTCCTACCACAACGATAGCAGAAAAGCTGAAGGTACGTCCACCTTTGGTAACTTTAGCAACACGCTGGATGCTAACTAAGCGATCCTTTAATTCGATCTCGCTTGATTTTACTCTTTTTATATTGATAGTTGACATTCTCTTTATTTTATGATAACACCGATATGATTATATGATCGCTGTAACCGATGCTAATTAAAATACTAAACCAGCCTCACGTGCACCTTCGGCCAGTGATTTCACACGACCATGATACAAGTAACCATTCCTGTCAAAAACAACCTGGCTTACACCAGCTGCTATTGCTTTCTCCGCTACTGATTTACCAACTGCTTTGCTTTGTTCTGATTTGTTACCGCTTGCGGTAAAATCTTTAGATAAAGAAGAAGATGATGCAATGGTTTTTCCGCTATTATCATCGATAACCTGAGCATAGATCCCTTTATTGCTTCTGTAAACAGACAGACGCGGGCGTTCTGCAGAACCGGTTAATCTCTTTCTGATTCCTCTTTTGATTCGCTCTCTGCGAGATAATTTAATTCCTGACATGATGATTATTTTTTAGCGGCTGATTTACCAGCTTTTCTTCTTAATACTTCACCAACAAACTTGATACCTTTTCCTTTGTAAGGCTCAGGAGCACGTAATGAGCGGATTTTCGCTGCAACTTGTCCAAGTAATTGTTTGTCGATACTCTCTAATATAATTACCGGATTCTTACCTTTATCTGAGGTAGTAGTTACATTGATCTCTTTTGGTAATTCAAACACAAAATGGTGAGAGAAACCTAAAACCAGATCCAGTGTATTACCTACATTTGTAGCACGATAACCAACACCAACCAGTTCCTGCTGAGATTTGTATCCTTCAGTTACACCAATAACCATATTATTGATTAGTGAACGATATAAACCATGCAATGCTTTATGACGTTTTTGTTCAGATGGACGTTCTACTGTAAGAACACCATCTTCTTGGCTTATTTTAATATCAGAATCAACATTCTGTGTTAATTCTCCTTTCGGACCTTTTACGGTTACCAGGTTAGCATCAGAAACTGATACTGTAACACCTGCAGGAATATTAATTGGGGCTTTTCCTATTCTTGACATCTCTTATCCTCCTATTAATAAACGTAACATAAAACTTCACCACCAATATTCAGGTTTTTGGCTTCCTTATCTGTCATTACACCTTTAGAGGTAGAAATGATAGCGATTCCCAAACCATTTAATACACGTGGCATATTGTCAACACCGGCATATCTTCTCAAACCAGGGGTACTGATACGTGAAATATTACGGATTGCCGAAATTTTAGTGATCGGATTGTATTTAAGAGCGATTTTGATCGTTCCCTGTACATTGGTATCCTCAAACTTGTAATTAGTAATGTAACCTTTATCAAAAAGAACTTTAGTCATTTCTTTTTTCAGGTTTGATGCAGGAATTTCTACCACACGGTGATTCGCCTTGATGGCGTTTCTTACCCGTGTAAGATAATCCGCTATTGGATCTGTATTCATTATTTATTGTTTGTGATGGTGGTTTCCTTCAGAACCTATTCCTGACGACCTGCCATCGGTTAATATTCATTTACTGTCTTTAAGCTTAAAGCTAAAAGCTTAAAGTTTAAAGCTATTTGCAAACGTACCAAACGCATGCAAAGCTTCCTCCTTTTTGCTTTCTGCTTTTAGCTTTGGGCTTTCTGCTTTCTGCTTTTAGCTTTGGGCTTTCTGCTTTCTGCTTTCAGCTTTTAGCTTTGGGCTTTTCGCTTTCCGCTCTCTTACCAAGATGCCTTACGCACTCCCGGGATCTTACCTGCCAATGCCATTTCACGGAATGCTACCCTTGAAATACCAAACTGACGCATATATCCACGTGGACGACCGGTTAATTTACAACGGTTGTGCAAACGTACCGGCGAAGAGTTTTTAGGTAATTTATCTAAACCTTCAAAATCTCCGGCAGCTTTAAGGGCTGCTCTTTTATCTGCGTACTTGGCAACTAATCTGGCACGTTTTACTTCACGTGCTTTTACACCTTCTTTAGCCATTATTGATTGATTGTATTTTGATTCTTAAATGGTAAACCGAATTGCTTTAATAATTCCAAAGCCTCAATATCAGTTTTAGCAGTGGTTACGAAAGTGATATCCATACCCATGATCTTATTGATCTGATCGATATTGATCTCAGGAAAAATGATCTGCTCAGTAACTCCTAATGTATAGTTACCACGACCATCAAAGCCTTTATCATTGATACCTTTGAAATCACGGATACGTGGTAAAGCTACCGCGATCAAACGATCAAGGAACTCATACATAGTATTATCACGTAATGTTACACGAACACCAATCGGCATTCCTTTACGCAATTTAAAGTTAGAAATATCTTTCTTAGATTTTGCAGGAATTGCTTTCTGACCAGTTATTGTGGTCATCTCATTAATTGCAGTATCTATTAACTTTTTATCGGTAGCAGCAGCTCCAACACCTTGGTTGATAGCGATTTTCTGTAAACGTGGAACCTGCATTACGCTCTTATACTGGAATTTATCCTTTAGAGCAGCAACGATTTCCTCATTATATTTTGTTTTTAATCTTGGTATGTAAGCCATTACTTAATTTCCTCCCCAGATTTTTTAGCGATGCGAATTGATTTGCCATCGGCATTTTTCTTTTTACCTATACGTGTTGGTTTACCAGATTTGGCATCAACAAGCATAACATTAGAAATATGCAACGTGGCTTCCATTTTAACGATACCACCGTTTGGAGTGGCAGCATTAGGTTTTGTATGTTTAGATACCATATTGGCACCTTCAACTATAACTCTATTAGTAGCTAATTTAACTTCTAAAACCTTTCCTTGTTTTCCTTTAGAATCACCTGCGGTAACTTGTACCAGGTCTCCCTTACGGATTTTCAATTTAGGCTGTGATTTTATCTTCTTTTCCATTTTACAAAACCTCTGGTGCTAATGATACAATCTTCATAAATTGTTTTTCACGTAGCTCTCTAGCTACAGGTCCGAAGATACGCGTTCCACGCGGCTCGTCCTGAGCGTTCAGCAATACAGCTGCATTATCGTCAAAGCGGATATATGATCCATCTTTACGTCTGATTTCTTTCTTTGTTCTCACAACAACTGCCTTAGAGACAGTTCCTTTTTTGATGTTCCCTGATGGAAGCGCACTTTTTACAGTGACAACGATCTTGTCACCTATGGATGCATAGCGCTTACCGGTACCACCTAAAACACGGATAACTAAAACTTCTTTAGCTCCACTGTTGTCAGCAACATTCAGTCTTGATTCCTGTTGTACCATGTTACTTAGCTTTTTCTAAAATTTCCACTAATCTCCAGTTCTTGGTCTTACTCAGCGGACGAGTTTCCATAATTAACACTGTATCACCGATACCGCAAGTGTTAGTCTCGTCATGAGCCATAAATTTGGTAGTTTTCTTAACAAACTTACCATAGATCGGGTGTTTCACTTTCCGCTCAACCGCAACGATAATAGATTTCTCCATTTTATTGCTTACTACCAACCCGGTTCTTGTTTTTCTTAATTGTCTTTCCATTTTGGACTTTTATTTATTCAGAAGCGGACTCTGTCGCAGCAGATGCTTTCGCTTCCGCCTTGCGCTTAGTCAATTCTGTGTTTAAACGTGCTACATCTTTTCTCACTTTTGTGATCCTCAATGGGTTCTCAATAGCAGAAACCGTATGTGCAAATTTTAATTTAGTGAGATTAGCTTTCTCTTCATTAATTCTGGCAACAACTTCTTCAGTTGTTAGTCCTTGTATTTCTGAGTTCTTCATTTTTCTTCTAGTGGCTAGTTGGTTAGTTGGTTAGATGGTTAGTGGTTAGGGATCTAACTACTAATTACTAATACTAATTACTAATTTATGCTTCTACAAAATCCCTTCTAACAACGAATTTCGTTTGTACCGGTAATTTCTGTGCAGCTAAACGCATGGCTTCTTTGGCTACTTCCAAAGGCACACCTTCAGCTTCAAATATCATTCTGCCAGGTCTAACTACTGCTACCCAATACTCAGGAGCACCTTTACCTTTACCCATACGTACTTCAGCAGGCTTTTTTGTAACCGGTTTGTCCGGAAAAATACGGATCCAAACTTGACCTTCCCTTTTCATGAAACGGGTAACGGCAATACGGGCAGCTTCTATCTGACGACTAGTGATCCAAGCAGGCTCTAATGATTTGATTCCGAAAGAACCGAAAGCTAATTCTGCACCGCGACCGGCCAGACCTTTCATTTTGCCCTTCTGCATCTTTCTGAACTTCGTTCTCTTTGGCTGTAACATGTTCTTATTTTATTTCTTTTTTGAGTTCTACGTTCTACGTCTGTGTACGTATTCACGTAATAACGTATAACGTACTACCTTTAACTAATTATTTCTTACCTCTGAAGCCACCGCCACCGCCTGCGTTACCGCCACGGTTCTGACCACCTTGTCCGCCACGGTTTTGACCACCCGGTCCGCCACCACGATTCTGACCTCCGCCACGGTTATCACCACCACGGTTATCACCACCGCCACGTCTATCGCCACCACCACCACGGTTATCCGTGCGTCTGTCGCCACCGCCGCGTCTGTCGCCGCCACCAGCAAATGGTGCTGCTCCTCCTTCTGTACCTCTTCCTTTAACACCGGTAGTTTGGCCTATGTTCGGAGAAAGATCACGCTTACCGTAAACTTCACCCTTCATAATCCATACTTTAACACCGATCTTACCGTAAGTGGTTAAAGCTTCTGATAAAGCATAATCAATATCAGCACGGAAAGTATGCAATGGAACACGTCCATCTTTATATTGTTCGGTACGTGCCATTTCAGCACCACCTAAACGACCGGAACACATAATTTTGATCCCTTCAGCTCCCATACGCATCGTTGATGCGATTGAAGTCTTCATGGCACGACGGAAGGAGATCCTTGCTTCTAATTGCTTTGCAACTCCTTCGCCTACTAATTGTGCGTCTAATTCAGGACGTTTGATCTCAAAAATATTGATCTGTACGTCTTTCTTAGTCAGTTTTTTTAACTCTTCTTTGATCTTATCGACCTCCTGACCACCTTTTCCGATTACAATACCCGGACGGGCAGTGTGAATCGTAATGGTAATACGCTTCAAAGTACGCTCGATAACTACTTTAGAGATACCGCCCTTTGAAATACGTGCTGTCAGGTATTTTCTGATCTTTTCGTCCTCAACTAATTTTTCAGAGTAATCGTTCCCACCGAACCAATTAGAATCCCAACCTTTGATGATTCCTAATCTGTTACCTATTGGATGTGCTTTTTGTCCCATTTCTCTTACTTAGTTATTGGTTCACTTTTTTTACTGTCAACTATCAAAGTAACGTGGTTAGAACGTTTACGAATTCTATGTCCGCGACCCTGAGGTGCTGGTCTTAATCTCTTTAACTGACGTCCGCCATCAACCATGATTGTTTTTACAAACAATTCATTGTCTTCAGGGCGCTGACCTTCATTTTTGGATTCCCAATTTTTGATGGCAGACAATAAAAGTTTTTCAACTCTAATTGCTGCTTCTTTATTGGTAAACTTCAAAATATACAAGGCTTTCTCAACCCGCTCACCTCTGATCAGATCAACAACCAATCTCATCTTACGTGGTGAGGTAGGGCAATCGTTTAATTTTGCTATTGCTTCCATTGCTTATTTTTTCTTATCAGAGTGACCTCTAAACGTTCTCGTTGGAGAAAATTCACCAAGCTTATGACCAACCATGTTTTCAGTTACATAAACCGGAATAAACTTGTTTCCGTTGTGTACTGCAAATGTATGTCCTACGAAATCCGGAGAAATCATTGACCTACGTGACCATGTTTTGATCACAGTTTTCTTATTTCCCTCATTCTGCGTAGCTACTTTCTTCGCTACGTTATGATCGATATAGGGACCTTTTTTTATTGAACGTGCCATTATTTCTTCCTTCTCTCTATGATGTAACGATCAGACGACTTCTTTTTATCGCGGGTTTTAAAGCCTTTAGACAATAAACCTTTTCTTGAGCGTGGATGACCACCTGATGATCTTCCTTCACCACCACCCATTGGGTGATCGACCGGATTCATAGCTACACCTCTTACTCTTGGACGACGTCCTAACCAACGATTTCTACCTGCTTTACCTAAAACCTCATTTGCTTTCTCGGAGTTTGAAACAGTTCCGATAGTCGCAATACAAGTTGCCAAGATCATACGGGTTTCGCCTGAAGGCATTTTAATGATCGCATATTTACCATCACGAGCCGATAACTGGGCATAAGCTCCTGCACTACGTGCAATGATTGCTCCCTGACCTGGGTTCAGTTCGATGTTGTGGATGATAGAACCTAGTGGAATGTTCTTCAAAGGAATCGCATTCCCAATCTCAGGAGCAGAATCTGCACCAGAAACAATCTTCATCCCGACTTTCAAGCCTTCCGGTGCAATGATGTAACGCTTCTCACCATCGGCATAGTTTACCAAGGCGATACGTGCGCTACGATTCGGATCGTACTCAATAGTGGCAACAGTTGCGGGGATATCGTTTTTATCGCGTTTAAAATCAATCAATCGGTATGACTTTTTATGTCCCCCACCGAGATAACGCATAGTCATTTTACCGGAATTATTTCTACCGCCGGACTTCTTGATGCTGGTAACTAACGATTTTTCTGGAACGTTAGTAGTTACATCAGAGAAAACTCCTCCTACTCTGAAACGAGTACCCGGGGTAACCGGTTTAAATCTTCTTACTGCCATGTCTTAATTAAATATTGCTGTAAAAGTCAATAGTTTCACCATCTTTTAGCGTAACGATTGCCTTCTTGTATTTCGGAGCATTTCCAGATACAACACCAGCTTTAGTGTTACGCGATTTTGTTTTACCATACACTACTGCGGTGTTTACAGCCAGTATGTTCACGCCGTACATCGATTCGATCGCACTTTTGATCTCCAATTTGTTAGCTCTGTGATCAACTTTAAAACTAAAGCGGTTTAACTTTTCAGTTAATGCTGAAGCCTTTTCAGTTAAAATTGGTTTCTTTAAAATTTCCATCTTACTTAGCGAACGCCTCCTCCAATGTTTTAACAGTTTCTGTAGTCAGCAATAAAGTTCCTGCATTCAACACATCATATGTATTCAACTCAGCGGCAGTAACCACTTTTGCTTTCTTTAAATTTCTGCTTGATAAATAAACATTATTATTTCCTGCCGGTAAAACCAATAAGGTCTTCGCATCTGTTAATTTCAGATCAGCTACTATTTTCACGTAATTCGCGGTTTTGATGGTATCAAAAGTGAAAGCCTCCAAAACAACAATGTTATTATCTATTGCTTTATAAGTAAGGGCAGACTTACGTGCTAATGATTTAAGCTTTTTATTCAGCTTGAAACTATAGTCGCGGGGCTGCGGACCGAATACACGACCACCACCATTGAACAATGGCGATTTGATAGATCCTGCACGGGCACCACCTGTACCTTTTTGTTTGTATAATTTTCTAGTAGATCCTGCGATCTCATTACGTTGCTTAGACTTATGCGTTCCTTGGCGTTGATTTGCTAAGTACTGCTTCACGTCCAAATAGATCGCATGATCGTTGGGTTCTACTGCGAAGATCGCATCAGGAAGTTGCACCTTGGCACCTGTTTCTTTACCTGATATATTAATAACCTTAACTTCCATGTTCTTATTTATCAACGATTACGTACGAACCCTTAGCTCCCGGAATTGAACCGCTAACTACTAATAAGTTTTGCTCTGCATAAACTTTCAATACCTGAAGGTTTTGAATTTTTACGCGATCACCACCCATACGACCTGCCATGCGCATTCCTTTGAATACACGTGAAGGCCATGAAGAAGCACCCAGTGAACCCGGAGCTCTTAAGCGGTTGTGCTGACCGTGAGTTTGACCACCCACACCACCAAATCCATGACGTTTTACAACACCCTGAAAACCTTTACCTTTTGAGGTACCAACTACATCGACAAAATCACCTTCGGCGAAGATCTCAACACTCACTACATCACCCAAAGATTTCTCGTCTTCAAAAGTTTTAAACTCAACCAGCTTACGCTTTGGAGTTGTTTTAGCTTTTGCGAAATGTCCTTTTAATGATCCTGTCGTGTTTTTCTCTTTCTTGTCGTCGAAAGCTAACTGAACTGCGCTGTAGCCGTCTGTATCGACGGTACGTAGTTGAGTAACTACGCATGGGCCAGCTTCGATAACTGTACACGGGATGTTTTTCCCGTCAGCATCGAATATGCTGGTCATTCCTACTTTTTTTCCAATAATTCCTGACATTTTCTTTAATCAATTTGTGTCCATCGAAGCAGTAGGGCTTCGTTCAAGACATAGT